>Ga0181352_1000327_pt1 | contig 20719 bp, 31 predicted proteins | sample Fa13VDMLBSN_FD_130103 | JGI IMG/M metagenome (GOLD analysis project Ga0181352, IMG submission 130103) | Freshwater viral communities from Lake Michigan, USA - Fa13.VD.MLB.S.N | ecosystem: Environmental > Aquatic > Freshwater > Lake | place: USA: Michigan | collected 2013-09-23 | reverse complement strand
TATCTTCTTATTATCAGGACCTTTTAGATGACCATATCAAATATACTTTATTATGGTATGCATGTGTAGAATATATTCCATTTAGTGGAGTTCAATTCAAATCCAATGGTGCAGTTAAACAACAAAGTGAGCAAGGTGTAACTCCTGCTAAATCTGAAATAGATTATCTGTTGAATAAAGCATTGAACAATGGAGATTATTATGCATTGAGATTGCAAAACTATTTGATTGCATACTCAAATCAAATACCACAATATTTAGAAACCGTAGGTAATCAAACTCAAATATATCCTGACCAAAGTAATCAATACTTCGGCGGAATTCAATTATAAAGCATATGGCTCAACAAATTGTACATAATACAGGAACCAACTTTACTCTTTATTACAATACTCTTAATTATTTTAAGACTATAATGAGTAATCACCCATCTATTGAAGCAGTAACACAAGGTGATATTACAAAGATAGATGTAGACCAGTTTCCTGCATATCCATTAGGAAATATACTTATTACAGATACTTCTTTTGGAAGTAATGTGACTAACTATACGGTTCAATTGACAGTTGCGGACAAGATTAAAAATAAAAACAACGAAAGTGATGGTAGAACAAATGCACAAACCATTCCTTTTTATGGAACTGATGACACAGTTGATATTCATGCAAACACATTAGCAATTATCAACGATTTAACATCATATACACAAAGAGGAATTGCAGGATTTGAAATACCTGGTGAAATACAATGTGCTGCATTCTCCGACCAGTTTAATAATGGACTGGCAGGTTGGGTGGCCACATTTACACTAACTACTCACAACGATAAAAACCGTTGCCTTTTTTTTTTAATTAATCCGTCGGGTAGTGGATATATAATTGAAGATTGTATAACTGAACAAAGGTATAAAGCAGTTTTAGACGAAAGTGGAAGTATAGGACAAGTGTTTATGAGTAGAACATTTCCAAATTCATCTATTGATTTGAATACATATAATGGTTATCGTTGTTTTACAATCGTAAATACCTTTAGTGGAGAAGATGATTTTGATTATGTAAATTTACCAGTATTGGAATTGCCGCAAGATGATTTCATAACTTGTGATTATTGTTTGTTATGGGCAAATCCACAAATATGGTCTACATCACCTGCACAATGGGAGGGACCTTGGGGACAAATTAGGACATGGAATAATGTTTAAAATTAAAAATAAAAAATAAATGAGTAGTTTAAATAATTTATATATTTCACAGAGTTATCAAGGTTTGTTGCATTTTTCTACAAATTCAACTGCATCTGCAAATTTAGAATTAATTGAAGATGGATTAGGCAATTCTTTGGGATTATATCTTAACAATAATGGAGATTTAAAAACAACAACATCAGTTAGTTCTTCAACAATACAAGCAAATAATTTTATTGTAAAAAATAAAATTGAAATAACAGGAAGTATTGATATTAATGGTAGTGTAACGGCATCAAATGCATTAATCACAAATGATTTGAATGTAGCAGGAACTTTATTTGCAAATAAGGTTATAACACTAATTGAATCATCATCTATCATATTCTCATCAGGAAGCAATATTTTGGGAGATGAGAGTTCTGATATACAAAGACTTATCGGTTCAACGATAATGTCAGGAAGCAGTACTACAATTGGAAATTCAACCATTACAGGCTCACAAACTATTACAGGCTCTTTAAATTTAATAGGTACTGGTAATTTAGCAACTACTGCAAGCAATACGTTTATTGGTAATCAAATATTTAGTGGAAGTGTAAGAGGTGGAGTAAATACGTTAACTGTTACATCAAATACTGCAAGTATGAATTGTAGTTTGGGTAATTTCTTTACATTAACTTTACCAACAGCATCTGCAACACTTGTTAATCCATCAAATATTTTACCAGGTGAAACTATATCTTTAAGAATTACTCAACCAGCAAGTGGAACTGCAGGTACAGTTGTATTCCCTACAAATGTTAAATTCCCAGCTTTAGTACCATATGTTGCATCAACTGGAAATAATTCTGTTGATATCATAACTTTTATTTCATTTGATAGTAGTTCATTATTTGCCGCAGCAACTAAAAATTTAATATAAATGTATATACCATTTGCATTTAGCAGTGCTACAACCGAAGGTGTTAGTGAAACTGGTTTAGTAACTTGGTTAACACCACAATCATATCCAGGAACAGGAAGTACTTGGGTAGATATTAGTGGAAATCTAAATGCTATTGTTTCAGGTAGTTTAACAAGTGCAGGAGCAGATGGTTGGACATTTACTTCTGGAACTTATTTAGATTTTGGAAGTGGCTCATACAATTATGCAGCAAATCAGCAAACCATAATTATGTATGGTTCTCTTACAGATAATGATGCAGTTCAAAATATATGGTCAAAAGGTAGTAGTGACCAATGGTGGTGGGTTCCATTTACAGGAAGTTTTGTATGTAGTGATAGTTCCACAGGTAATTGGAGTGGGTCTAGATTTGATATAGCAGGTAATTATGGTCAATTTGGTTTTTGTACCACTACACCAGCATCACCTAGTAGCACACCAAATGTACAAGCTGTTGATTATAATCCATCATTATCAGTTGGAAAACAAATGTACACAACTACAAACGCACCTTTTAATGCTACACCATCTTCGATACGAGGTATAAGTTTTTACATAAACGAAACTAGATTAGCAGGTGGCAGTGGTGGTTTCGGAGAAGGATTAAATAATACAAATCGTATGTATTTTGGTAAAGGTATACTTGATGATAATGGTAATCTATGGCCTAATATAAATCAACCAACGGTAAGTGATATATTAATTTATAGTAGAGCACTAACACCACAAGAAATTTCAAGTATATACAATTACTTATTATTAAATAGATAATGGCAACTCTTTTAGAAACAGCAGCAAAGTTAGGTAGTTTAACTGCAAAATATGCACCTAAGAAAACAGGTAATCTTAAAAAGAAATTAAGAGAATACAATACAGGTAGAAACATATTAGGTGGTTTAAACTCTTCTCAAGCTGAAAAGAAAATCATTGAAGATTTAAGAAAAGGTACTTACTCATTACAATTTGATATTGAAGTAGGTCCTCCTGGTGCTGAGTATGGTATATGGTGGAATAGTCCGACAGTTAGTAGCACAGTTAAAAACCAAACAACAGGTAATAAAGATAAAATTAATTTTGCTGAGCAAGCATACCAATCACCAGAGTTTCAAAAAGCATTGGATGATTATACACAAACACTTGCAGCAAAAGTTGCAGAGTATGTTGGAATACAGATAGAAAAGGAATTGAAATCATAGTATCACTTACTTTTTGTTAAAAGGTGGTTTTATTATAAAAGGAATTAATGGCTTTATCATTATTACAAACACCAGCAAGTTGCTCATTTGCTCAATCACCAATTGTATTTTCATTAATAGAAAGTAATGGAGCAACTCTAACATCATCCTCATTTCAATATATGGGTGATTTATATTATTGGCAAGGAGGATTAAACGCATCTTCATCTACTGCCGATTATGTAATTGCAAAGTTTCCAAATACTTCAAATGTTGGTTTATTTGATTTAAATAGAATAATCAATTCAACTCTTACAGATTATGCACAACAGAATACATCAAATGTAATCTATTTTGCAGTAGATTTTTATTGGCAATATTTCAACGGAACTACATTCGTGACTGGTTCACATTTAAAATCTGCAACATATAAAGCAGTTGATGGATATGGTATTTTCCAAGAAACTATTGGACAACAAATACAAACAACTACTCCATACTGGCCATTGATGACCGATGGACCTGCAACACAATCTGCATTTTTAGAAAATAGAGGATTGGCATCTGTATTCGGTGGTAATGTAGGTGCAACACAACCAACTAAAATAGTATATGTTGGAAATACAGGAACTGCAGATTATACATTAACTATAACTACTGCATCAACTGGCCAAATTCAACAATATCCAATTGGACCATCTCAAAGTGGATTTCCTATTTCAGCAACAGGTTTAACTACTTTCACAGTTCAAGCATTCAATGGTGCAAGTGCATTAGGTAATCCAATTAGATATAACATTGATTGTGACCAAAAGTATCCTAATGTTCGTATTAAATGGAAAAATCGTTTTGGACAATTTGATTGGTTAAACTTTTATATGGTAAATAGACAGGCATTCCAAACAGATAGAAAAACTTATCAACCACAATTAGGAACATGGGAAAGTTCAACACTTTCTTATCAAAACTATGATACTGCAAATACTGCATACATCGTAGATAACATACAAACTTTACAAGTAAACACATGGTGGTTGCCTGAATCTTATAATGATATTTTAAAACAATTGTTAGTATCTGATGAGATTTATTGGATTACAAATGAGGCAACAGGTGCACTAAAACCAATTAGTATTATAACTAATAATATACAATTTAAAACTGGAGTAGTCGATAAATTAATTCAATACCAATTTGAATTCCAATTAGGACAACCATATAAATTGATAATGTAATGGGAATAATTAGTACACAAGCGTTTACTTTCCGATTAGTAGCAGACGGAACACAATTAGATATATTTCAGGATGAAGATATAAAATTATCCAACAACGTCACAGGTCTATTTGATGTAGGTGTTTTGCCTGCTGATTTTACTCGTCAAATTACAATACCAGGAACAAAAGTAAATAATGCATTCTTTGAGCATGTTTATGATATCAGTATTCAAAGTCCATTTCTATTTGCAACGAATATTAAAGTTCCTTGCTACATTGATTTCGACTCTGTATATTTAATTGAAGGATATTTGCAACTAAATAAAGTAAATGTAAGAGCAAATAAATTTATTGAGTCGTATGAAATTACTTTGTATGGTTCTCTATCATCATTTGCAAGAGATATTAACAGAAACTTTTTAACTGATTTAACTTCACTTTCAATATACAATCACACATCATCTTATAATAATATTACAGCAAGTTGGAGTGGTAATTTATTTGGTGGAGATATAGTTTATCCACTTGCAGATTATGGTAGTGGATATAGATTTACACAAGGTGGGTTGGATTTATATGGTATGGATGATGTAGATGGTGCATTGACAGTTCAAAACTTTAAACCTGCAATCCGTGTTAAACCTGTATTAGATGCAATATTTGCAGAAGCAGGATACACATATACATCTACATTTATGGAACAACCATTTTTAGATGATGTTTATATGGTTTGTAATAATGCATTAAAATATCCTGAGTATAGTGGTGTTGATTTGGAAACATATGGTAAGATAAAAATAGGTGCAATTAGTGGTAGTGGTATGACAGATGTTGTATTGACTAGTGGAAGTTGGAATACATTACCCTGGTATAATAAGTTATCAGACCCACAAAGTTTTTATAATAATGGTGCATATAGGGTTGAACAAACAACTAACTTAAAAGGTGCATTAAACATAAACATAAATGTAAGTTGCTCGGTAAATAATATGCCAGGTACACTTTCTGCAAATGGAACATGGCAAATCCGTATGGTAGATACAGGTAGTGGAACTCCTTATTCTACTCGTGCAGTGCAATCTTTTATATACTTTTTTGATGAACTGCAACAAAGTAGAGGAACATTAGGTATCAATACAACATATGAGTTAGCAAGTGAATTTAAGTTTGATAGTATACCTGCAGGTAATTATTATTTTCAAATCCGTCAATCTCCTAATTTTGCACCACCTACTGCACAACCTGTTGTCACATTAGACCCACAAGGAAGCTCTAAATCTTTTTTAGAAATTAGACAAGTTAATCAAGCTGCCGATGGTAGAGTGTTGGATATTCCATCTAACATGCCTTATGGTACACAGGGTATCAAACAAATTGATTTTATATTAGGATTACAAAAGAAATTTAATTTAGTAATTTATCCAGATAGAACTAAATCCAATCATTTTATTATTGAAACATTTAATAATTGGTATAAGACCGGACAAGTAAGGGATTTTAATAGATACATTAATTTAAATGATACGATTGAAGTAATTTCTGCAAATAGTCTTGCAGTAAATAAATTAAACTTTGGTGATACCTTAGACCAGGATTATATTTCACAACAATTTAGTAAGGAAGCAAATAGAGAATACGGAAAATCATATTACACAGATACAACAAACTTTTATTCACAAGGTTCATTTGATGTTAAAACTACATTTGCATCTACTCCGTTATCTAGAATAGCAGGAACAGGTCTTTCAGGTAGTGTAGGTGGAATCAATCCACCACCAACTAAATTCTCAATTGGAACATATAAAGTTTCTTATGTTAGTAATGCATCTTTAGTTTGTGGTAATTTTACAGAAGCAGCATTCTATCAATTATATACCGATGATGGAACTTTTGCAACTGGTAAAATTGCATACACAGACCCTTATGGAAACAATCCTGTTATTGGATTTAATTGGATGGTATTTAATACAGGTGGTGGAGCAAATGAAGTATATTCATTAGACTCTTCAACTGGACAAATAGGATTTGGAACTGCTGTATTCTGTTAAAATAAAATATTATGAGTCAAATTATACCGATATACATACCAACATATATTTCCGATGCAACTTTTGCACCGGCTAGAGTTTTACCTCGTTTACTTTTTTATAATGGTTTAATAGATTGTGAAGGTTATTATATTGAAAGTGGCTCAGCTGCTTTTGGTGGTGTGACATTTGAACAATTTAAATTTCCATATTTTGACAATTACAATGTAGTAAGTGGTAGTTTTCCAACAACAGATTCTTTATCATTACTTTTTAATAATGAAAATGCATCTTATGGTGAAATACCAACAGATAGTTTATATTCAACATATTGGTCAACTTATGTAGGATTATTATATGACCCGAGAACTAGATTATTAAATTGTTCTGCAATTATTCCTTTGAAAGATTACTATGAAATACAATTAAATGATATAGTAAACTTTAGAGGAAACTATTATCATTTAAGAGCAATCAATGATTACTCACTTAAAACAGGTGAATGTAATTTACAATTGCTAGGACCGATTATTGCTGATACATTTATTAAAAATATTGATTGTTCATTTAATTTTTCAAGTGCTACTGTAACAACAACTACAACTACGACAACAACAGCTGCTCCTACTACAACAACAACTACGACTGCTGCTCCTACTACAACTACTACGAGTACAACTACAACAAGCACAACTAGTACAACATCGACTACTAGTACAACAACAACTACGACAACAGCAGCACCAAATCCAGTTGGAGTTAGATATGAATTTACATCAGGTACTAATTTAACTGGATCTTTTATATTAGCTGGTCAAACAGGTGGAGGTTTAAATTTGTGTAATAATAGATTAACTACAAGTTGGGCAAATTATTCAACGAATACAAATTATATAATTAGTTCATCATTTACACCAGTAGCAAATGATAGAATTGCAGTTGGTAATTTTTATACAGCATCAGTAAGTAATGTATTTACTGCAAGTTTATATATAAATGGAATTTTAACAGGATCATCAGTAGCTGGTGGTTTTACTGCAAATATTACTTCATCTTGTGTTGGTGACAATTCATTTTATAATTCTTCAATTACACCAGCTGGATTAGGATTTCCAATTCCAGATTGGACTGGTATAACAAGTGTGACAATGTCAATTAATTGGGGATAAAAATTAATAAATTAACAATATGCCAAATATAAATAAACAAATAACATTAACAGCAAAAGGAAATAGTGCAGGTCCATTTTATGATGTTTATTATTCAACTGATTGTGTAAATTATACTATTTGTATAGATGGAAATAATGTAAATTTACCAAATATTGGTTCTAGCGTAATTGTTACTGTTCCAGATAATGTAACTTGTATAAAGTTAACCAATTTAAATGGTGTATGTGAATTGAACTCAGTAATATCTGGCTCAATTACAACTACTACAACTACTACAACTGCTGCGCCTACAACCACAACTACTACAACTAGTACAACAACTACAACTAGTACAACAACTACAACTGCGGCACCAACTGCAACATTAGCGTGGAGTTTTTCTGAAGGTGGTGGAGCGGGTGGACAAATGGTATTGTATAGAAACGGAACTGCAATTGAAACTAGAACAGATTCTTCTAGTGGAACATATAGTGTAAATCAAGGAGATACTATCTATGTAGTTTTAGATATATTTACATCATGTGGACCTCCTGATACTTATGCAAATGTTTATACTACTGGAATTTTAAATGATGCTGCTTGTCAAAATAACGCAGGTGTATCTTTGACTACTTCAACATACACAGTCACTGCAGGTGATATGGGAAATACAATAAACTTAAATACATACGCTACTTGTGATGGTGCTTGTGCATAGAATAAAAAGTTATGAATATTATTAAAAATTTAAGATTTGTTTGCGCTCAACCTGCAACAATTTATTACGCATGGCAAGTTGAGGTAATGTTAAATAATTTTATTGAAATGGGTATCAACCTTAATAATGTTGATATCATATGTTGGAAAGAAAATAATACTATACCAGATGAATGGTTAAAGTTAGCAAATGGATATGCTGCAAGATTTTTCTTTTATAACGATACAAGAGAAACAAAACACTATATTAGTTCAATCAGACCTAATTTATTAAAACAACATTGGTTAGCACATCCATACCTAAAAGATGAAGCAATCTTTTATCATGACTCTGATATCGTTTTTACTAAACCTATTTCAGAATGGATTAGTGCATCTATTAGAGATGATGAAGAATGGTATGGTTCAGATACGCGTTGGTATATATCTCATTCTTACATAAAGAGCAAAGGTGATGATGTAATACAAAAGATGTGTGAAATTATGGAAATGGATGAAAGTGTTATAGAAGCAAACGAAATGAATGCCATTGGTGCTCAATATTTTATGAAAGGTATTGATTATGAATTTTGGGATACAGTTGAAAGAGATTCGGAAAGATTATATAAAGAGATTACTGATTTGAATAACGAAAAAGTAATAGAGGATAGGAGAACAATGCCACCAGATGAAGCAAGACAACCATATCACCCTCTACAAATATGGTGTGCAGATATGTGGGCAGTACTATGGGGTGGATGGAGAAGAGGATACAAAACAAATTGTTTACCTGAATTTGATTTTAGTTGGGGAACATCAACAAAAGAAGATTATCATAAATTAAACATAATGCATAACGCAGGTGTTACATCACCAAACGAAGGTTTATTTTACAAAGCAGAATTTATGAATGAACTACCATATGGTAAGGATTTAAAAATTAAAGAAGGCAGTGCTAGTTCAATGTATTATGATTGGATTAAATTAACTGAAAGTAAATCTGTTTTAAAGTGATAATAACTAAAGCAACTTATGGTGAAGTAGATTGTACTGATATCATAAAATCAAAAATAAAAGATAATAAATTGATTTTAAGAGCAGATAATAATATTATAGGTGATACTAAGGTTGGTGTTGTAAAGTATCTGGAAATAACAGGAGAATTGCAACAGCAGGTATTTACGGAAAGAGTTAAAGAAGGCAATATTTTAATTTTACCAAAAACAGAAAATAAAAAATTAGGAATATTTTATTCAAATAATAATAATAAACAGATTTGGCCATCGATATACAAATCTTTAGATACAATTAAAATTGCTGCAGAAGATAAAGCAGATATTATTACCTGTATGTGGAATACAATGGATGATAATCCGTTTCATCAATTAATAAGTTGGTATCAATCACAATCGCATTTAAATCAATTATTGCAAATCATGCAATGTTTATATTCTGCTAAAGAAATAAAAGAATATGATTATGTTTCTTTCTTAGAACATGATGTAATGTATCCTATCGGATATTTTGATTATCCTGAGTTTGAATATGGGCAAGTTTTGACAAATATGAATTATGGTGGTATTAATAAAGATGGTTGGCAACATAGAGGCCAAAGTGATGAACCATTTCATCAAATGACTATGAAGTTTGATGATGCAATAAAACATTGTGAAAATATTTTACCAAATGCTTTAAGGACAAATAGTGGTATGATTGAAACACAAACTATGGAAAGAATACAATGGGAAGCACCTAATCAATCAATTCATATAAATCATGGAATACATTTCACTTCACACAATTCAATTTATAAAAAAGATAACACATATTTAGAGCATCCTTATTGGGGAACTCACTCTGATTATTTAAATCTATTCAATACTTATTAAAATTACATTGTTTTACTAATATGATAAAGGTAATTATTGATATTTTACAGACAAATGAGTTTTACGGAGTAAGTGAAAATGTTGATATTGCAAAAGGTAAATATGCAATTCCATATAATTGGAAAACATTAGGTAAACACATTAAACGCAGATTATGGCCGAAAAGAAAGTAACCGTTACTTTAGATATTAACTCTAACATAGAGCCTACGATTGCTAATTTAAAAGCATTGAAGTTGCAATTGAAACAAACTGCTGCTGGTAGTGATGATTTCAAAAAGTTAGTAGGTCAAATTGATGATTTAGAGGATAAAATCAAAGGGGCAAAGAATTCATCTGCTGATTGGATTGACTCATTAGAGTCTGCAGGTGGTCCTATTGGTGCATTAGGTGCAGCTTTAAATAAAGCAAAAGTTGCAACTGTATCATTTGGTGCTGCATTGAAAGCAACGGGTATTGGTTTAATCGTTTCACTTATAGGTGGATTGGTTGCTGCTTTATCAAAGTCTGAAGAGACAATGAAAAAGTTTGAACCAATCGTTATAATGTTTGAACAGGCATTAAATGGTGTATTGGGTGCATTACAACCCTTAATAGATGGTTTCATTGAATTAGCATTGAATGTAATGCCATATGTAACACAGGCATTTAAAGTAGTTTATTCATCTGTAACAGCAGTATTCCAATCACTTGGTAAATTAGGTGGAGCAGTTGTAAAATTATTTAAAGGTGATTTTGCAGGTGCATGGGAAGATGCAAAAGCAAGTGTAACATCATTTGATGATAACTACAATGCAGCAGTAACAAGATTTGAGGCAGGTCAAAAGAAAATGACTAAAACTCAAAAAGAAAACTTAGATAAACAAAATAAAGATAGAGATGAGGCTGCAGAGAAAGCTAAACAACAAAGAGAAGCTGAATTAAAAGAATTGATGGATGGTCAGAAAGAAGCAATGTTAGAATTACTTTCTGAAAGAGAACAAGAAGAATATAAAGTAAATGAACACTATTCAAATCTTATATTCCTTGCAACTAAATATGGTGAAGATGCAACTCAATTAAAACAAGCACAGGCAAATGCACTTGCTGAAATTGACAAGAAATATAGAGATAAAGAGAAAGAAAAAGCTGAAAAGGATGCTGAAGAGAAGAAGAAAATAGCAGATGAGTATGCAAAGTTTCAGTTAGACCAATACGAAAAAATAAAGAAATTAGAGGAAGAAAGACAAGATACTACATTCAAAACAAACCAAGCAGTTTCACAATCGTGGGTTGATTTGGGTTCAAATATTGCAGGTATTTTTGGTTCGTTGATAAATGTATTTGAACAAGGTTCATCAATGGCGAAAGCATTTGGTATTGCACAAGTTGCAATCAATGCAGCTGCATCTATTGGACAGATATTAGTAAATGCAAGAGCAGCACAATTTGAATACGATAAAGCAATTGCAACAGGTAATGCAGCAATCATATCTGCTATTCCAAAATTAGTAAATCCATTCACTGCACCTTTAGGTATTGCAGAAGCTGCAGCAGGTAAAGCAGCAGTTGCTGCCGGTATTGCAGGTAAAGCAACTTTAAAAGTAAATACAGGTTTGCAAGTTGCAGCAGTTGGTGTATCATCAGCAGCACAAATAGCAGCAATCTTATCAGCAGGTAAAAGTAAATCATCAGGAGCAGCAACAGGAGCAGGAGGAACTGCTGCACCAGGTGCATCCGTTCCAACTCCACCAACGGTAGGAAGTGTGACAGCACCTCAAATACAAACAACAGGTGGACAAAATCCAACTGCACAAATTGGTGAAACAATTGCAGCTGCACAAAGACCATTGAGAGCATATGTTGTAAGTGGTGATATATCTAGTCAGCAAGCTTTAGATAGAAGAACTGCAAGAGCTGCAACATTTAGTGCAGGATAATGATTTTATAAGATTTTAATGTTTATATAATATGGTAAGAGATAAAAATACAGAAGAATTATTCGAACTTATATTAGTTGATGAGGAAGATGGTGTTTTTGCTAACTCATTGGTAGCATCACCGGCTATTGAGAGAGATTATGTTTGGTTAAATAAACAATATAATTTTGAAGCAGTTAATGATGAAAAGATGTTAATTGCAGGCCCTATGTTAGTGCCAAATCAAAAGATACTTCGTCTAAAAGAAGATGGAACAAAATATTGGGTTTATTTCAAACCTGAAACTATTGAAAAGATTGCCAGAAAGTTTATGAAAAATAAACTATTATCAGAGGTGACTTTAGAACATGGAAATAAAACTGCCGGTGTTCATATGGTTGAGAGCTGGATAGTTGAGACACCAACAAAAGATAAATCAAATCTTTATGGGTTTACTCTACCAAAAGGTTCATGGTTTGGTGTATATTCAGTAGAAGAAAATCCTAAAGTATGGGAAAGAGTAAAACAAGGAGAATTTGCTGGGTTCAGCATTGAAGGGATTTTTGAACATAGAAAGAGCAACATTACTTTATCATTGGAAAAAGACATTACTGAATTTACAGAAGAAGAAGCAGAAATCTTTTTAGGTCAAATCAAAGCAATCATAAAGAAAGATAAAAGATTTAAAAAAAAAGAGAAAATAGAATTTGAGGCATATGATGATTATCCACAAAGTGTGAGAGATGCAGCAAGAATTGCAAGAGAGCAAAATGAGAAAGTGGGTGGTAAATGTATGACATTGGTGGGAAAAAGGAGAAGTGCTGACCTAGAAGCAGGTAGACCAGTTAGTAGAGAAACAATAGCAAGAATGGTAAGTTATCTAAGTAGAGCAAAAAGTGTATACGAAGAAAACAAAAGTGATAGAGAGTCTTGCGCATATATTGCATATAAAGGATGGGGTGGAGAAACAGCATTGACATGGGCTGAAAATAAATTGAAACAAATTGATATGGAAGCACAACCATCAATTACATCAACATACCCTGGCGAAGTTGCAAAGAAGAAAGATGAAAAAGAGTTAATCATTGCTCCATCATTAATTAATCGTTTGTCTAGCATTGATATATGAACCAAGAAACTTACATAAAGAATATAGATAGATTTGCATTACCAAAGGTATCTCTATTTGAGTTTAAGAGAATGTTGAAAAGAACATCTTCGACAAATAGAATGGAGATAAAATGGAGAACTGCAATTCCACCAACACATAGAACATCACATGAAGTATTTTGGGGTGATAATTTTTCAGCAAGTGACCAAAGTTTTACAAAAGAAGCAGAAGGTATGGTGAATTTAGAAGCACCTAACACAATTGAAGGTTGGAGAACCCTAACATACGATAACATATCTTCATTTAAATTTGAAGGTAAATCATATACTATAATTTATTAAAAAAAATATTATGCCAGTAAATCCAAAGAAAGGCGAAAGAGAACAAGATTTTATTTCTCGTTGTATAGGTGAAGAAGTATCAGCAGGATACGAACAAACTCAAGCAGCAGCAATCTGCTACTCTTATTGGAGAAAAGATAAGATGAGTAAAATTGTAGACCCTACTGCAAAAGTAATGGCTAAAGTAGCATACGATACTGATTTTAGAGGTATCAACTTAGCAGGTTTAGAGGACAGTTGCTGGGAAGGCTACGAAGCTATCGGCACTAAAATGTTAGATGGTAGAGAAGTTCCAAATTGTGTTCCAATTAAAGAAGACTAATGGAAAATAAAGTTCATAAAAATATAATTAAATTTCAAACACTAGGTTGCCCTACTGCAACTATTGATATTGCTGTCAATTTAAAAAATAGACAAAATGCAATCGAAACAGCAAACTACGGACCACAAAATCCAAACGAAGCAAACGAAGAATATTGGAAAGGGAAAGCAGAAGGATTTCAAGGAAACATTGAAGCAGCAAAAAAAGCACTCTGCGGTAATTGCGCATTCTTTTACAGAACTCCAAAAATATTGGACTGCATTGCAAAAGGATTAGGAGGAGAGGTTGACCCGTGGGATGCAATTGATGCAGGGGAATTAGGTTATTGTGAAGCATTTGATTTTAAATGCGCAGCTAATAGAACATGCGATGCATGGGTAGTAGGTGGACCAATAACTGAATAAACTATGTTTAAATTATTTAATCGTAAAGAAAAATTCAATTGCAATCTTTATGATTTGGAATTGAAAGTAGAAGCACAAGGAAAACAAATAGATGAATTGAGAGGATTGGTGCTAGAATTAGCAAAACAAATCCATTCACTTCAAATAGAAATTGACTACCTAACAAATAACAAATATGGCAAAGGCCTCTAAACAATCAAATAATAAAGTATCTTTTGGAAAACGAAAAGAAGGTAGTGCTAAAAAATCTTATAATAAGCACTCATCTAAACCAAAAAGATATAGAGGACAAGGTCGATAACTAAAATCAACAGAAAATAGGTTATAACCTATTCCTGGCCACTTTAATAACAAAATGGTATCTATATACCAAATTGGAGAATAACCGAAAATAACCCCTTAAAATGGGGTTTTTTTATATCCTCTATTTTTACCCTAAAAACGTGGTTTTTTACCCCTAAAACCTAACTTATTGATAATCAATCAGTTGCATAACTAATTGAAAATCAATAAGTTATGAAAAAACCCATAAAACACTGGTTTTCAACGAGTTATGCAACTGGTTGATTTTCAAAGCTTTATACCCAAACTGACATATATGGTAAAAATATATGTATAACTAGTTGATACTCAATTAACTATTTTTGGGTGTATGACAAATCAACATATAAAGCAGTAGGTAAAACCACGAATTTTTCGTATCTTTGTGTATATCCCAACAATGATAGGGGTATATATAAAAATTATTTAATATGAAAAAAAGTAAAGTTATGAGTAAAAACGAAAAAATTAGTTTATCAATATCAACATTTTATGATACTGCTAAACACTATTCAGGTGGTTCTAAAAAACAATTACATACTTCTTTATGGGAAATGGTATGTGATGATCTAGATTTAGATTATGAAGATGAAACCAATGGTCAAATCTTTGATACAATTATGCAAGAATATAAATAATATAAAGGGGAATTAAGTTTCCCCTTTTCTTTTTAATAATAAATAAAAACAATAAGTTATGACAAAAGTAAAAACAATTGATGATGTATTTGAAATTATTGACACTCAATGGGGTGAATATGTAAAGATGCGAAGTGATGCAATCAAATATACTAAATGTGGATTTGATAATTATGTTTGGTGGAATAGAGAACAAGCGGATTGGAGAGAAGCACCTATATTTGATGATTATTGGGAAAATAAAGATTATTGGATTAAACGATATTCAAAAAATCCAACACTCTTTCCAAAAGAAGTTAAAGAAGCATTTAAGGATTACTTTGATGACATGTATTATTCGTATTTAGAAAACAATTAAAAATAAAAAATAAGTTATGATAAAATCAATTATAAGAGGATTCGGTGGTCAAATAGGTAGACATACGGCAAACGAAGTTATTAATAGTAAAAGAATGTCTTTTGGAAAATTTGTGGGGTATTTGTTTTTAGGAGCATTAATTGGTATATTAATTATCGCTGGTTTAGTTTATTGGGCTTCAACAGGCGATACTTACAAAGAAAGTCAAAAACAATACCAACAATCTTTAATTAAAGATAGTGTTAACAAAACCGAATACTATAAAGGACATGTTATCTTTACAGGAAAAAATGGTGGAAAATATTATCTAACAAAAAGTGGAAAGAAAAAATACATTTAATTTATGATACTATTCAAAATAATCACATTCGTATTACCGATAACAATAATCATATTCGGTATAAGTAAAATTAGTAAACAATTAAAAAACAAATAATATGAACGCAGAATTAAAAAAAGCATTGGAAGTAATTAAAAAACATTGTGCTACTCCAAAAGGAAAATCATTCCATGAGTATATGGAAAAAGCAAGTTTGAAACAAAGGATTGAAAGCTTACAAGCTAATTTCTTACATTATGTTGACCATCAAACAATATGGTATTATCACACACAATTAAGAAAAAAGCAACCAAATCATTTTATAGACCATCCAGATAGAATGGATATTGAATTAAGTAAAAAACAAAGAGAAGATTGTATTGAAGCTTTAAAATGGTTGCAGAATGATGTTAAAGCATGTATTGCACATTTGGAAAAATAAAACGATTGGTAAATTGATTGTTAAATAATAAGAAAGATATTGCATACGCTCCAATGTAATAGATTTCAATTTTAATTTTAATGGAGCACAAATTTTATAATATGGCTAATAAAGCAAAAAACGAAGAGCAACTTGATTGTAAACCAAATGGATTTGAACAAGCTTATGATAAGTTTGCAGAGTCAAAGCAACCTAAAAAGGTAGAGTATTTAACTACTAAAGTATATGAATACTTAAATAGTGAAAAAGGTGAATATTTCCAAAAATCATGGTTGCATGAAACAATCTTAAAAATGTTTAGTGAGAAAAAATCTAAATTGATTGATGTTATGATTGAAGGTGAAAGACATTTTTTCACAGATATTACTGAAGATAACTTTGAAAAGCAATTCAATACATTATTTTGTTTTGCAGAATACGCAACTTTAAGTGAAATTGATGAATTTGAAGATGATAGTGATTTGATGGAAGATATAAAATTCTTCTTTAAAAAAGATAAAAAGTTATTTGCAACCACTGCAGTGACTATAATGAAAGCTAGTGTACAAAGTAAATACGGATTTTAATTAAAAAACAAATAATATGAATAGAAAAGAGTTGATACACAACATCATTGAAAAAGAAAAGCATTATGCAGACTTATTATGGTATGCAAGAAGTAGTGAAAAAGCTAATTCTATTCCTGGTGTAAAGGAAAATAAAAATAGAATTGAAGAATTATACTATGAAGATATAAATGACCTACGAAATGAACATGCTGATTGGCATCATGGTTTTAATTCAGGTATGGTTGCTGCATTGAGATATATTCTTACAATGGATGATTTAGGTTTAGAACAAGCGGATGAAGAGTTTCCAATGTTAGATAGTTAAACATTTGTTTTTTTATTTTCATAATTGAAGTTAGGTTATTGTCATCACCTAACTCCCCCGGCACATTAAGTTGTGCCGGGTTTCTTATGTCCAAAAATAATTTCTTTAGAATTTGGAAGTTTGGAAAACTTTCCATATATTTATAATCACAGGTCAATAATACATTCCACCATGACTCAGTTGAGCGGTAATGGAATAGACATCGGATTAGTAGGTTCAAATAGAACTGAGGTTTTCTCCGGTAGACCACAAATAAAATAGTTAATAAGAGATTAACGAGTTAGTATGGGTTCTTATCACGCACTCTTTACCATACTGAATGATGACTTAATTTACGAAGGACTATTCTAAAAAAGAATTCAGCACTGAAAACCAAAGCAGTGTCGTGTCTAATCCAAACTACTTTATAATATATTTGGTAATCTGAAAAACATTTCGTATATTGTAGTATTAATAAATTAATAAAAATGCATATCAATCAATTAACACACGAGAAATTAAACGAACAAGTATTTAAATTAACATCTGCAGTAATTAAACTTCAACAACAAATTGATGAATTAAAAAAGCAATTACCAATGCAAATAACTGATGAATGTCCTTTTGATGCAGATGAAGGTAAATCTCCAAGTGATTATACAAATATAAAACCTAAAGTAGAATATACAACAGATGGTGCACCAGTATGGCAAGTTTGGTTTAAAGTAAATACATCTGAAGGTATTACAGAAAAAATAGTTGAAATATCAGCATGGACAGAAAAGCAAGCAGTATATTTGGGAAGAACTGAAAAATTATTTCCAATCATGTCAGAACTTGTTAAATCAAAACAAATGCAACCTAAATGGAATATATTAGATGCAGTTGCAACAAAAAAAGATTAATACTTTTTTCAGTTAGTATGTTTATATTATGTAAGAACTTAATTACAATAGCTGCGACGATAATTATTCATTAAACATATGCAGTGTTCTTACTAGTTTAAATCATAGCCCAGTAAAGTTAGTGCCATCTCTTACTGGGCATTTTTTTGCGTTTTATTTTTTTTATTATATTTATGTCTATACAAAGTTTGGTAATATGGAATAATTTTCGTATATTGAACTATTAAAGATTTAAACTAAAAAAAATTATTATGGCTAAAAAGATTACAAAAAAATGTAGCAAATGTGGTGAAGTGAAACCTGCTACGCAATTCTCAAAACAAAGTAAATCAAAGGACGGATTACAGTCTTACTGCACACCCTGTAAAAAGTTAACACATGACCCTTATATGAGAGGTGATAAGAATGGTATCATATACAGGATTGTAAACCCGTTAGGTGAAACATATATCGGTTCTACAAAGAAGAAAGCACACTTAAGATGGAATGGACATAAATCAGATTATAATTTTGCAACACAAACAGGATATAAGTTATTTCCTAAATTACATAAATCATTCGACAAGTGGGGAATTAATGCTCATATTTTTGAAGAAGTAATGGATTGTGGAAACATTAGTAGAGAGGAATTAAGAGATATTGAAAGTAGAATGATTATCGCATTAAAGCAGAATGGTAAATCATTAAATGTAAACAATTAGGATATGAAGATAATAAAATGTATAGGTTGCTTCATCAGATTAGGAAGCATAACAGAACACATTATAGGATTAGTGACTTTAGGTCATGGAAAAACTGCAGCAAGTTGGGTAGCAAGAAAATTGGGTTATTCAAATTGTGGCTGCGATAGACGCCGTGTCACCATGAATCAATGGACATGTCCTGAATATTCAGAAACAATTAGTATAATATAAAAAACAATTTATGGAAGAAACAACATTTTCACTAGAAGGAACACAAACAGAAATAGACGCAAACTCAATCTATATGGTTGATTTTTCAAGGATGCAATCAGTAAATGATATGGTCCTAATCTTAGCATCAATGGCCATTGCATTCCCAGGCAATCACCCAAACATTGAACAATTAAAACCATTCCTAAATTTAGATAATCCAATTCAGAAGCAAGCAGCGCCAGTAGAAAAATCAATCGAATTACCAAAACTTAAATCTTTTAAATAATATGGAATTGACAGAAGTACAATTGGAAGAATTGAAAGGTGAATTGAAACAAATCACTACAAGATTGCCAGAGAATAAAGCACATTATATTTGGAATACATTTAATCATATAAGAGGTGAACACGAACCAATGCCGTGCATGTGTGGAAGTAGTGGAGCACATTGGAAAAGAGCAGTGGACTTTCTGAATGATTATGTAAAAGATAAATAAATGGAAACAGGAAGTTTTCAATGTCAATGTGATGAAAGATTGACAGACCTATTTAATCAGCATCATAAGTGGCTTTTAAAATCAGCAAGTAAGATTACAAGGAATAGAGAAGAGAGTGAAGATTTAGTGCAAGAATTGTATCAATATCTCCACGAGAAATGCAATCCTAAACTATTCGGAATAACAACCCCTTATAATTTATTTTATTGTAGTAAGTTTTTACATAGCAGATTTATCAACAAAACAAAGAAACTCAATAGAACAATCCTTGTAGATGAAATAAACGATGTTGGTGAAGATATACCCTATGATGAAGAATGGGATACATTACTACAAAAGACACATGAAGAAGTAATTGGAGAAATCAAAAAGTTAAAAGGAACAAAGATGTTTGCCAGTGCAATGATATGGGAATTGTATTGGTGTTCAGAAGATACTTTAGACCAGACAGCAAAGAAGATAGGCATTTCAAAATCGACATGCTTTTTAGCAGTAAGAAAAGTAAGAAGATATTTACAAGAAGTTATAAACAATCCATTTGATGAAACGAGAAAAAAGCTTTGAGTTAAAAGAATGTACACAATGCGGAACAGAATACAAACACTATCCGGCAAAGTTATCTCAGTTATGTGAAGTATGTACCAAAAAAGATAGAGTATTGAAAAGCAGATTGAAACCAGAAGAATATAAAAAAAATTATCCACTATCGGTAAAAGATAGGAAAAGAAGATACACCCGATTGAGACAAGCATTGCAAAGTCTTGATGTAATGAGTAAGGAAGAAAGAACACAGTATTGGGATAACTTATTGCAAGAAATCAAAGATATGGGAATAATGGAATGGTGTACGGATTTAAGACATCCAGTAAAAGCGCAAGAACCAGGTAGTGGTAAGGTAGGTAGAAAACCAAGCAATGGAACAGACCCAAAGAAGAAATATCCAGATACAAGAATGAAGTATGAAGAACTTTGACAATGATAGAGCAAAGATAGAAACAGACTATGTTACCTTCACATTCGACTGGAGATATATAAGAGATAAACAAATGGTACATAAAGGAAATAAAGATTACGGAATGCTTTGGATTTTAGATGAAGATGGTAATGCAGTAAAAGCGTTTGGATATGAGCT
>Ga0181352_1000325_pt1 | contig 20796 bp, 42 predicted proteins | sample Fa13VDMLBSN_FD_130103 | JGI IMG/M metagenome (GOLD analysis project Ga0181352, IMG submission 130103) | Freshwater viral communities from Lake Michigan, USA - Fa13.VD.MLB.S.N | ecosystem: Environmental > Aquatic > Freshwater > Lake | place: USA: Michigan | collected 2013-09-23 | reverse complement strand
TCGTTTAGCCACTTAGCAAATCCAACGTCATCCACCACGTTAAAGCCCTTCATAATCCCCATCTGGTTAAGTACATCTATAACCGTAAAAGGAATTCTGGCTACATGGTGCAGATCGTTAAGATGCCCTTTGCGCTCTTTATCGAAATCTAACTGAGCCTTGTTAGCCTCAATGATCTCGGTAACGTCCTGTTTAGTCTCGATGACGATACCACCGTCACCATCCTCATATGCTGTTTGAGTCCGTATCTGGTTACTCATAAATCCTTTCGTAGGTCTCCCCGACCCTAGAGTCGAGGAGATTTGCTACTAAAATGTTTACAAACTCATATCTAAATCGGCGATTATGCCATGAGCAGCTTCGTTCTTAACTTCCAGAGTGACTTCAGCCAGCAACTGAGTATTCTCAGAGTCACCAGTCTTAGCCAGATCGTTAGTCTGGAACGGACGCAGATACGCTAGTGCTGCGTATTCTGGATCGAGTACCAGAGCATCACGGGTACGCATGAAGCGGTTAGGAACAACCGACATCGTGCCAAAATCAGACATATAAACGTCAGCAGCACCGATAATGGTGGTCGGAGTGTTACCCGGAGCCATGTAACGCTGTGCAGCGATACCAGCAAACGAGCTAACCTTCTGCTTACCAGCAGCGCCAACCATCAGAATCTTAGGTGAGCCACCAGATACGAACACCTCAGACACCACGGTTTTCAGCAGAGTTTCGGTGAAAGTACGCTGTGTGCCATCAGTACGAGTCGATACGCCGATAGTTGCAGGATCAGCACCGCCAGAACCTACGTCCGAGTTAGTCTTGATCCACGACAGGATCGAACCGAGCTTACGAGCAATCGTCGATGTACCAGCCGAACGACCTTGGTTAGCGCACAGGATAGTTTCCAGATCGCGCTTCAGTTCAGCCGATGCTTTAGCCAACTGGTAAGCCTTTTCTGACTTACGACCTGCCTTGTTAACTGTGTCCAGAGTACCCGAAACCTGAACGGTCTTTTGGATGATCTGAGTGTAGTTACCAAGACGAACAGTAGGAGACAGAGTAGCCGATGTAGCGTCTGCACCTTCAATCGCTGCGTTAGCAGTAGTAGCAGCAGCCAACGAGTCAGTCTGCCACTCGTGATATACGGCTGTTGCTTTAGTCTTGCCAATCGATGACATAAACGGTGTTTCCGTTGGAGAAATGTCATAGATGATGTCGGTCAAATCTTCGCGCTGACCAATCGCGCTGTGTGCTGTAAATGTAGGCATGATAATTTCCTATAAGAATCGTTCAAATGCTTTTGCGGCATCAGCAACCCTTCCGGTCTGCTTTGCTCGCGCTTTTAACTTTCTCAGTTCATCGCTACCTTCCCGTGGCTGAGAAACACCCGACTTAACAACCTTCGGAGCCTCATTAACACGCTTAGTAATCCCCGGTTTAGACGATTGCAGCTTGTCGTATTGCATCGCCTTGTATAGCGTTAGAACCTGCCGAGAATCATAGATTCCCGATAACTCTTGCTCTGAAAACCCTAACTTTAGGCCAAACTCCCTCAGTTCTCGCCGAGTTACTTCACCTTTTTGCGGATCAGCATATTCAGGTATTGCTTCTGCCAGCTTACGAGATTCAGCCTGTATTACCTGACCAAGTTGCTCCTGACGTTCCTGTTGTTGCTGTTCTGCAATTCGCTGTCGTTCAGCCTGAACTTGAGCTATTTGCTCTTTCCGCCTTTGTTGATCCGTATATGCTAAAGCGTACCCAATGGGGTCTCTTTCCTTCAGTTCATCTAGGTTTTCACCTTCTGGCTGCTGATTGAGCATTTGCTCAATAATCTGCAACCGTTCCGCATACTGATCCCGCAAGTATCTGGCTTCTTCGATACGCTGTCGTTCAGCCTCGACTACCTTACGTTCCTCAGCTACGGCTTGCGATTTCTTTGTATAGTCTGTGCCAAGTTGATAAGACTTGATAAGCTCATCAAGGGTTACCTCACGTTCTTCACCGGCTGCTTTCACCCGGAACTTCTGAGGCTCCTCTTGCTCATCCTGCTCATCTTCTTGTTCTACCTCCGACTCATCATAAGACTCATCAGATTCGGCTTCGCTATCGTTGGCCTCTGCTTGCAGTTCTGGTTGTTCCTGTTCGGAGCCTTCTTCTGCACCCATCAGACCCAAGATAGCGTCGGCTGCACTACCTACAGTTAACTCTGGACTACCGGATTCCGGTGTCGTTCCTTGAGTATCGCTCATTTTTTCTTTCCTAAATTATATCGGGAACCGCCCGAAACGGGTTACAAAATCTTTAATCTTTTCTCCTCGATGAGCCTGTTTGCTGAAAGCCCTTCCAAGTAAGTCTCAACTAATTCTAATGTCCTTAACCGCATATAAGCAGTCTCTCTAGCCTGAAGATCAGCGTAATCGCTAGTTGCGAACTTATTAAGTTCAGCAGTCCTAAGATCAGTCATCATTTCCTGAAAGAATTCATCCTTCAGTAGATTCTCAGCCCATTGAACTTTACTCATGCTGTAAGATTTCCTAGCTCTTTGATTGCCTTCAGGACAATATCAGCCTGACGTTGGCGTGTTTCCTCGTCTGCCAAGTCCATCGCTAAGATAGCCTGTAGTTGTTTAACCGCTAACTCAGCCTCTTTAATCTTCATATCGGCTTCTTGCTGGCGTGTTTTCATCGCCATCTCAAGACCCTTGCGAGTAAACTCAGCCTCTAACGACTGACGCTCTAGCTGTAACTTAGCAGCCTCAATCTCTGCCTTAGCCTGTGTCTTTTCTCGCTCTACCTCAGCAAATATCTTAGTAGCCTCTGCTTGCTGATCTGGTGAAGGAGGCTGTGGCTGTGACAACTTCTCGTTAATCTCAGGCGTAATCTCGTTAAGGAAAGCGTTAGCATCCTTGAAACCAGCCGATTCAATCAGTCGTGCTAACGTATCTCGATACTGAGCCACAGATACCAGAGGATTTGATGGGCCAAACTGAGTAAGAATCTGCTCTTGCTTGGCTAGAATCATCTGCAACATGGCTAGCTTCTGCTCACGATCACCTGAACCCAAACCCACGTTAATCGCTACGTCGTACTGGTTAGTCCATGTTCTCGGATCAAACGTTACGAACTTGCCACGCATACGGACAATCTTTGCCGTATCCTGATACTTGCCCAATAGATGCAGAATCCCCTTAAACAGCGACTTTACGCCTGTCTCAGCAAAGATTCGCGCTATTAACTCCAGCTTGCCAGAGTTCGACTTCATCATCGCAGCAATAGCTGTAGCGGAAACATTGTTCAGTACGTCAGGATCAAGACCTTGCTGCTGATCGCTAACGCCTGTGCGTTTAGCCTGAACCTGATCCATGTACTCAAGCAATGGGAAAGCCTGAGCCGTTACCGCAGGAACCTCTAGCGGCATCACAGCACCAGCAGACTTCACCCGAACAATACCGCCCGGAGTTGCATTAAGAGCATCGTCTAGGTTTACTTGACCGTCAACGATAGCAACACGCGCATTATTCGTCAGATACAGGTTATCCAGCATTTGACGAGTCACGGTGGACTTGATTAGCTGGATGTCCATTGTCCGGTCTGCCAACGACTGACCAAAGAACTTATGCGGAATCGGAATTGGACAGAGACTATGGAACGGAACTAGATCACATTCCTCGTCATCTAGGATTTCGTTGCCAGAATAGGTAATCTTACGCAGTTCAGCGATACCATCACCGTTAACGTCAATGCGGATATAGCACTCGTAGACCTCGACCACCTGCATCGTGTAGTCAAGGCTAATGTTCTCATCAGGCTGCTCACCCTGACTGAATCGAGCAATACGCTCTGTCGTGTACTGGAGATCATCATAGCTAGGCAAGCCATCGATAATGTCCTTGTCAAAGCCCATAGCCGCTAGTTCGCTACGAGTCATCAACTTACGATGCGCTACGAACGGGCTATCTTCAATCGTTCTAGCCGACTTGCTAATCAGGAATTCTTCAGGTGGTACGTTCTCAATCTTGACGCAGCCGTATTTCTTGACCTTCTTGACCTTGACCGAATACAAAGGAATCTGAATCGGCATCCCCATCGGATCAATGCCACCATCGATCAACTCGACATTTTGGCTAGTCACCTCAATACTCGGATCACTCAGGAGCAGAGCTAACTCATCCTCGGTCAGATTCTTATAGCTTTCCTTGTTGACATCTTCCTTGGCATCCCAATAAGCCTTGACCACGCCAACCTTTGCCATTAGCGCGTCTTTGAACCAGTTATGCAGGATGATTAGCCCATCGTTCTCACGATAAAAGACCCAATTACAGTAGTCTGTGGCTTGTTTAGCTGACTGCTCGTCATCAGGAGTCTGAGGCTCAAACGAGACAATGTCCTCTGTGGTGGTAAACACTCGGATAAGTTGAGGCAAAGCACCATCGATAGCCTCTGCTACCTCGCCAGTTACGATCTGGCTTCTGCCCTCTACCTCGTTGCCATACGGATAACGAAGATAGTATTCAAGAGCCTTAGCCCTCTGGTCGGTCGTTTCGGTGTCGATGTATCCAATCGAGTTATCAATCTCGTTATCTAGGATACTTTTGATTTCACCTTGATCCATCTTCATAGCAAACCCCTAAGATTTTGCTAATTATACAATCCATTTCGTCGAAATTGGCAATGCTGACTGCCATGAGGAATCAGTCTCGTCAAGACCTATCGCTAGGTATCTAAACGCATCCGAGTAGTGGCTAGACCAATCATGCAAAGGCTTCTCATAGAATATCTGTCTACGCTCGTCATGCTCTCGACGGTAGTTCCGTAGCGCATCTAATCCGTTCTTTGTTCTCGGATTGAACCAGCATCTCGGCAACATACGTCGCACAGCCTGTATCCCGTCGGCAACGCTAAGTCTCGGAGCAACCCTGATGTTAAGTCCAGCTTCCTCCAGCACTTCCTTACGACTCTTGCCTGTTCCGAGTTCTCTAACCTGTACATCATGCGGCAGGATTTGCTCATATTTCTCATAGCCGTTATCCCTTAGCCAGCCCACGTACCAGTCCAGACCTACGCCATGATTCTCGATGCAATCAATAAGTCTGATCTCTTTCCCTGCCAGTTGAGCAATCCAAATCGCAGTCGAATCACCCATGCCCAAATCCCAAGCAGCGTAGCTACGGCACAGACTATCGTTAGGAAAGTCGCTAATACGACCATTGCTCTCAAGATCGTTAATGAGCTTGCCATAGTAAGACCCCTCAACCGCTGCGTTAAAGGAACACTCGAACTCTTGGTTATACCTGTCCTCACCCATCTCTCGATAGGCGGCTTTCAGTTCCTCGTTAGGTAATACGCCTGTCTGGCTAGCCTTGAACTCTAGGAACTTCCAGCCTTCCTCAGACTTGGCTCTATCCGCTAACTCAGCGAAATGGTTATTGCCTTTAGGAGTGCCAATGAAACAAGCCCACCCACGACGGTCGGCAAGAGCAGGTCTGACGATTTCGTTCCAAATACGTGGGTTCTGATCGCCAACTTCGTCGATAACCACGCCATCAAAATACTGACCCCTAAGACTGTCAGGATTATCAGACCCGTATAGACTAATCCTACGCCCATAAAAATCAGCACGTAACTCAGAGACATTGTAGGTAGCTCCTAGTGGTCTGGTGTACTTCTGTAGGTAATCCCACGCTACTCGTTTGGCTTGCCCATAGGTAGGCGCAATGTAGGCAAATCGTGGGTCTGGCTTGTCGCACTCGATAGCGGACTTGATAAGGTGATTGATTGCGGCAACACTTTTGCCCATACGTCTATGAGCAACCACCACAGTAAAACGATGCTGCTCAATGGCATCATGTATCTCTAGCTGCTGCTCTCTAGGCAGGTAGTCGATAACTATCTCTGTCATGCAGTCTTTTGATACCCGCAGTTCAGACACTTGCTATTGACCAGAAATGCGCTGCACATAGGGCAATTAGTCGGCTTGTAACTCATTTCTTTCCACCCCACTTGATAACCATCTCTTGAGCTTCCCCATCCTTACCCGTTACTTCTGTCCTAGCCAGCTTAGGTATATGGTACTCAGATAGCTTGTTCATTAGGTCTAGTGCCTTGTACGGGTCTTCTGCTGCAACCTCGTTTAGCCACTTGTCCATGTTAGGCGCATTACGCTCCAATAGATTAGCAATAGCCTCTCTAACGATTGCTGTGGACTTATTAGGCACTCCTTTAGGTCTGCCCGGACCTGCTAGTCCCTCTCCGATTTTTGGTGTTTCTTTAACGTTATTTGTTTCCATTTGTGCATTATCCTTTGGATGTCATGCTTACTTCTTTGGTTTCTTCTCTTGCTTCTTTGGTAAGTCTACTTGAGTTGATCCTATTAGTCCTACTGGCACTCCTGCTGCCAGAATGTCTGTCGATCCCATCTTAGCTGGATCAAACTGAGCAAACTTAGATCGTATCTGCGACGGATTGAATACAACGCCTACATCAATTAGTTTTGCTGTTCCTGCTCCCGGATCATAAGTGTTTCTCATAATCAACGCATCATGCCCACCAGCTTTAGCCTGAGCAACAAGGTCTGCGTAAGTCTGATCTCTATATGCGCTACCCTGAAAGTCATACATCATAGGGTTCTTGTACCGCAACGCTATCGGCAAGACATTTGCCCCACTCTGAACATCCAAAGCCAATCTTTCTGCTGTCAGCGACTTATATCTATCAATCGCATTTACTACGTCAGCCGCTTTATCCTTACCAAATTTACTAATGTATTCTTTTTTAACAACATCTAATTGAGCAGGATTGTTATACCAACCATACCCCATAAGTTTCTTCAGTTCTGGACTGGCATTTTCTACTTTTGCCAACATTTCATCACGGGCATCGCCATGCTTAGCAACCAATGACTGCGCTTGGTTTATTCGTCCTATCTCTAAATCCTCAGCAATTTGTGTCTGCTTTTCATATTCAGACCAGTTTCTATTTTTCTCAGCAGCAGCAGCTTTACGCATTGCTTCTCGGTACTCCCTACTTCCACCAATCTGAGCATAACCAGAAGCCTGATCCGCACCGTGACCTTTCATTGAAACCGTATTCATGGCTTCAATTTCAGCATCTGATTTACCTAATCTTTTCAAGAAAGCAATAGTATCTGGGTCGTTAGATTTGCGAGTCATCTCCTTCGGTGGAGCAATCGGGTCTCTGGCAAAGAAAAACCCTTGCTTTGCACTAGCAGCACCAGTAGCCTCACCAAGCAAATCTGTTTTGAATTCTTTAATATCTCCTGTCGTACCGTGATACCAGCCAGTATCGTAACCCTGTTCCAATCTCCTCTGTTCTGGGGTACCGAGCAAACCTGAAGCAACTTTAGGAGTCTTGATGCTGCTCTGGAACTGAGCGAGATCAAATAGCTTCTGATAGTACGGAGTCTGCGTTATATCTCCACCAGCTTGCTGAACAGCACGATACTGCTGCTCCTCTGCCTTAGTAGGCAAATATCTAGCCGTAGCTTGAGTCAGCCATTCCTGCGGATTGCTAGCAAGCAACCCAATACTAGACTTAGCAGCCTGTTTCTGCCTGTCAATCGCGCCTAACGCACTTGAAAGTAATCCGTCAGCCATAGATAGCCTCGTACATATCCGGTCTGTGAGCCTTGATCCACTCTCTCGGCTCTTCGTGGCATTTCTGGTAGTCCATTCCTACTGTTTGACTTCCAGCATGATGAACATACGCCCTGCTTACGAAATGCCTAAATCCCGCTTCTTGCAGGTCATGGCAAATTATATTATCTGAATACCAATTCGTGCTAGGAAACTTTGCTGTATCCCAAGCCTCTCTCGTTATCGTGGCAAATATTGGTGCTATTACCTGAGTTTCCTTAATCTTTGCCTCACTAGCCCAGTAAACACCTTCCTGTCTGTCATCATGCACAGGGAATCTAATGTTCTGGTCTGGCAACACATAGTCGCTTCTTGCGCCTAAGAAACCTATCTTCTGCCCGTTTTCCTCAAGAATCCGCTTATCCTCACCCAATAACTCAATAGTTTGTGGATTTAAAACAACATCATCGTTAGCAACAATCAATGAATCGACTGCGATCCTTCCAAAAACGTCGCTGATGGCCTCATTATATGAGTCTCCAAAATTTCTACCAGTATTGGGTCTGACGATAACATTGGGCAAGATTCGTCGGAATCTCTCTCCTCTGGCAATGTCAACGCTATAAACGTAAATCGGGGTGGTAGGTGCATATACCTTGATGCTCTCTAGCAATACCGAGATACCCGGATTGCTTACATGACATATGACTATGGCTTGCATAAGCCCCAAAAATATAGGTCTGCTGGATTGTAATTACTGCTGAACTCGTAATGTAGAAACTTGTCCATATCGCAGTTTTGCAAGAAATCCAGTTCCGTTAGGTTCTGGTAGTAATCACCACAAAATGGCGCATCGTCAGGGCTTGTACGCCTCGTTCCGTGTTCTGCCCTGCCAGTCGTAGCACAGGTCATTATGACGATCCCTGAAGCCATCCTAGCCATATTCTCGAACGTCTTGACCCATTCAGGATTATGCTCGAAACACTCACAGGATATTGCTACGTTGAAACTCTTGTCAGGAAAGTCTAGTTCTTCTCCCTTAGCAACAAGGTCAACGCCTTTGCCCTCGCCTAGATCAACCCCTAGATACTCACAGTTCTCAAAGAATTGCCTGACTGAACCATTAATGTCCAGACTGCCTACCTCTAGGACTTTCTTATCGGAAAAGAATTGAGGAAAGCGACGCTTTACCATCGCTACAAAGTCTAGCTGGCTCTGGTGGCTCACTTTTTATTTCGCGCTGAAATGGCTTTAGCCTTAGCCTTAGCATCAGCCTTAGAACTGGCTCCCCATGCCTTTAGGCTTAGGAGTAACCGAGTAGGCTCACCATTAGGCTTACGCTCTGCTCCCGGCATATTGCCCATCCTAGCTAGGAAACTAGCGCGTCTAGGATTATCACCAGACTTTACAGGAGCCTTTAGGTCAGAACCCGGATTAGCAGCTTCGTAAGACTTGCGACCTTTTTCGTTAAGACCGCCCTTCTTGTTCTTACCCTCAGAACGCTGCCAAGCCTCAGTCTTTGCCATTTTTACCCTTCTTTTTGCCCATAGGGATTTTGATTTCAATCTCTATCTCATTAACACCGTTCTTTTTCTTCTCTTTCTCGCCCTCAAGATACTGCTTTAGCAATTCCTTGTCGGACATTTTCTTCCCGTTCTTCATCATTTCTTCTTCCCCTTAGCAGTTTTAGCCGCTTCTTTGAAAGCCTTAGCAGTCGGCGCACCTTCTGACCCCGGCTTACGCATCTTTTCCTTGCTGCCAGCTTCTATCCGCTTACGCTTGGCATGGATGTTGGCATAGAGTCCGGGCTTCATTTCTTTTTAGCCTTCTTAGCCATACCCGCCTCGCTGAGTGCGATAGCTACGGCTTGCTTAGGATTCTTAACTACTGGCCCACCCTTACCACTATGGAGAGTGCCTTCTTTGTACTCACCCATAACCTTGCCGACCTTCTTTTGCGCCTTAGACATCTTTTTCATTTAGCAACTCCATCAGTTCGTCCTGAAGCTCTGCCTCAGTTACACCATATCGACGCTCGAAAGCCTTACGACCAAGCCCATGATAGCCAGTATTTCCTCGATGATGCTCAGGACATAACGGCAAAACATTGTCGTGAGAGTTCCGAACTCCCATTCCTAGCCCCATACCTCGAACATGGTGAATCTCTGCTGGAGTGCCGGAATAACCATTTTTATAACAGATTATGCACCCAAAGTCAGCCACTTTAGCTAAGTATTCTGACTCTTTTTTACGCATTTATGGCGCACCTTTTTTTCACACCAGACATATTTTAGACTCCCACATAGTTACTACCATGCCATGAACCGATAAGCTCTGAGCGCGTACCCATCCGTGTGGATGAATTAAACCTTCTTTCTTAGCTCTCCTTACTACCGCGCCCCAAGCCCTTCTATCTGGCGGTTCTGGCAAGTTTTCAAAAGCTGCGCGAACTTGTTCTGTTGTGAAGTATTTATTCATTGTCGCGTGTATCCGAACTGCCTCAAGCGCGGTTTCTACCCATTCACTTCCCGCATTCTTGGCAGCAACTTCTGCCATCGCGTGACCAATCGCTAATCCTTGATGTTCAGTCATGGCGCACCTTTAACAAATCTAAACTCGGATGAGGCATCATCTGTTTATCAAATAATCGCTGGTAAACCGTTTTAGCCTTCTCAGCCGTGTAATCACCCATGTTATCCACAGAACCGCAGTTAGGACAGTAATCCAACCCCTCTCCGCTAACCGCACATCGACCACCAGGAATCTCTACCCAATCATCCACAAATCCGCAGTCAAAGCATATTGCTAAGTTGCTATCATCAATCTCGTTTACGAATTCCATATCTAGTCTCCTTATTGAGTATTCCGGTCTAAACCACGATTTGACGCTTCCTGTGAACGCCACACATCAATGCGAGCCTGTGCTGCTACCAACATCCATCTAAGCCCTTCAGCCTTCTCTACAGCCTCTTTAAGCCCATCAAGTACCGCTAAGTAGTCTGGATGGCTATAAGCCTGATTCTCCCGATCCGCTACGGTATTGCCGATAGCTGATGAAAACAGCATAGCTTTCTTAGACTTCCTGAATTCTTCTAGGTAAGTCACCTCAGCCTTAGCTTGTGCATAGGCTTTGGCGTTTTTAATCATGTAGTTGATTGCTTCGTGAGGATCGATTGAGTTCATATTATTTATTTACCCAAACTGTATGATAATTGCTTGGCAAATTTGCAACGCCACGCAAAACCCGGATTGGTTTTTTTGTTTCTGACCGCTTTAATTCCCACTCTTTTCTAGCAAAACTTGCAGCTTGAGTAGCTGTAGCTAAATCAACAACTGTGCCATCTACCAAAATTTCAACATCAGACTCAGACATACCGCAATTTACATATCTAACGATTGACCAAATTTCGGTTTCAAAAGACTGCCAATCGTTTTTGCGGAATTTTTCTGTCTCGCCATTTGCATAGTTAATTTGATATTTCATGGTCAGCTCCTAGTTAGTTGATATTTGCTGGAAACCGGGGTTTCCCCCGGTGTTTAGACGCTTTGTTTTCTCAAATCCATCTTAGTGTTTACTTCGGCTTGTTTGCTGGTTCTGCACTTCAAGCACTTGTGTTCTTCGCGTTCGGCTTTGAATTCTTCCCAATTTACCGACATTGGCGTTCTCAAGATATTTCTGCCGCAAGCCGTTTTGCTTGCAAATCCTGATCCGCTTTTGTTTAGGTGCATTTGGTATGACATATCTAATCTCCTAGTCGGGAACACATTTGTTGTGTCCATGTAAGAGATTCTATAGAGAATTATTTAATGGGTGTTAGACAATTATTTCTATCAAGAATCATTCTTCAATAGTTTCCGAACAGGCAATCCTTACAGCCTTAATCGCAGCCTGTGGATTCGACACTACCGCTACCTGACCCTTCCAGACTGAGTGCCAGATAACCTGATCCGGTGTCAGCTTGGCTTTCTCGTCTTTCTTTATTTCTAACAAAATGTTCTTGCCCCTGTAGCCCACCAGAATATCCGGGCAACCTTGACCGACTCCATGTAAATGCTGGACATCCATGCCGACTCGTCGGAGTTCCTTGACGATCTGCGTCTGGTTTGTGTCCACCTTCTTATAGACCATTCTGACCCCTTGCCCTGATAGCTGCTGCTATAAATTCGGCACGATACTTTTCTATAATTCCAAGAACAGGACTTTTTGCCTGTTCCTCACACAATACAGCACACGCCTCACGCTCCGCTTCTATAGCCTCACGAACTGCCACGCAAATAGGACGCTGACATTCGTTATGGCAAGTATGAATATCATCCACGCCAATCCCCTTTCTTGCCTCGGTTTCCTAAACCCCATTGTTGCTTACAGTCAGCCTCTAGCTGGTCAGCAACTTCATGCCCACGTTTCCGCCTAACAACACTCAGATACCGCAACGCTGAATCCCTGTCTGCTGTCCTCCAAGCTAACACTTGCCTAACCTCGCATCGATGTCTTTCAGTCTCTAAAACGTCCATTGTTGTCAAAGTCCATAGGTCTTGATCCTGCCGATTCCACAAACTGCTGGCTTGCCGTGTGATACCAGAGTTGATACCACTCCTGAGCCTCTCCGTTACGCTGCTTCTCGTTCATTAAGAACGTATCGCCCTGAGATTCATCTATCTGCTCACCACGATTTCGCTGGTTTTCCTTCTTCTTGTTGCGCCACACAAGAAAAACATTATCCACCTGATCGCTAATGGAACCAGAGCCTTTCAAGTCATTCTTATTCGGTGTTACCTCGTCTGAGGCTTGCTTGCGGATATGGTGGACTAGGTGAACATGGACGTTATGATCCCTAGCCAATGCAGTTAGCTCATCGATAAAGTTCTTCTGTCCATTAAAGTCATCCTCGTTCTTGACGCATTTCATCAAGGAATCAATAAAGATATGCTGAACACCTAGTTCCATAGCGCAATACCTTGCCATAGCCACAACCTTGTCCGGGCTAGTCGTTCCCTGTTGGTCGTAAAGATAAAGATGGTCAACTGTAAATTTATCCATCCGAGTCAGAATCTTCGTGATGTACGCCTCTCGGTCTGATACCAGCGGATCATCAATAAACTCACCAGCAAACTGTCTAGTCATACGTTCTAGCGTTTTAATCGGCTTCATCTCGAACGACGCTATGCAGACCTTCTGACCTTGTTTCACTAGATGCAGAGCTATTTGTCCTGTCAGTAGCGACTTACCACCACCGTTAGAACCAGCATAAACCGTAACCTCTCCGGGTCTAAACGCAAAAGAATTGTGCGTATTAGTCCAAGGCAGTAGGATTTTTGTATCTTTAGACTCGTTTAGATAGCTTTCCTTAATTGAATCTAGGAAATCTCTAGCCTGTTTAACCTTCAGCGTTACGTCGTTTGAATGTAGGTACTTCTCTACATCTATTGAGTCAGACTTGATTATCCTCAGTCTCCTCGCCTCGTCTAACTCCGCTGCTCTTTGCTCCAGACTCATCTTGTCTCCCTAGTTCGTAAAGCCTGTTAAGTGAAAAAACGCTACCAACCCAAAACCCCGGTACTACTTCGCTAAAGCCTAACTCAACTAACTTCGATTCCGTCATAAATATCCTATTGCTTCGTTAATTCGCGTAAAAGCCGTTTTAAGCCGTTTTTTATCGGTGTCTGATACCTGCCTACCTTCTGCCATATCAAACGCCGCTATGCCCGTAATAAGTGCCTCAAAATGGATTATTTTGAGCAGGTCTGTGGCATAGAAAGGTCGCTTGACTGCTTTACTGCTTTCGCTAGGCATAAAAGATTGATCTTTAGGAAACAGATCAGTCAAGTCCATGCCGACGGCTGAAACCACTTCGTATGCGCTACAACCAGCAAAGCACTTCAGCAAAATTCGTCCGTCATCAGTTTCGGTAATCGCTAGGCTAGGACGCTTATCCTGATGCGCTGGACAACACGCTATCCAATGACCACGTTTGCCTTGAACCTTCTCCAGCTTGTTTAAAAAATCGCCAATCATAGGATTCTCCTTCCGAAAGGGAAGGTTGCCTCACTAGGTTTTTTATCTTTAGGCTCGTAAACATCAGACCAATTATTAGCAATGCTTTTTTGCAACACATCAGAAATATCAAATCCCTTAGTTTTCATTTGTTGCAATTTATTAAATATTATTTTCATAGCTCGTTCTGTCATTGATCTCTTAGTATGTTTCCTCATTTCAACAAAATCGTTCCAATCTTGTAAAGGAATGAAGTCAGGAATTTCAACCTTTTGCTTCTTCTCTTTCTCTTTCTCTCTCTCTGTCTCTTTATCTGGGCTAGCGAGTTGCAAGCAAGCTGCTAGCATGGTGCTAGCATCAAGGAAGAATCCTTTATCTATCAAAGGCTTAAGTCCTTCCTCAACTTCTTTGCTAGCAAGACGCAAGCGGAACGCTAGCTCATCGATAGCAGCGTCAAAACTGGCATCTTCGGATTCAGAAGCAAGCAACCAGAGTAGTGGAGCCATAGCTTTGCTAGCCATAGGCAGACTCATGAATTCCCTATCGTCTAGGAGTTCACGATGTAGTTTTATCCAAGGTGGTCGGCGATTGCCGTAATGCTGGAAGGCTCTCCAGTTTTTGGGTACGAGTCGCATATAAGCCTCACGTTATTGGCTGTCGTTACTGAAATAGGTGGGTCAGGCAGGACGGTAACGAATCGTCTTTTCGGGTTGCACTCCCTAGCCATTCCCTATGAACTATACCTTTACGTTCCGAAGTTGGCAAATCTTACATAGCTGGCTATCAACGAACTGAGCTAGTGATCTAGTGCGTTTACAAGCCGGACACAGCTTAGTGCCAAAGTTATAAGTCGTTTCCGTTCCACGTGAATCGGACTTTCGACGCAAGGGTTTTGAAGGGTCTATTTCCAATGGGTTGACCTCTAGGGCTAGTTTTAGGCAAAAATCTTTGTACTTCTTTAGGTTGCTCTTTTGGTAAGTCTTTTTTCTTAACCATCATTGTGCCAGAGTTAGAGTGTTTCATAATAGAATGTTTCTATTGGGATATGGATTCCTATTAGAAATGTTTTTGCATAAAAGTCTCGAATCGGTTTAGTATTTCGGAACTGCAACTAGGAGATTAAATTATGGATAAGCAGGGTTACGAGCAGTTCTTAATTGGTACGCTACAAGACGGGTTTCCGGGTCAACTGACCGCTTGTTTCAAAGATACATTAAAACAGTCACGCGAGGAACGGTTAGAGCAAGAACTTTGCATCCTCTTAGAGATTTGCGCTGTATTCCAGTCAGACCCTATCAAGCTGCAAGCAGCTACTCGTCGCAACATGGTCGGTATCGTTAATCGACTGGTCAAAGAATCTACACTTCCAGATTACGTTGAAACTAAAGCGGATTTAGAACGTGATCGAGGAGACTGGCTCTATCAGGAAATGAAAGACAGAGAAGCGGAGGGAAGATGAACCCTAGCCGTACAGAAATCGATAACTGGCAACTCGCTGAAATTGTCTATGCTTTGCGTCTATTGATTGATAGAGTAGAACGCAGAACAGCATCGGATGAAGATAAACAAATTGTCTACATGGCTTATCGTGCGTTAGAGAATACTCCACACGTTATTAAGCAGATCGTAGACGAACTAGAGAGAGGCAACCAATGAAAAAGCTATTTAATCCAGACGATAAACTGGCAGACTTTATCGACCGTCATGCTGGTGCTGTATTAGCGTGTATGCTGTTACTAGCGTTACTAATGGACAGCTTTGCATGAAAAAAACATTCCCTTGTATCTTAGACAAAGATTTTAAATATGTTCCGTCAGGCAAAACGAACATTCGCAAGACTTTCGACCGTATTCGCAAAGAGCAAAAGGAGGCTGCAACGATACAAACTACTACGCAAACACAATCTCACAATATCATTTTCAATAAGAAATTCGCTAAAGGATAATTAATATGAACTCAGATAATCGGCAACAAGAGCAAGACGAACATCAGCAATGGATCGTTTACCAGAAGCTACAGACAGCTAGGGTCAAGCTACAGAACGTAGAACTCAAGAAGTCTGGACATAACAAGTTTGCTGGCTATAAGTATTTCGAGCTATCAGATTTCCTGCCTACCGTTAATATCATTTTCTTTGAGCTAGGCTTGGCACATACGCTAGAGTTCTCTGACACTATGGCTACTATGTACGTCATTGATACAGAGAACGGTGGTCATGCAAAGTTCACTTGCCCTATGGCTAATGCTGAACTTAAAGGCTGTCATCCAGTCCAGAACCTCGGAGCATCGATAACGTATATCACTCGTTACCTGCTAGTTATGGCTCTAGCTATCTGTGAACACGATGCCCTAGACGCTACGACTGGTGCTGACGAACCTCGTTCTGCAAAGCCGATCACTAAGTCGGTATTCGATACGTTAGACGAACAATCTCAGAACGAGATTAAGAGCTATGCAGCCGACATCATCATGATGATTCATAAGGACAAGGTCGGAGAAGCAGTCGAGTACATCAATAGTCTGGAGCTAGATGCTGACTGGAAAACAGCACTCTGGAGCCAGTTAGATAGTAAACAGCGTAGTGCAATCAAGAAATTTGCTCAAGGATAATCTCATGGAATACGATAATACAAACAAAGGTACTTTAGGCAAGAACCATAACAAGAAATCAGATACGCATCCTGACTACTCAGGACAGATCAACATCGATGGAACTGATTACTGGCTATCAGGCTGGCTTAAAGAGTCTAAGAAAGACGGTTCTAAGTTCTTCTCTCTAGCGGTAAAGGCTAAAGATTCAAAGCCTAGTAAGGCTAAACAAAAGTCTGATTTCCAAGAAGATGATCTTGGGTCAGTACCTTTCTAAAGGAGAAAACTATGAAATACCTAATCGCACTTTGGCTAACAGTTGCAGCACCTATGGTCTATGCTGCTTGCACGACTCATAGTTACTACTACGATGGTAGATACGTCACCTGTACGACCTGCTGCTATGGTGGCAACTGCAACACTAGCTGTTTTTAAGTTACGGGGGAAAGCAGATGCCAGCTTTTCGATTGTAAGATCGTCAAGGATAGAACTGGTGTAGCGAGTACCCCACCTTTTCCCGCCTAGCTGTGAGTGGCGGCAATAACTCCAGCAGCATACGCAATGACTCCTTTACGTGTTTGCTCCCTCGTTGTGAGTATGCTGACTGCCGGGAAAGACCGGCTTAACTAACCGAGGAAACCATGAAACTACTAGACTTTTTAAAGAAGCAATTTGACATTAAGAATGACCGACAACTAGCCTTAACTATGGGTGTTCGTGCGCCAGCAATCAGCAAGATTCGTAACGGACACACTACGATTACCGCTGATTTCATTCTTAAAGTGCATGAGACTTTCGATATTCCCATCAAGGAAATTAAGGCAATGATATGAGCTACGAACAGACTGAACTATTAGTAGTCCGTTGGGGTGAAGCCAGAGGCATTATCCAGAACTCAGATAGCAAGACGCAGTTACTCAAGGCTTTTAGCGAAATGGGGGAACTAGCTGATGCGATTACCAAACGAGACCGTGACGCAATTATCGATGGACTTGGGGATATTCTTGTATGCCTCACTATGGTTGCTGCTATTGAAGATGTCGATCTGAAACAATGCTTCCTGTCAGCTTACGAACAGATTAAAGATAGAAAGGGCTATCTCAATGCCACAGGAGTTTTCGTCAAAGATGCCTGAAGAATTTAAGAAGGTCTTAGAGATGATTAATAGCTGGTGGGCTAGGTCTATGGTTGCCATCATCCTATGTGTCATAGGGTACAACATAGGAGCAATCCAGACCGAGATACGGATAGCGTCAGATTGTAAGTTTGCTAACGCTTTTCGAGTAGATATTCAGGCATTTACTTGTCAAAGGAAACTATGAAGGATTACATTATCCGCATGGCTAGGGAGGTTGGGCTTCCTCCTTGTGCGTATGATGACTACGGGAATCATATTGGTAAGTTAGAAACCCTTATAAGGTTTTTTTTAGCAAGGGAACGAGAAACCTGTGCCAGTCTGTGTGACGAATTGTCTGACGAGGCTGTTAAAGATGAAGATATGTTTAGAGCTTGTGTGGCTCAAGATTGCGCTGAAGCTATCCGAGAAAGGGGAGAACAATGGGCAGACCTAGAAAGAACCCGGACGATCCTAAGTGGAAAACCGAGGTAGCCAGAGACTATGACTGGAACCTGTTCTTTGCAGCGGCTCTAGGAGGCTTAATTGCTAAGGGTGGTCTATCCTATGACCAACTCATAAAAACAGCCTCACAGATCGCTACAGAGGCTCAGGACTCACTTTCTGAGTGAGTCGTACTGTGCATAACATTGGGCTAAAGCTACCCTAAGATTATCAGCCTCTAGTGCTACTTTGACAAAATCTTCTGCACTTTCTCGATAAAGCTGTCTTGGGGTACATCCACTTTGTCCAGCACCGGAGGAACCGGACACGGCACTTGCTTGGGTGGAGATGGACGGACGCTGCTGCAAGCTGTTAGTGAGAGCAGTAGCCCTAGCGTTAAGATTCTTAATTTCAACATCCTTCTCTCTCCTTAGCTGGTCTGCGTTTGCCTGTAGCTCCTGTTCCTTCTTCCTAGCCGCTTCCTGACCCTTGGCGTACTCCGCATATTGAGCAGCTTTTTCCTTATCCCATGCGTTTTGCACCTGCGCCTTACCATGCTCTGAACCCTGAAAATATCCTCCTGCTGCTGCGAGGATAATGGCAATAAGGGAACCGGAAATAAACCAAGGATTCATTTAGGAGGCACTTTAGTCGCGTCTAGCTTCTTGTGGACTTTAACCTCACGGCAGACCTGAACCTCTTTACCCTTACGATCCTTCTCAGCGTGACAAACCTTCTTAGTTTCGGCTGCATGAATCTGGAACACTAAGACAGAACTTAGCAAAACAGTAGCAGCCATGCGTAGGTAGATAATCATGAAATCTCCGGGTGTGGTGGTTGTTCAGGAGCAGCTTTGCCGTTATACCCTGCTAGTTGTGACGAAATAGGCTGTATCGTCGGTTCCATGCGGACAGGTGCATGAGTCGGTGCTTTAGGTGGTGGTGGTTGAGGCTTATCATCACGCTCCTCTTTAGTCGATAGTCCGGGTGGAGTGAACTGAGGCAGAGCATCCTTACCCTTGACAGCAAGTAGGGTTGCCAATGATCCGAGAATGTACTTAGACATATCGGACAGTATCAGGAAGAACTGCTTATCAGCAGGAGCCATGCCATTCATAGGCTGTGTCACAAATACAACACTATAGAGTGACACTCCGACCATGATAATGACCGTACAGCAGAAGGTTACAGCGATACAGAATTTAATTACTGCATCGTGCTGTTCTTGCTTTAGATCAAGGAACTGGCTGACTAATTTTAGGGGATTCATCCTTAACTTCCTCTGGTTTCATTAGCTGGTCTGGACAAGTTCCGGTAACAGCGCAATAGGGTCTTTTGCATTGCTTAGTTTCCCAATTATCAGGGTCTTGGCAAGGATAACGGAACCTATCGCATCCAAACAGACTAAGCACCAAGCAAACGTAAAGCGCGCGCATACTGAGCCTCTCTATCTTCCATTCCCTTGTAACCACCGTTAATCACCCTAGTCATGCCTTTAAGATCGCTTGAGTCTGCAAACCTATTAAGTTTATTAGTTTCCCAAAACCAGCAAGCAGACTGACCAGCACCTTCGAACGTCTGTGTATATTCTGAGGCTTGTTCAGGAGTCATCTCTAAGGAAGCAGCAAACCAGAAGTAATTATCCTTGCCTGTTAGCTGGATCAATCCTCGGCCCTTATACCTAGCACCATCTCCAGAAGCCTCATCACCGTTACCCATACGATTCGCATAGACGTAGTTAGCTATCTTGTCCGGCTGTTTAGCGTAGGACTTAGCCTGTGAGTCTGTAGAAAAATATTTAGGAAAGACTTTAAGAAGTCCTGAAGCACTATAGTTTAGGTTCTCCGTTAGCCAGACAAATCCACCTGATTCATGATGGCATTGGGCTAGGAAAGCAGCTATTCGTTGTGGAGTCGTAATCTCGTATTCTTCAAGGAGTGACTTACCACCTAACTCTGTCTGTGAACTAAACAGAGCTTCATACCAATGGTCTGAATACTTAGAGTGAGGAATAAACGCTCTGAAGGCTTTTCTATCGACCATACATCCGTTCCTCTAGGATTTCTCGTCTTAACTCTTTCATCTTCTTGACTTCAGTAACAGCAGCCTGAGTTGCAAAGTACATATCGTAGTACATAAACGCCAGGACAGGCATGATGATGAAGAACATTAACAAGACTGCCATCACCACCGTTATCAAAGACCAAGGTACATCCTCTGACTCACGCTTTTCGTTACTAGCCACATTATTCCCACCGCCCACGCTACTACGAAAACTACTGCTGAAACCCATGCTATTTTTGACTTGGCTTCCGCTATCCTTTTTCTTCGTTGCCATGATGCAATCTGCGCTATCCTAAGTTCCTCGGCATGAGCTTCTTCTTGCTCTGCGACAATCCTCTGCCACATTTCCTCGAACTTGCTCCACAAAGCACCTAGTTCTGGTGGCGCACGATACGTCATGGTTTCACGTATCTCTACTAGCATTGCATCAAGTCTCGACGTAATCAGTATTCTTTTTAATGCTCTCCTGCCTATTGATTCCTCGCCCTTGTAAACCTGTTTCGCGTCTAGTTGTTCTTTTAGGAATAGTTTACTGATTGCATCGTAGGAATCCATCAAAGCACCTAGCTGATTCCCAATGTCTGTAAAAACATCGTTAGGATCAGACTTAGCGACTTCTTGAACTCGTTGAACTTCTTGGTAATACTGTTGCTTCTGTGCAGGAGTCGGATTACCACCTGTTGCTTTCTCGTACTGCGACTTTAGATCGTCTAGTACTTCCTTAACATCCCCTGCTGCACCTTTAATCTGCTTGTAAAGCTCACAACCCTTCTTAACCGCAGCAACAGCAGCATTAGCAGCAGCAAGGATCGTTATAGGGTCAATTTCTTACAACCCAAATACCTTAGTTACAAAGATAGTAAATGCAGAGCCTACCAATCCAGAGGCAGACATCAGCATATACATAGCACCTTTGCTTTTGTTGATAACGGCATTAACCTGAGCCATCTCTTGACGTAGCAGGTGGATTTCATTGATTAGGGTACGAACATCAGCCTGTAGCATAC
>Ga0181352_1000324_pt1 | contig 20814 bp, 21 predicted proteins | sample Fa13VDMLBSN_FD_130103 | JGI IMG/M metagenome (GOLD analysis project Ga0181352, IMG submission 130103) | Freshwater viral communities from Lake Michigan, USA - Fa13.VD.MLB.S.N | ecosystem: Environmental > Aquatic > Freshwater > Lake | place: USA: Michigan | collected 2013-09-23 | reverse complement strand
TCACCTCGGCCAGCACGCCCTTGCGCAGCTCGCGCGCCTCCTTGGTGAACTGCTTCAGGAACTTGGAGCGGGCGTTCAGGGTCCACTTCAGCGCGCGCAGGCTGCGCTCCTGCAGGCGCTCAAGGGCTTCGTTTGTGGCATCAAATTCGGGCAGCAGGCCTGCCTGCTCCTCGGCCTGCGCGATCTGCTCGTCGGTGGCGAGCATGCGGTCGAAGACCTGGCGGATCTCGTCATTGACCTCGAGGTTGCGCCCGCGCATGAAGTCCGAAAGGGACTTGTAGACATTCACCAGCCAGGAGCGGAACCGGCGGAACAGGGGTTGGAGCTCGGTGCTGGGGGCTTTGCCTTCCAGCAGGTACTGCTCGAACGACTCTGCCCACTTCTCGTGGTGCTCGCGCTTCTGGTCGAGCGTGTAGGTGTTCCAGGTGGCGAGATCCGGCACGCCGAACCACGCGAGCGCGCGGTTCATGTCATCGACGACCTGCTGGGGTGCGTCGGGGCGGGATGCGAGGTCTGCCATCACCTCGAGGAAGAAGTGACCGGATTCGTGCAGGAAGGTCGAGAGATCCGCGCTCTCGCCCAGGCTGATCAGGAGTGTCTGGGGATTGAAGGTGCCGCGGGGGCCTTGGGCTAGAGTTCCGTCATTTACAACAATCTCTGTCGGATGCGGCATTTCCCCGCGTTTTTGGCTTTCAGTTTCGCGCTGATTTACGATTTCGTTAGCAACAAACAGTGCCTTCTCAATAGAGTCAAACGGTTTGGACCCAAGACCCAGAAGTCGCTCTCGGCTTTCACCAGCGATGCGGGCATAAATCCACGCACCACCTTCCCTGCGCGCTTTTACCGTCAGTGAAGAGATATAACTTGGAAGTTGTGCTGACAGTTTGCGCGCGGCACTTTTTCCGCCGGGGTATTCCTCAGGCAGGAATTCACCACCAGCGTAAAATCGACCAGAGACATAGATGCCGCCACTGGGCGCCCGTCCACCTCGACCAATCTCAACTTCGGGAGGGGTCTGCTGGGGGTTTAAAGTGCCGCGGGGGCCTTGGGCTAGAGTTCCATCTCCAGCGGCAGGCTCAGAAGGTAGCCCTCCGTCTCCGCGTCCAGCGGCTCGCTCAGACCCGCGTAGCTGATCCAGTTCGTCCGTGTAAGAGGAAGCCCAAGGAGCTGCAGATGCGCTATCACCGGGTCGCTCCCACTCAAAGGCAGAGATCCCGCCGGCGGCGTCAAAGAGTTGCTTTCGGGTTTCATCGAGACTGATCCTGCGGTTGCGGTACTGGTCCCAGATCGCGTTGATTTTAGCAACATTTGCTTCTTGTGACTTGAAGCCCGCGGTGAAAAGGCTGCGAACGGTTTCCCAGGTTATGGATTGCATCTCGCGGGGCAAGATGCCCCGCTCTTTTGCGGCCCGCCGGTAGGCTTCGGCGTAGATGCCGTAGGTGCCCTTGGACCCGAACACGCTTGAGCTCGCGGCGCCGCCTGCGCCGAAGTTATGCAGCACCTCGGTGGCACTGCCAGACAAGGGGCGCAACAGCGCTGCCGCCACCGCGTGCGTGTCGATCGTGACGTCGCCGTGCTCGCCGGTGGGGTTGAAGATGTTGTTGTAGAAGTTGCGAACCTTGTGCTGCTCGCCAAGGCTTGCGCTGATGTTGGGGATGGCGCCGTTCTTGTAGATCGAGACGGCCTTGCCGATCTCGGAGAACGAACCCCACGCCACTTTGCTCCGCGTCACGCCGTCGGCGTTGACCACCCAGTCCGCGAAGTCCCCCTCGGGAGAGACGATACGGTAGCCGCGCTGGTTGTAGGTCTGGTCGTAGACCCGCACCCACATCGCCTGGAGGTAATCGCTTGAGAGTTCGCCGAGCTTTTTCCCGGTGATCTCGCCGACGTCTTCAGGATTGAGTGCACCGATGTTGGCTGCGGTTGCAGACATCTCCTCGGTCCAGACGGTGTCCTGCTGCGCGGACATGATGTCCAGCACGCGCTCGGCGAGGCTTACGTTCTGGAACCAGTCCTTCTGCGGTGACAGGACCGCCATGATTCCTGCGACCTGCGCATCGGTCACGTCGTACTTCGTGCTCCAGCGATCCACGATGGTGCGGGCGCCGTCGTACCAGAGCTTCGCGCGCTGGCGCGTGTCCTCTTGCACCAGATCGTGCAGCCAGAGGAGGTTGTCCACGACGTGTCGGATGAACTGCTCGGCGGCCTTGTCGGGCGTGCTGGCCGACTTGTTGTCGCGGAAGTTGGGGTACTGCCGGATCAGTTCGATGTTCTTGTCGAAGGCCTTGGGATCGGCTTTTGCCGCATCAAGCCCGATGACCAGCATCTCCTCAAGCGGGTTCTCCAGTGCCTTCTTCGCGGTCGGCAGTCGGGTGCTGACCGACTGGTTCAGGACATTCGGATCGTTTGGATCAAACGCGCCCGAGTTGCCGGTGGCGGATCTAATCTGGATGGGGGAGCGACCCTCACGCCGCATCAATTCCGAAACAGCAAACTCCTCCTCGGACTTCTTGACCTGCTCATAATTTTCGCGAGCGGCTTTTTCGCCCTCAGACTCTGAAGGTCGCCACTGAGTCGGTTGTTCCTTCTGCCATGCTAGATATGCTTCGCGAACCTTGCCTCGTTCCGCGATGATTTCCTGAATGCGTAGCTGAGACCACTCAGCCAGTTGCTGATCGCGAATATCCAGGTATCCGTTTACCACTCGCTCCGCATCTCGGAGCTCAGCCTGTTTCTGTGCGATGGCCTTCGCGTTTCGTTTCGCCGAGACCTCGTCCGCGGATAGAGTGTCTACTTCACTCTGCAACGTGTCTCTGCGTGATTTCAATCGAGCGAGTGTCGCGCTATCCCAGTCGCCCTTGAATGCTTCGGACTCGGCACTTGTCAAGAATGATGACTTACGCGCGCGACTAAAAATACTGGCAATGTTGGGAGGAATGTTTTCACCTCCCGCACTCTGATTCAGTGCGCTAGATCCAGCCTGATATCGTGCAATGTCCAGTTCGCTAGGATCGCCGTTGGTGTCTGCGATCATCTGGTTTGCCAGCGCAACGACCCCCGCCGACCACTCGCGCACGTTGATTCCGGTCGCCTCGCCCGGATACAGGATCTGGGCGGCCGCCGCCAAGAACTCATCCCCGTGGCTGCGATCGTCGATCATGTATTGGTAGGCAGAATCAACCGAGTCGAGTTGGTTTGCCTCCAGCATCGCATCGGTTTCGGCCAACGTGTCGCGGTCGAACTGCGCCCCCGCATTCAGCACCGCCCCCTGCCCCGCCTGCGCGCCGACCTTGAGCGAGAACTGCTCGTAGAGCTGGGTGGGCGTCATGCCCGTGCGCGAGGCCATCGTGCTGAAGAACGCCGACTGCAGGCGCGCGTAGGCCTCGTTCGCGTCCGACGTGAAGCGCCCCGCCTGGTCGAGCTGGGCCTTGATCGTGTCGCGGACGGTGTCAACCTCGGTCTGCCAGGCGCTCTGGTCCTGTGCCTGCTGCAGGACGCGCTCGGCCTCTTGCTCGATGAATTGCTGGCCTTGTTCTGCGATCTGCGAGGCTTCCGCTAGGCTCCAGGCGTTCTCGCTGGTGCGGGCGTTCTGGAGAAAGAGCTCCTCGAGCGGCGTGCCGGGAATGGCGGCGAGCACTTCCCCGAGGGGCAGTTCGACCACGGTGTTCAGCGCAAGCGCGTCCTCCATCTGCGCAGCCGCGGAGGGAAAGCTCTGGGCGATGTCGATCCCCGACTGCGCCAGTACCTCTGCGTCCATGAAGATCGATTCGGTTGCGCCCTCGCGCTGCGCAAGGTCTTGCATAGCGCTGGCAAAGTCCTGCGGGGCGTGCGCCCGCATCTGCACCATCGAGGCCGCGGCAAAGACGTTCTGCAGTTGCCGGGCACTCGCTTCGGCCTGTCCCATCTGGTCAGCCGTGCCGGCAATCTTGTTCAGCGTCGCCACCGCGCCGCCGGTGATAAGGCTCTGCGTGAGCGTTGACACCAGCGTGTCGTAGGCGGCACCAGGTCGCTCGGCAAAGAACTCGGGCCACGTCTTGTCGGGGTTGGCGACGGCGGTGTCGATGGCATCCTGCAGGAAGGTCGCCACCTGCTCGGTCGGCACCTCGCGCGCGATCAGCCCTGCGAGGAACTCGCCGACACCGCGCTTGCCGAGGGAGTCGGTCAGGAATTTGGTCGGGAGGAGCTCGGTCGCGACCTCGACCGCGCCCTCCCCCGTGGCACCGAGGAAACTCTCAAGGGGCGCACCCCCGCGGGTGCGGTATTTGCCGTAGGCCTCGGCTTGGGTCTGCACACCCATCGTCGCCAGCATTGGCGTGGGGCTGCGGGTTGCGATCGATGCGGCAAGGCCGGGCAAGGTGCGGAGCGTGCTCTCCACGCCGCCATAGATCGCACGACCCGTGCGGCTCTCGATGTTGGGCCGCGTGAAGTCTGAGGCGGACTGCGATTGCGCGATCTTGCGCGCGAGATCCGCATCCTCGACGGGATCGGGCTGCACGAGCCCGGCCCATTGCAGGAAGTCCCGCATCTGGCCCTGCATGCCGCGCCGAGCCATCTCCAGCCCCTGGGGCATGGAGGCGGCGAGGCCTCGGGCAATGTTCTCAAAGGTCGGCTCGGGGCCTTTGAATGCTTTGATCGTGCCGTGCACGTCGACCAGTGCCGAGGCGTCTTTCTGCGCTTTGGCAGCAAAGAGCGGGGCGTAGCGGAAGTAGTCCCCGATGAGGGGGTCGACTTCCAGGGCGCGCGCGGTCTCCGCGACCGAGCTCTCGCGCTTCAACTGATCAAAGTTGCGCAGTGCTACATCCGGCGGCAGCCCTGTTGCAAATGCAAGCTGGCTTGCCTGCGAAGCACGCAGCGCGTCGGTGCCCATGGCGCGGCGGATCTGTGCGCGCAGGAGTGCATCGTCTGACGGGGCGGCACTGGTGGGGTCAAAGGTGGGAGAGGCCGCGAGCGGTTCAGCAGTGCTCGGGTCAAAACTCATTTCACCGACTCCCAGTTGCCGTTGCCGCGGTAAATGGCCTTGTTCCCGCTTTTGTCCTGATAGGTCTTGCCCACCGTGAAGGGGTCATAGGGGCCCATTTCCTGAACCCGCTGCTCGCGATCAAGTTGGTAACGCGGGGTCTCGTCATCATAGAACGTACCGGGGACGACCTTATCAATCAGCAGGTCGTCCATGATCTTGGTCTTCTCGTCGTAGTTGGGTGCGCGACCCTTTTCCTGCTGGAACCGGGAGATCTCGTCGTAGGCGGCGCGCTTGAAGTCAAGAAAGTCGGATTCGTTAAGGTCGCCCTTGAGCAGAGGGAACATCTGCTCGGTCGTCGCCACCTGAGCGGCTGCGTCAGGCTTGCTCATGTCCTGCTGGAGCTTGACCAGTCGGTCCATGTCCGCCTGCGCAAACGACTCAACCAGTGGGCGCAGATCCACCTGCTTACCCGATGCGATGTCGAGCAAGGTCTGGTTGTAGAGCTTGTCGTCTGTTTTGATCGTGGTGCCCTTGGCCTCGCGATCCGCACGGCTTTCAATCGCATTGGCAAGCTGCGCAGCCTCACGGCCGGGAAGTGCCGCTAGCACACTGGGTGCTACAGGTTGGCGCTGGGCAAACAGGCCCCACGCTGAGTCCAGCAGTTTTTCCTCGGCCTCGCGCTTCGCCTTCTCGACATCAGCCTCGCGCTGCTTGGCCTCAATCTCGACGTTGCGCTCCAGGCTCTTGCGCACGGCGCCCTGCTTGCCGGCATCGATCTCGTCGATGTTCGCAGTGAAGTACGCCAGTCCCTCCTCGGCAGAGAGGTTGTCGATCTGGGCCATGTGCATATCGGAGACATAGCCCGCCACGCGCGCCTGCACCTGCTCCGTGGTCCAACCCTTGCGAGCGCCCACGACGGCGACTTTCTCGCGCACCTGGTCCTTGGTGGTGGCGATGTCGCCGTTGGTGACCCCGAACTGGATCGTGGTGGCGATGTCCGCGTTCGCCACCTCGTCGGCGTGGCGCTCGCGCTCGGCGGAGGTGAAGCCCAGCACGGACGCTTCGGCCTGCACGCGCTTTTGCTGGAGCGAGCGCCCGATCAGCGCACGCGCGCGGGGCGAGAGATCCTTGCCGTAGGTCTCGGCGGCGGTGTTCCACCAGTCGGTGGCGGACGTCTGGTAGGCATCAACATTCTCTCCGCGGCCTTGGGCGCGAGCTTCGCTGTCCCACTTCAACCAGTCCGAGGTGACGCGGGTCTCGACGTCATAGGCCTCGGTCTGCGCTTTGCGCTCTTGGTAGAGGTCGATGCCCTCGCCCAGATTGGCCAGGCCCTGCCCGATCGCGCGGGTGCCGGAGGACACATCGAGCGGGCGCGCCGTCGGGGTGCGCAGCGGTGCCGTGGCGAGCTGCGGGCCGTCGTACTGGGGGACCTGGGGCATGGGTTATTCCTTTTTAGGCCACTTGCTGGCGACCTGCGCCGCGCCAGAGAGAAGCGTGCCGGCAGCGCCCAGTGCGCCCTGGTACGCGGCCGCGCGTCCCTCGGCCTTCGCCAGTGTTCCCTGAGCCCGCGCGCTCCAGGCCTGATTGGCGGCGTTGTAGCGCGCGGTGCTGGCGTCCATCTGCCCGAAGAAATCGGTCTGGTCTTGCAGATCGCCGGCCGTGCCGTAGCCGATGTCCAGACCGCGCGAAGCAAGGCTTACGCGCTGGCTGGATTTCAACGAGGCGGCCTTGCGCTGGATGGCAGCAGCCTCGTCCTCGCCGCGGCGCTGCGCGTCCTGCGCGGCGTACTCGCTCATCTTGGCGTTGTACTTGGCAGCGTCCTGCGCCGACTGGCCCTGCTGGTACTGGCCGTAGGCAGACATGGCCGTGCCTGCGGCCATCAAGGCAAGCGTGACGGGTTCACACATGGCGGTGCATCTCGAATCGGTGAAACAACTCCCCGGCGTGACCGTAGGGCTCGGGGTCGTGGATCGTGAAACCCAGGTGCGCCAGCCAGCGCACGGATCGGGTGTTTCTGACGTGCACGAAGTTCAGCAGATGCGGGTAGATCTCCAGCATCAGGTTGACGATGGGCGCGGCAAGACTCTGCAGCACGCGCGGACGGCGATCGAGCAGCGTGGTGCCCAGCATCCAGGGCGAGCCTGTCTTCTCGGTGAGCTCACCGACACCAAACACCGCCAGGAGCTCGCCCTCTTCGCGCGCGCTGAAGCAGAACCCCTGCGACGCGGCCACACTCTCCACGATGCCCTCCAGCACGTCCGCCTGCCCGTAGGCCAGGCACTCGCGCAGATCGCTGGCACGCAGGCTTGCGTAGAGCGCCTGTGCGTCCTGGTGCGTGGCGGGCAGGATCTCAACCACCTGCCTGCATCTCCAGCGTCATCGACACGACGGTGAGCGGGAGGGGTTCCTCTTGGCGGATGCAGATCGTCGCCCCCTGGTTCCAACTGGGATCAATGGACAGGCTGATCTCACCGTTGCGCAGATTGGGCGGCGAGCCGTAGGGGTCGGTGATCGAGCGCGCCGGGTACTGGCGCAGCCGGTTGAAGGCGGGGCCTGCCTGCACGAGGCTCGACTGCGCGATACGCAGATGCACCTTGTTCACGTTCTTCGCCGTGCCCTGCCCCGCGGCCTGTGCGCCTTCCAACGCGAGCGGGAGGGTGCGCAGATCGGCGGTGATGGGCAGCCCGATGTGCACGGGGCCTGCGCTGGTCACCGGCACGGCGCCGTTGGTGACGACAGCGGGGGTCTGCACGGCGCCGTTGCCGAGAATGTGCACGGTCTCGCCTTCCAGGTGCCAGAGACCGCTCACGGTGCCCGTGGCCTCGTCGTTGTAGGTGAGGCCCGAATCGACAAAGAAGGCATCGGCCTGGTCGACAAAGATCCGAGTCTCCAGGCGCTCGATGTAGCGCACCGTGCGACCGTTGATCTCGCGCTGCACGACAACGTAGAGCACGTCCTCGTTGCCCTCGGCCACGACGCACACCGACTCGAATGCCCCGAGGGTGTCGTGCGCATGCCAGCCGAAGACGCGCTGATCGGGCACGTAGGTCAAGCCGAGCAGCAGCCCGTCATCGCGCACGGCCCAGAGGATCTGATCGGGTGCGCGCGAGTAGGCGAGCTGCTCGATGGCGTAGCCATTGAAGCGGTGCGGGGCGAGGATCGAGACGTCGACTGTTTTGTAGGAGTTTGCCTCCCAGTTGTACGCGAGCTCGCGCACGCGCGCGCCCTGGGCCTGTACATACAGAATCGACCCACTGGTCACCACGGGCTGCACGTTGGCCGAGCCCGAGAAGCCCTGGGGCTTGACGCTCACCGAGGTGGGCGTGATGGCCGGCGCCCCGTCGGCGTAGATGCGGAATTCCCCGCCTGCGGTGAAGGCAATCAGATCGGAGAGCGCCATCAAGTGGCGGATCCGGTTGTACTGGCTGCCGGCGATGCGGATCTCGAGCGCGTCGGCATCGCGCGCGGGGAGGCTGGAGGTGAGGTTCTTCTCGGTGCCGGTGCGCGTGGCCCAGAGCACCTGGGGCTTGGCGTCGGTGCCGGCGAACCAGCGCCGCTGCTCGTGGTAGGTGACGGCGGCCGGGTAGTCGGAGGCCTCCTTGTTCAGCGTGATCAGGTCATCAGGCGGCGGGGTGAGGGTGTCGGGGAGGACGTTGTCGTCCTTGATGGACAGCGCGCTGGTCGTTGAGACGTCGGTTGCCGTGCCCTGCGTGGCGGAGGCCGCGGTTTTGGCGTAGGAGAACAGGGTCAACTGGTTCGCGGCCGGCACGGCCGTCAGATAGAACGTGCCCTCGAGCGAGGGCACACCGGTGCCGGCCACGTACACGCGCTTCAACGCGGCGAAGGCGATGCCGTGCGCGGCGGCGGTGGTGATGTTGATCACCGTGGTGCCCGCGGAGCGCGAGATCGTGGAGATCGTGGAGCCGAGCGAGGTGTCGGCGAGGATCTGGCCGATGTACCCGTAGATGCCACCGCGGAGCTTGTAGACGTTGTAGCGCGAGGCGCCCGCCACCCCGCTCCAGGCGATGGTGTTGAAGTTGCCCTGCTTGGTGAGATCGTTTGAGGCGGTGGCCACGGCCGAGGGCAGGGATTCGGTCACCCCGTCAGCCTGCACGGCGGTGACGACATAGGAGGCGACCGTGTTGACGCCTCCCACGGGTGTGGTGGGCGTCGCGGTAACGGTGGCCGGTGCGAGGGTCGGGGGCGCGAAGTCGATCGCGGTCAACGTCCAGTCGGCAGCGCCCAGGCGCGAGAGCTCGCGCGCGGCGTAGGCGGGGTGCGTGAGTGTGACCACGTCGGCGTTCTGCGCGAACGCGAGGGTGGTGAGATCCCCCGACAGGTACGGGCTCGCCAGCGTGTACACGCGCGCGGCGGTGGCGCCGGATGCGGGGGTGGCGACATCCCACAGATCGGTCGTCGTGAAGGTGTCGGCGTCGACCACGGTGACCTTGAAGAACCGGGTGCCGATGTAGACCCAGTCGCCCGTCGCGTAGCCGTGGGCGCCCGTGGTGTTGACGGTGCTGCCGGCGATCGAGGCGATCGCGACCGTGTTCTCGAGCACCGTGCCGCCGTTCACGTGGAAGCGGATGTACTGGTTACCGAACTCGAGCACGACCGTCTGCGTGGCGCTGAACTGGAAGGGGATCAGGCGTACACGGGAGGTGCTGTTCTTGGCCTCGTTGATGAAGCGCGTGCCGGGGCGCCGGGCAGCCGGGCCGTGGGGGAGCGTGATGAAGTTCCGCGCGAGCGTGAGCCCGGTCTGGTACTTGTCCAGATCGAGGCGGCCGTTTAGCTCGGGCGTGATCTCGCCCCCGGCAAAGGATCGCAGCAGGACCTTGTTGGTCACGCGCGGGCGGCCAGGATGCTAGAGGTGACGAACACCTCGGCGCTGGAGGCGTTGGCGGCGCTCGCGAGCGAGACATCTGCCATGTTCATCGCACGGCTTCGCATCGCATCACTTACGCGCGCGCCCTCGTTGCCCTTGATGATGGGGCCTGCGAGGTAGCTTGCCAGGAGATAGGAGAGTGTGGCGGCGAAGCTCGGCGTGAAGCGCGCGGAGTCCGTGACGTCCACGCTGTAGAGCAGTGTCGCCTCCTCCTGATCGCTGTAGAGCACCTGGCCCTCGATGTCGAAGGGTGCCCCGTCACGGTCGTCCTGACGCAGGGCCACCTCGTCTTGATTGAACACCGTCACGGCCACGCCGGGGCGCAGGATGCGCAGTGCGCGCAGGCAGTCCGAGGGCAGTGCGTAGGCATAGACCCAGGCGGAGCTCGGGTTGGTGACGGTTGCGAGCTCGGCGCGCTTCAGCGCAAAGGCCCAGTTGCCGGGCTCCAGCAACTCGGTGCGGGCCATGTCGTAAAACGTCGCGCAATAGCCCGCCTCAAGCGAACCGTCGGGCGGCGAGATGCTGGAGATCAGCGGCCCCGCACCGATGTGCGAGAGGGCCATGTTGCAAATCTGGACGATCGACGCCATGAGGAGGGTCTCCTGATGACGGAAAGTCTATGGGCGTACAGGAGGTCTCACGGATACAACGCTAGCGACGGCGCAGCCACACCTGCCCGGCACCGACCTTGAGCGTGCCGGTGTAGATCCCGCTCGGGCCGTAGACAACACCCTCGCGCACGTCGGCGGGGTCGGGCAGCGTGGAGGTCTTGAAGAGCGTGGCGGCTTGCCCCGAGAGGGTGAACGCGCCCGCAGAGGCGATCAGGCGGCGCTCGAGCAGGAGCGTGGCGCCCTGGCCCGTGAGCGTTAAGGTGCCCGCGTCGGCGCTGAGCGCACGGGTGACACTGAGGGTACTGGCCTGCCCCGTGATGCTGAGTGCGCCTGCGTCGGCGGAAAGGGCGCGGGTTGCCGTAGTGGCCGCCACCTGCCCCGTGATCGTGAAGGTGCCGGCGGCGGCGTTCAGCGAGAGGCCACGCAGAAGCGTGGCAGCCGATCCGGTAAGCGAGAAGCTCCCCGCATCGGCGGCCAGTGCAAGCGCGCCGGCACCGCTGTAGGTGAGGGTGGCGGCTTGGCCCGAGATCGTGAAGCTGCCGGCGGCGGCGTTGACGCTGCGCGTCGTGACCAGGGTGGAGGCTTGGCCGGTGATCGTGAAACTGCCCGCGTCTGCGCTTACTGCGCGCGTGGCAAGCGTGGCGGCGTCTTGACCAGAGATGCTCAGGCTGCCAGGGGAGGCATCCAGCGTGAGCGCGGTAGGGCTGCCGCTGGATTTGAACAGCAGCAGGAGCGACATGGCGTTAGCGCCTCAGCAGATCGGGCTGCGAAATAGGCCCGATCTTCGAAATCGAAGCGCGGTTTGCGGACACCGTCGCACCCGAAACAGTAACGCCGCGATCCATCGTGATGATGCTGCCGGCGTTTCGGATCGTGCGCCCGTGCGCGCCGTTATCTAAATCGACCACGGTGTGCGTGACGCCGTTGTTGGACTGTGTGCCGGACCCGTAGAACGTCGGCATTCGGCCCTGCCAAATCGGGATAACAAGCTGCGTGAAAATCGCAAACTCATCGTCCGCAGAGATAAGGCCTGTGGAGTTTCGGCACAGCGCGTCTGCGGTTACCGCCGTGACAAAATCGAATCGCCCGATGTCGCCTTGAAATGCCACCGTTCCGGCGCTGCCCAAGTTGCCAATCGTTGCAACCGTTGACCCCGTGCTGTTTCCCGCGCCGGCCGTTGTGACGTTCACGGTCACCAGCGATGGGGTTTCAGCATCAACGCCTCGCCAGACACGATAGTTTGTGACTGCGCCAGTGTTGAAAAACGATCCTAAAACGGCAATGAAGTGCCAGCGGTTCAGCGCAAGCCCGAGGCCGCTAGTGGTGTGCTGCGATGGCGTTGTTCTGTTAAGAAAAAGACTGATTTCGCTCGTGCTGGTGGTCGCAATGGCGCAGCGGTTTACTGTACCAAAGCTCCACAAGCACCGCGTGGCCGTTGGCCCTGTCGTCGGATACCACCACCCGCACACCAAACTGGAGCGCGCAGAACTACCGTAGTTGGAGGCGCTTTCAGTCCACGTGATGTCGTCTCCGGTCGCAGCCCCGAACGTGTAGGCCACGTCAATTGCGCTCGACAAAGACCGTCAGGTTGGACGTGAAATCCGACGCCACCAGTGTGAACGCGGAGCGCGTGATGATCGCCGCGAACAACGATGTGCCGCCTGCACAAACATAAGGCACTGCGAGGTTGAACGCCTGCGACACGCGGTTGATACCGAGGTCGTAGGCGCCAGCTAGCGGCACAATGGCGATCACTTTCAACACGTCCGCATCTGAGGCTAGTGTGAACGCCGCCGAGTCCGCCGGAATCGTGACCGAGGACTCAAAAAACACCACGTCAAACGTGCCGATCACGTCGGATCCGGACTGAATCGCGACGCCCGTGATGGTGCCGGTTCCGCCGGAGATTCGCGCGGCGTTGGTCAGCGTGACCAGCGCGCCAAAGGTGTCGCCGGACACATATGCGGTCGGTGGGTTGCCGGTGAACGTAATTGCCGATTGCAGCCGCACCACATCACGACGCGCGATGGTGTGCATATCGCCCGTGCTACTTACACTGATCGCGCTGTAGTCGCCGTCAGTTGTGGATCCGGTTATGTGGTTTCTGACGCCCAGCATGAGCATCCCGAGATCGCCGTCAACGTGCGTCAGGTCTTCGGTCTGAAACACCGACTTATCGGTTACGACGCGCGAACCTTCCGCGCCCGAGGTGTTTACCACACGCACCAGCTGCACGTCGGCAGTGTCGCCAGAGTACGTGACCTGATCGCTCGCAACAGATCGCCCGCTGCCGGGCGTAACGGGAAAGTTGTCAGCCATGCGAGCCCCCGATTACGCCAGTGTGAAGATCGCGCCGGGCGTGGTGTTGCTGAACTTCACCGTGAAGGTCTCGGTGTCGGCGAGCGTGATCGAGGAGGCGTAGTCCCACCAGGCGACCAGGGCATCGGCAGGCGAGGTTGCCGTGTCGTTGTAGAGAATGGCGTAGCGAAACGGCCCGATGCCCCCTGCCGTGGCGGTGAACACCACCTGCGTACCGGAGACCGTGGTGGTACCCGTGACCTCCGCGATGGAGATCGTCGTGGCCGTGCCGCCTGCGGTGTAACCGTTGGCGGCAGCAGGCGCCGGATGGTTGGTGACCGTATCGAGCGACACTTGCGTGTTGACGGGCAGCGTGTTGGTCAACGCGATCTTGAAGGTGTGCGCGTCCCAGTCGTGCACGCCGCGCGCGAGTTGCTCGCTGAAGTCTCGGAAAGGGTTGTACGTGGCCATGCTTATCCCCGCTTCTCAAGGTCATCGATGCGCCGGTGCGCCCGACTGATGGTTTCTTCGTGGCGATCGATGTGCGAGCGCAAGTAATCGATGTGCACGATCAGTGCTGCGATGGTTCTCTGGGAGGCCACGTTGCCGGCGATGGAACCGGTGACGATGGAGACCAGCACCGCCATCACCAGTCCCGCAACGATCGCCTCCGTGTCCATCCCTCTGCACCCTCAGATCGATCGCCGGCCGGCCAGCACGACGGTGAGATTTGTCGTGCCGTTACCGCCAAAGACGCGCGGTTTCAGAAACACGGGCAACTCCACGATCTGCTTCAAGCAGGCCGTGGTGAGCGTGAGCGCTGTGCCCGAGGTGTCGGTAAGTGCGTGATAGGTCACGCCGTCGTTGGATCCCCCGATCGTCACACTCGCACCCCCGAAGGTGCCGAGCACCTGGATCGAGCGATCGGAGTACACGGCGAGCCTTACCGGCTCCCCGTCATCGTCTTGTGCCAGTGCGCCCCAGGTCGTGACCGCCACATCGAGCGAGGTCTCGAACGGGAAGCTCGTGACCGGCGCGACGGTGGCCACAGTCAGGCCAGATCAGAGGCGATCTTGACCGGTGCCCGCCCGATCTCCGAGAGGGTCCGGGGCTCGCGCGCGGGCTTAGGTTTGGGTGCGACGGCAGCCGGATCCCCGACTGCCGCCACCCAGGAGCCCTTGAAGCCGTCGGGCACGTGCAGCTCCTCGCCGGGCCGGACGCGCCGACCCTCGAAGAATCCCATCGACGTGGCAACGACGCGCTTCATGGGCTATCCCTACCTATCAGGCCTGTGCGGGGCTGTCGTAGGCCTTCCAGCGAGCGACATCGGGCGTCACGAAGGCGTTCACCTTCCCTGCCGTGAATGCCGCCGTGCCGGTGACCTGCTGGATGCCGATGTAGCGCTCGTAGGCCACGCCTTCCAGGGGGAGCGGCATGGCAAAGAGCACCGACCCGGCGGTCATGCTGGCGACGGGGAATGCGCGCGAGGACACCAGCACCGTGGGCGAGGACAACCCGGCGTTGTCATCGGTGACCAGGTTGAACTGCCCCGTGGCCGAACCCCCGGAGGTCGCGGTCGTGTCGACCGTGATCACCAGATACTCGGCCATGTCACCGCCCAGATCGCGGCCTATGCCCAGATCGATGACATCGCCGATCAGGTAGCTGCCGGCGGCACCGGTGTTCAGTGCCGTGGCATCGCAGAACTCAGTACGCTCATCAAGAATCATGGTGGTATCTCCTGTAGTCCTGCGATTACTGGACGCGGGTTTCGGTGTTGATCAGGGCGTCGGTGCGGCGCACGGGGATGTCGTCGAACGTCATCACGCGCTTGCCGGAGACCGTCTCCCAGGAGAGGTTCGAGCTCACGCGCTCGAGGATCCCCAAGCGCAGCTTCTCGCGCAGCGTGCGGTTCATGTAGAACGCGGCGCGGCCCTTGCCAAAGGAGGGCACCCGCTCGGTCGCCTGCACCATCCAGTTGATCAGGTTCTTGGTGTTGGCGATCGTGCCGAGCTCGGAGATGTCGATGTTCGCGATGCGCACGAAGTAGCGCCAGTCGCGCACGACCAGACCTGCGTCCCAGCGGTAGTGGGTGCGGTAGCCTTCCATCCGACCGCCCGAGCCATCGACGTTCTCGATGGTCACCTGGCCCTTGTCGGACATTTGCAGACCGCCCTGCGAGCCTTTCGGGTAGATGCCGAATCCCGTTTGCGGACCCCAGACGCAGAGCCAGATCGAGGTCAAATCACCACCTGAGCCCGAGAAGGCGTCGATGATGTTGTCCGTGTTCTGGGCGGAGAGCGAGTTGTAGCGCGGCGCGAGACCCGTGAAGGCCTCCGGCTCCGAGCCCTCGTTGCCGTAGAAGAGCGTGCTCGCGTGCTCCTGGGCCATGCTCTCGATGTGCGCGGCGTCCTCCGAAAGCCGGAACGCGGCAGAGTTGCCGTTCAGATCGGCAAGGGCCTTGTCCACTTCCGCGTAGGCTTCCAGCATGCCGCAGGAATCGGTGATCTGCGCGGTGGTCGACTTGCCGGGCTGCACGCCGCCGTAGAGCTTGCGCCAGGTCGGGGTGGGGAGACCCGTGCGGACCGTGGTCTTGTGGCCGGTCGGGAGGTTGCCCTCGACCCAGCTCATGTCGGTGAGCACTTCGTTCGACTGCGCCAGGAGCTCGACAATGGTGTCGATTTTCCCATCGGGGTCGAGACGCTTGGAGACGTCGATCAACGTCGGGTTGTTTGCTGCAAGAGTTGCCATTGCGAATTCCTCGTCAATTCATGGTTGGAAACATGCGTTTTGCCATGCTCGTCTCGGCGCCCGTGGGGCTGCCCGGGATGAACCTGTCCTCACTGATCGCCTTGCCGGCCTTGTAGAAGGCTCGGATCACTTCCGGGTGGTTGCCCAGGCCGGTCATGTTCAGAACATCCTGCAGCTCGGGCGTGCCGAAGCTCTCCAAGGCCTTGCGGGCGATGGCCAGGTTCTCGGTGAACTTCTCACCACCGATCTCCTTGTCGACCTTCACCTGCTCCACCCAACTCGTCACGAGCGCGGCCTGTGCCTCCACCTGGCGCTGCTGCATCTTCACAGCAATGTCGGCGATGGCTTGCGCCTTGCCCTGCTCGAGTCCGAGCTCTTTGGCGATCGCGCTGAACTCCTCGACCGCGGCCGTATCGAGCGTCACCCCTTCGGGTGCCTGAAACGCATAGGCCTCGGGGGCTTGTGCGCTCGTGCTCTCCACCGCCTCGGCTGGGGCGCCAGCCTGGCTCTCACTCACACTCGCTTCCACCACGGCGTCATTGACAGGTGTGCCGGTGTCCGCAGTCATCTCGTCAGTCATGCTTGGTCCTATGCTCGGCGAGCACTTTCATGTACCCGGCGGTCGAGGCCTCGAGGAGCTCGGCTGTCAGAAAAAGCCCGATGTTTCGCTGCCCCTCGTTGAACGCCATAACGGATCCGCTATGGTTGAACGAGCTGCGAAACACCCCCGCCTCTTCCAACAATCGGAGCGCGATGCGCCGACCTTGGGGGTGACCTAGCAACCAGCGCAGATCCTCGAGTTCTTTTCGCCGGTTCTCGCGCGCCTTGAGCTCATCGCCCTCGGTCTCGCGAGCCTGACGGTTCAGGTCTGTTGGGTCGTCACTGAGTGCCACGGGAGAGATGCTAGGCGCTCGCGACGTCGGTCACGGATACGGCCTCCTCGACGACCTGCATCGGGGAGGCAGACCACGGGCCGTATTCGGTCAGGCACTCCGGGCATTCGGCGAAGATCTGGTGCCCGATCCGCGTGATGCGGAAGTAGATCGAGTAGTCCTCCTCGGTGCAGAGGCACACCAACTTCTCCACATCGCGCTTGGCTTTTTTGAATGCGGCCGGCTTAGCCACTGCGCGCCAGCCGTATATCGCAGCGGTAGCGCTCGACCTCACCGAAGCCCTTGTCGTAGACGATGGCCACCATGTCGCGCCCGGCGCGGTAGCCCGCAGCGGTGGCCCAGGCATCGCGCGAGGCAAGCGTGCGGAAACTCTCCACCGTGCAGCCGGGGAGCTCCAGTTTGCTGGAATGATGAATGTGCCCCGTGAGCCAGTGCCGGTGCTCGGCCAGCCCCCAGGCCTCGCCTTGGTCGGCGGCCATCACGCCGCCCAGTTGCGCGGGCTTCACCGTGTCGCCGTGGGTGACGCCGAGCAGCACGCGCCCGTGGGTGATGTAGTGGAATTTGGGGCCTGCGGCGTGAATGTGTACCCGGGGCTCGTTGTGAAAGAACGCCTCCATGAACGCGCTCAACATCACGGAGGAATGGTCATCGTGATTGCCAATCGCGTTGATCACCTCCACCCGCGCGTGCTTGCGCAGCGCGAGCCCCACCAGATCGATCATGATCTGACAGCCGACTTTCAGCACCCGCGGCCAGCGCGTGTCGACATCCAGCGCGTGCCCTGAGCGTGACGTGCGGTTCTAGTTGTTGTCGCTGTGAAAGAAATCCCCCAGGTTCACGATCAGCGCGCGCTCGCTCCCCGGTGCGAGCTGCACCAGACGCGAGGTGGCAGAGAGCAGATCCTGGCGCGCGATGTCGCAGTCGAAGTCCTCGCCCGCCTCGTCTTTCCAGGCGTACATGCCCACGTGCGGGTCGCCCATCGGGTAGCAGACCAGCAGATCCGCATCGCTGCGGGCGGGCGCCTTCACCGGCTTCGCGACACCGCGGTACTCGTCAGCGGCCTGCTGGATCGCCTCCTGCAGCGCTTGGAACGCATCGCTCGCGCTCAGCTTTGCCTTGACCCATTGCAGTTTCACGCGGCCATCGGCGTCGTACATCGTCGATGTCTCGGCCACATGCGCAGGGGAGACGGGGCGGGTCATCTGGGACTCGGGCGCGTAGCCCCGGCGTGCGGCGGTTCTGCGGATCCTGTCGAGTGCGCGCTGCACGGTGCGCCGGTTGAAGTTCAGCGCGTGGCCAGCCTTCGCGATCGAGCCCTCGCGCACGATCGCCTGAATCAGCTTGCGCTGGGACTCGGTCTCACAGAACGGTAAGAGGCCTTCGACATCTGTCACGCTGACCTCGGTCAGTGCTTACACGAAGGGGGCGCTCGGGCTTCCGTAACCCTGGAACTGGTTCATCACATCGCGCAGGCCCTGCACATTGATCTCGCTCGCGGTCTTGGCGCTCTCGACGGTTTGCGGGGCAACGGCGGCGGATTGCGCGGCCTGCTGGGCAGCAGCGCGCTGCTCGCGGATCGCGGCCACATCGGCATCGGGCACGACGATCTTGGGGTTGACACCGTAGGCCTCGGCGTAGTCATCGATCACCTGGTCGAAGTCCACCTTGTCGACCACGGCAGGCGAGAGCGCAGCCAACTGCCCCACAGCGCCCAGCAGACGGTCCATGCCGGAGGTGGCCACTGCGCGCTGCGCCTGTGCCAGCACCGAGATGAATTCGACCTTGACCTCCATGCCCTCGAGCTCGGGCGGGGGCGCGGGGAGGATGTTGGCCTCCACGCAGCGCTCAAACGCGAGATCGATCAGCGGTGACAGGAGCTCGTTGTGCAGGCGCTCCAGCACGGGGCCGAGCATGAGGAGTTTCTCCTCGTGACGCTCGGCGACCTCGGTGGCGGTCATGCGGGAATTGGCAGGCTGGCTCGCGATCATCAGGAAGAGATCCGCGTAGTACGCCTGGCGGATGCGCTCGCGCACGTCCTGGATATCGATCAGGAGGTGCTGCAGATCGAGCCGCACCTCGAAGGCGCTGCGCACGCCCGCGTTCTGGCCCGTGGAGTCGACATAAAAAACACCACCCGGGAGGCGTGCCTTGGACGCCTCTTTGTACCGGGTGGGAACTTGGAGGGGCGGATTGACCATGTAGTCGATCCCCTGCCCCTTGCGCAGTTGCTGGTGCTGGAGCTGCTTCACGTCCCCCAGGCACTCCATGCCAGGACTGGTGCCGTACACGTCATTGCCCGTCACCACCCAGCGCGGTGCCAGCACCGGGAAGCGGTCAAACCCGGACTCGGACAGGAACCTGTCCCCGCCGTCTTTCCCGGGCTCGATGTAGATCGAGGCGAAGCGCTTGTTTTTGCCGTCGCGCTTGGCGTAGTCACGCTCTCGCCGGGGCTCGACGACGTGCAGCACGTCCACCCAGGCGTCGTAGGAGCACTGGGTGTACAGGCTCTTCACGGTGAGCGAGCAGTTTTCCAGCCCGAACTGCTCGACCATCTGGCCGACGGTCATTTGGAATTCGCGAATCATCGTATCCACCTCGCCCCGGTCGTTGGTGGCGATCGCGTATTCGCCGATCGTGAGGGGGTGGTGGTGGATCACGTTCTCGAAATCCGGCAGCACAACGGAGGCTGCGGTGCCAAAGAGCCCCAACTCCTCGTAGACCGAGTGCAGCGCGCGGTAGGTGTTCGAGCTCGAGAAGATCCGGCGGATCAGTGCTGCCGTCTCGTGCAGCCAGGCCTTGACGGCGCCGGACTCCATCAGATCCCGGTCCTCGATCTCCAGGCGAAACCACGGGCGCGCGGGGCTCGTGACCCCGCTCATCAGGCCGGCAGCCAGGGTGCGTGCCCCGAAGACCGCGGCGTTGTCCAGGATGTGGTTCGCGCGCTTGTCGCCGCGGTTGCGATCGGTCGCGACAAAGCGCCCGGAGCGCGGCTGCTGGTAGTCCGAGATCTCGCGCCAGTGCGTGATCCAGGAGGATCGCTCGGTCCAGAGCGCGCTCTTGCGTGAGAGCAGACGCTGGCGGCGGTTGATCGGCTGCCCGTCGAGCACTCAGCCCCCGAGCAGCGTCGAGCGACCCGTGGACACTGCGCCCATCAGCCCATTGGGACTGGTGAGGAGCGAGCCCCCGACCATCCCTGACTGCCGGCGCTGGGCGCGCATACGCGACATGTCCACATCCGGCGGCTTCGCGGGCTGCGGGGGCGGCGGGGGGTCGGGCATCTTGGGGGACTTCATGCACATCGGGGCGCGGTCTCCTGCACGTTGGGGGGCATTGTTGCCCGGCGTGCAGAGCAACACGGATACGGCGCTAGAGGCGGCGGTAGGGGTCGTAGGCCAGCACATCCTCGCTGCTGGTGCGACTCGAGAGGCCCATGCGCTGGGCGCGGGCCACGACGCTCTCGTCGCGGTGCACGGGGTAGGCGAAGGTCAACGCCAGCGCATCGCCCAAGTCAGGGCTGGGCAGGCCGCGGGCCTTCAGGTCGTCTTTGCTCTCGAGTTGGATCTTGTCCGCCGGCGTGAAGCGGTAGGTGGGTGCGGCCAGATCCTGCTTCAGCTCGACGAGATCCGGGATCGCCCCGCCTGCGCGCAGCCACTCGCGCACGTCCCACCACATCTCGGCGCGCTTGTTCAGGTAGCGGGCGTGCGCGGGCGAGGCGCTGAAGGCGACCTCGGTCACGTCGTAGTGCAACTGGCGCAGCCGATCGATCACCCCTGCCCCGTTGCCGGCATCGCAGAACACCGCGTCGGGCTTCCAGTCCTCGATGATCTGCGCGATGCGGTCAGCAAGGGCCATGTTGTCCAGCCCCTTGAACACCCAGGGCTTGCCGGCGAAGAGCCCCTGGCGGGGGAACACGACGCTGCGGTCATCGCCAAAGCGTGCGGGGTCAATGCCCAGCACGCGCCCGGCCCAGGAGTAGTCGGCGGCCTTCAGGTGGCGCTGGCAGGCGAGCTGCACGTCGGAGAGCGAGATCAACTGGTTGTCGCCCGCTGCCGCGAAATCGCACAGCATCTCGCGCTTGAACGTGTTCTCGTCGACCGAGGATCGGTAGCGCTCGATCTCGAGGGACAGAAGCGCATCGGTGTCGTAGCAGGTGTAGCTCGCCGCGTGCCAGTCGGGCCGACCGCGAGCGCCGAAGAAGAGCTCCGAGAACAGGTTGATCCCGTGCGGAGTGCCGATGAACGCAGCCCATCCCAGCCGGTCGGCGAGCGCGGGCTGCAGCACCTCGCGCCAGGTCTCGGGCTTGATGTCCGCGACCTCGTCCAGCACCACGCCGTCCACGCGCAGCCCGCGCATCGAGTCCGGGTTGTCCGCACCGAAGATGCGGATCGAGGCGCCCGAGGGCTGCAGGATGATGCG
>Ga0181352_1000323_pt1 | contig 20824 bp, 20 predicted proteins | sample Fa13VDMLBSN_FD_130103 | JGI IMG/M metagenome (GOLD analysis project Ga0181352, IMG submission 130103) | Freshwater viral communities from Lake Michigan, USA - Fa13.VD.MLB.S.N | ecosystem: Environmental > Aquatic > Freshwater > Lake | place: USA: Michigan | collected 2013-09-23 | reverse complement strand
TACTTGCGCGGCTTCGATGTCGCGCTGGTCGTTCACTTCCCTGCGGATGCGCTTGTCGTGTTGCGACAGCAGGAACTTGCCGGTCAGCGCCATCATGAACAGCGCGCCGCACCACAGGAGCGCAGTGCGCGCCCATTGTGGCAGGCCCATCCATAGCGCCATCATTTGAGAGGCCGTGTCGCTTTGCGTTCGCCCCAGTGCTGGACGGCTTCCCCGATCACCATGACCATGAAGCCGGAGAACATTTCCATCACGAGCGGATCAGAAACAGCCCCAAGAACCGCGTTGCTGCCAGTTTTGAGCATCCACACACGGCCCGCCACAACCAGGAGAAGGCCCCAAAATCGGCGGGAGTAGATCATCGACTTGGCATTCGCAGACCACTCCTCCGACTTTCTCGCAGCGTCTACAGCGCCGGTCTGTTGGCCGATGGGAACGGGCGGATCTGGCAAACGTGGCGGCGGCGCAGGCTTAACCGGCGGCGGTGGCGGCTGGGGAGCCGGGACCACCACCGCCGGCCCTGCGACCACAGGACCACTCGGCGGCGCAGGAACGGGGGCAGATACCAGCGGAGGGGGGTTGGGCTGGGGGGCTTCCTTCTCCGCTGGCTCCGCATCGCCTGTCGCCGGCACGGCTTCAGGCTCAGCCTTTTTCGCGATCACTTCGGACCACTGTTTCTTGAGAATGTGAGACGTGTCGGGCGGCTTCGACGTATCGAGCCGCGCACGCATGAGGGTGTCCTCCAGAGACGTGCTTTCGTTCGTGTCGATCTTGCCAGCGTCATCGACAGATAGCTGGACAACGCTGATCGAGCACGCGTTCTCCCACGGGAGGTCGCAGAACAGGCACGCCTCAGCCAGCCTTCGCCGGTAGAGGCCCTTGAGCGGCTTGCCACCTGCGCGGCAGTTGCGCGGGAACTGCAACAGCGCGGAGCCGTAGCTGCCCGGCGTCATCACCTTGCCCGCGTCCGTCACGCCGCCATTCAAGCAGGCTTTCAGGCTTTTTGGGATGTAGCCTAGATTGAAGACCAAACTTGCAAGCGCATCGAATTCGCCCTGCGTGAGAGGCACTGTGACCTGGTCCCGCACAATCTGCGCGTGTCGTGCGACGTCTTCGTCAAGCAGTGCGTCGGCTTCAGCGAGCGTGATGCGCTTGCCCACGACAGCTACAGGCCCCGTCCTGCCGTATCCGATTGTCGGGATGCCGATAGGGTCGAGGTAGCCGGTAAGGCTCAACCCTTCGAAGTGCCGGATAAGGTCTAGCGCGGCCTTCGACGGGTACAGCTCACTCGGCGGCCTGCGGCGGAGAATTTCTATCGCCATCGTTCTTGTCCTCCGAGAGATCGGCTTTGGTTTCGGTTCGCGCCTTGCGCATGTCTTCGATCAGGCGGCGGCGCGACGTGGTGCGACCCCCGCGTGATCCGTTCTCTTGCGCCTTGCGCCTGCGAGCGTCTGCGAGGTGCATCTTGTAGAGCGCGTGAGGCATGAAGATGCAGATCGTGTCGCCCACCATGATCCAGAATGCGAGGAACAGGACGCCAGCGACGTAAATCCACCAATCGTCAGGGTTCGGGTTCCACGTGAACAATTGAGCAATGCCGACAAACAGCGGCGCCCACTTCTCGGTTGTGGCAATTTCCTGCGTGGCTTCCGTCTGCGCTGCACCGCCTGAGACGGTCAAATCCGTGATGCGTTTGTCGATTTCTGCAATTGCAGCCCGCGCATTGTCGCGCTCGATCTTCTGGTCCTTGCGGTATTCATCCGCGAGGTCGTCATTGTCGAGACCGTCGCCCGTGATCTTCTCGATGCTGGATTGCAGGTTGGCGAGCTGGTTATCCCGCGTTTCCTGAATGCCCCGTTTTTGTTCTTTGAGCTCGGCAATGACTTGGTCATTGGACTTCGCGGCAACGTCTGCTGTCTGCTCGACAGCAACCGCATTGGACCGCTTGCCTTCCAGCGCCTTGAGGCCAAAGCCAAGCGCGTGAGATACTACCAGCAGCGTCACGACAACGCCGATTACCTTGATCCACATGGCTTCGCTGTCCATGCCCAGCGACTTGAGCTTGACCGTGAAGACAAGGAAAATCGCGGCAAACAGCCGGAACATCCATCCAATGTGCATGAAGAGGTCAGGGTCTACGCCTGAGTTCTCCCCAAGGCCCCGACTGAAGTAGCCGTCCATTTGCAGGAAGCTGAAGAAGATCACGCCGACAATCAGCCAGCCCAAGATCAAGGCCCACGAGCCAATGACCCACTCTGCGGCTTCATCCCTGACCCACCGGCCAGCAGACGCCCACTCCGCTTTGGTAGGGGCTCTCAACGCCCCACCCCTTGAAACTCAGCCCATCTCTCGAGGCCGAGCTGCATCACCGCGAAGCAACCCACGGCCATTAGCGCCCAGCCAAAAGCGGGAATTCGTGACCAGCCGTTGATTTTCTGGCTGTCCTGCACCTGCGCGATTTCACGCTTGTGGACTGACAAGTCGGTCCGCAAATGCTCGATTGTCTCAATCAGCTTCTGGAGGCTGTGCCGGACTTCCTGGCTATCGGATTGGAGTGACGCGAACTTCGTGCGCATCTCGCTCTCGATGGCGGTCACCTTTGCTGCGATCTGTTCCACGTCTTCTCCGTTTGCCTTGCGCTTCCTGAGCTGTTCGAAATCCTCCGCAACCTCACGCAATTCACGCTTGAGCGCCTTGAGGCGCTCGTTGAAATCGTCATCCATTGTTCCCAGCCTTTCAGTTTAGGGCGTCAGGCTTCCAGCCAGCGCCCCAGCGTCTGCCGTCTCTCAAGGTCTTGCAGTTCCGCTTGCTCGCCAGCCGTGAGGCCGACAGAGCCGTCCTCGTTGACCTTGATTTCCGGGGCGATGAGGTAGTGACGTAGCTCACGAAGCCGCTGCGAGAGACGCGCCTTGGCGTCCTCAAGCGTTTCGTCTGCGAGCATCAGGTCTGCGAAGTGTGTCTCTGGTTCGATGGGTGCGGGCTCTGGCGCCGGTTCTCTGGCCGTCATCGCGTCGAGCCGTTCACGCAGCGCGCGAAGCTCTGCGGCAAGGTCTGGCGCCGGTTCAGTCTGACGCGCTGCGAGGATTGCCCGCCACTTGGCAAGGCCCTCGGCTTCCAGTGCGTCACGATCCAGCACGGACCACGCCCACGGGGCGAGCTTGTCGCGCTGGACGTGTTTCGGCTGCTCAAAGCCGGGCGGGTCTTGCATCTGCTCCCAGAGCGGATGATCGGCGTCCTGCCAGTATTCATCGAAGGCTTGCGGATCAGGCGCCGGCAGTTCTGCGACGGCTTCCAGCAGCGGGGTTTCGTCCATGCGCAGCGAGCATCTGACGTGCGTGATCACATCGCGCTCGCCAACAACTTTCTCGTACAACCAGACGCAACGGGCGTGGTAGCCTGACGCGATTTTATCAGAAGGGTTGGACATGGTTAACCTCTCGGAAGTGCGGCGCATCAGCATGTTGGAAACGCCGGTTCTTGAACGTCTTCAGGCGCTCGCCCGTGAAGGTGAAGGCGGCATTCTGGAAGTCGGCTCCTACATCGGCGGCTCGACCATCGCGCTTGCCAGTGGTCACATGGGCCGCAGGCAGCACGCTGTCATCGACTGCGGCGGCAGCTACCCTGATCAGCCGCACCTCCCGTCTGACGATATCATTCGCGATTGGCAGACGAACGTTTCCGTCTTTGGCGTCTCGGATCATGTCTGGATGTTCGAGGGATGGAGCACTGACAGCCGGGTATTCCGCGAAGCTATTGCGCACACAGGCTCCATCGGCCTGTTCTTCTTTGACGGTGACGGGCGCTGCGCTGAACAGTTCGATGTTTTCGCCCGTTACATGCGGCCAGGCTGCGTCATCGTTCTCGATGACTACTGGGTTGACCCGCAGTTCGGTCAGGAGAAGGCGTCCATCGTCAAGGAATGGGTTGATCGCATGACGCTCGCCGGCGTTCTCGGCGCAGGCGAGCTTGTTGGCGGGACGTGGTTCACCACGCTCCGCCGCAAGATCGACTTCACGCACTATCGCAAGGAAGAGGGGTTCGCGTGGATGATGCCCGCTCCCGAAATGTCTGACGGGATTGTGCGTTTGTTCGAGGACGGCAAGCCGCTGGCGCACGCGCAGGTGTCTCACGCCGACATTAGGGAAATTGGAGAGGGTAGATACTCTCATTGGGACTACCCAACTGGTCCGCGCGTCCTGTTCTCGACCAGCGACAATACCGACCCGAACACAAACGGGCGGCGCTATGAGATCCGCGCATCTCACGAGATTTCAACTTCAATCTCGACCACGAACGCATCGCCGTTCGCCCATGTCATCGGATGAGTTGGGCCGACTGACTGCGTGACCTCAAAGTAAATCTTGTTACCGCCGGCGCTGGCTGACGCGGTCCCTGTGAAGTATTGCGTTCCGGTGTCCAAGATGCGGATTGATCCAATCGTCTGAGCCTTCCACACAAAGCCGTTAAACGGTGATGGGAGCTGGACATACCATGATCCGGTTCCGAACGTGGTCGACGCGCCAGCCGTCGCGCCGCATGTGATGCGCAGCTTCTTTCCGGTTCTCTGGATCCGGCCAAATGTGCTTGCCCAAACCGCTGGATCGACCGAGTCGGCTTTGATTGTCGGCGCGAACGTGTATTCGGCGTGGTCGATCCAGTTGACGTTATCGCCAGTGGCCGTGCTCTCGTCGGCAGGAACCTCCGAAGTAGCCAGCACGTTTCCAGAAACGTGGTTGCGCGACGCGGCGCCTTTAAGCGTGAGGCCGCCGGCGATCACATTGCCCACGATGGAGTTATCGTTGCCGTAGATGTCCTGGTCCGGCCCGGTGGTTGCTAGACGGTTTCCATAGAGACGGGTTCGTGTCTGGATGCCATCCGATCCGGAGAAGTCTATGCTTCTTCCGCTACAGCCTGAAATCTCTGTGTTGAACATCTTGTTGACGGCGACGATAACGCCGCCATCCGTAATGATATCCGTGATCTTGCGGTTACCCGCTGTGTCTACAGTTGTCGTTCCTACGATGGATGCATCAGTCGTGTAGTTTGTGCGACGCATCAGGCCGTTGATGACTTCAGCCTTGCTGCCGGCGTCCGCCCCGTCAAAGTGAACGCACGCGCCCGCGAAATCATAGATGACGCAATTGACAACGCGCTGCTCGTAGCTCTCGGCATGGGCGCCCATGTAGACGCCCGCTCCGGTATAGGTTCCGCCAGCGCCCGCCAGATAGACGCCATCGATCTCGGCGCGCGTGGCGTTCGTCATGATGAACGTAGACGCCACGTTCGCGGCCTTGGTCATTACCGGCAGGCCATGCCCGATGATGCGCTGCGCGCTGAGAAGCGTGAAACTGTCATTATAAGTGTATGATCCATAAGGGATATGCACCTCACCGCCCACGCCCGCCGCCGTAATCGCCGCTCGCAATGCAGCCGTGAACCCGCTTGCAGTCGTCAGATCCCCGAACCACTGGACCCAGACAACGCGGGGAACGTCGAGGATGCGGAAGAACCGGCCTGCACCGCCGCCGTTGATCGCCAGGACGGTCCCGCCGTCTGCCGTTGTCGTGGATGCGCTGTCATAGAGCCACTGGCCTTGCCCTCCGTCATTCTCGGATGAGCGGCCCAGCGTCTCATAAAGCCCGTTGTCCACGAGCCCTGTGCTGGACGTCAGCGCCGTCAGCGCCGCGTTGTTCGACACGATCAGAGGCGTCAGGACAGCTGCGCCGGCCGCATCAAGCTCTGCGGGGACGTAGATCGTGTCGTACGTCACCGCCTCGGCCGCGTCCGTGATGGTGAACGCATAGGACAGCGCGGGGTTGACGTAGACGACACGACCAGCGGCACCCAGCGTGGCCGGGTTTGCGGCAGGCGTCGTCAGCTCCGGGTCGGTGTAGAACGTGCGGCGCGTGGCGGTCGGTGCGCCGGCCGATGTCGGAATCCAGCCGTTGACCTTGAACGAGGACGCGACTGTGCCGTTAGCTGCGACAGCGGGGATAAACAGCGGGGCGCCAGTTGCGGCCATTGCTCAGGCTCCAATGCGAAAAGCCCCGCCGAAGCGGGGCCGGGTCGTTTGTGGTGGGGGTGGGGTTAGTTTAGCGGGCTAGAAGTCGATGTCCTCGAATGCCGCGTCTAGTTCTTCATATTGGGCATCGTGCCACTTATCGACTTGCGCATCTAAGCGGTCTTCCAGCTTGGACGCCTTCTGGCTGATGATGTCTTCCTGCTTGTCGCGCCACTTGTCGAGTTTGGCAGTCTCGCGGTTATACATCGCATAAGCGTAGTCATCGGCACGGTCGGCAAGCGTGTCTTCATCGTAGCGGTCTGCATTCTTCGCAATGAAATCCTTTTCCCATTGCGGCATCTTTGCTGCGATTTCTTTTTCTCGCTGCGCATACTGAGATTGCAGTTCGAGGTTTGCCTTTTCTTCGTAAGCCTCAACCCTTGGCCTGTTGGCTTGAAACAACTCAACGCGCTTATCGTCGAGTGATTTGGCTATGCGCTTATACTCTGCGTCGGCTTCCTTGGATGTCGCGAAGTCTTTTGGTGAATACTTGCCGCCCCCACCGAACCCGTTCATCACTGGCGAGGGCTTGGAAGACGCGACAGGCTTAGGCGCCAGCGCGTTCATCCCGCCACGCACGCCACGGCCTGCAATGCCGCCAGTGAGCGCACCGCCTGCGCCGCCAAGCATCCGCTCTTGAGCATCGACAACGCCGTCCCCGTTCTGGTCGGGAGCGGTTGCCATGCCGATTGCTGTACCGCCTGCGGCTCCGATGGCTTCGGGGTTGCCGCGCATCATGGACGCGCCGTCAAAGCCTTCCAGCCCCGCTGCGAGTTCATCGATTGACATCTCGTCTGGAGGAGTGATGCCCTTGGATTTCAGGAACGCGATTTCATTCGCTAGCTCTTTTTCGGCTTGCGATACTTGGACAGCGCGGAACTCTCTTTCTTTTGCTGTCTTGGCTTCTCCTAGTCGTCCCTGTTCGCGCGCCAAACGATCCTTAATCGCGTCCAGATGCTTGAAGGTGTACCCTTCGCCGGCAGTCGGGTTGCCTCCGAAGCCCGCCTGCTCTGGCCTGCGTGGGGCCAGTGCGTTCGTCGGCGGTCCCTGCGTCGTCGGGGGCGCTTGCACGTTGAGGGGGTTCTGCGGAACGCTAGCGACAGGCGGTGCAAGTTGCGGACTGCGCGGATTTTCCCGGACGCTTCCCGCTGGTGGAACAGTCGGCGGAATGCTTCCAGGCCGAGGCGTCTTTCCGGGAAACAGAATTTTCGCAGCGTCATCTGGCGACGATGTGAGAATGTCCCCAATCGCGTCCAGTTGCTTTTCTGAATAGCCCTGCCGGCGCAGGAAATTCACCATTGCCGACACAGCGCCAATAGCCGTGTCCTTGATGTTGCCGCGTGCCGCGCTCTGGCCCATTTGCATCAGCGCGTCGCCAGTTTTTGACGGCCCGGCGTTCAAGGCGACCGCTGTCACCGAATTGATGTTGGGATTGATACGCGCGCCAGTCTGCGAAAGCTTCGCCTCTATGCCGAACTTCTTGATAATGCCATCAGCCGCAGGATTGCCGAAAACAGACCGCAGACGCTTTTGAAAGTCCGGGCTGTTGATACGGCTCGGCGTAAGCTTTCCGCTTTCAACTGTTTTTACAATGTTTCGCAAAACGCCAATCTGATAGGCGCTGAGTTCCTGCCCGGTCAGCTTTGAAACTTCGCGTTCAATGTCGTCGGCAACGCCACGATTTTGCAAGGCGCGCTCGCCTGCCTGTAGACCTTTTTCAATGCGGGGAGCTTCGCCGCCTGCTTCTCGCGCTGTTGCGTAAAGGCTTTGCGTCAACGCAGGATTTTCCGCCCCTGTCGCGCCCTGTGCAGAAATCAGATCCAGCTCGCGCAGGAGTGTCTGTCGCACGCCTTCGATGTCGCTGATGCCCTGCCCGTTGGCGAGCCGCTTGCTGATTTCTTCGTCAACAAGCTGCTTCAACTCGTCATAGACTTTGAGGGGCGGCATCTGATCGGCCTGACCAATCAGCGGAACCGCCTGGTTCTGCACGCGGTTGACGGCTTTTGAATAAAGACTGCGCAGGATAGGCGAGTCCCTGACAATGCGCTCAAGGTTTGCCGTCTCAGCGAACGGTGCAGCCTCCGCCTCTTCATACAGCGGAGCCGCCTTGGCTCGGCTTGTTTTCACCATGTCTTCCAAGGACGCATAAACGTCATCAGGGTTTAGCCCTGTTTCGTCCGCGATGTCCTTAAGCAGGCGGCCCGGCATGCCAGCAACACGACCTTCAAGAATGGCGGTGGCCTTTTCCGCAGTCGTGCCCGGCTGTCGCGTCAGCGATACAAGATTGCTCAGAGTGTTCTGGCCCAACTCGCCGGTCATCACAGGCTTGTCGCCATACTTGGCCGCGCGCTTCAGGAAATCATCGACCGTGATGATGCCGGAACGCTCAAGCGATCTGCGCGCAGCGTCCGTTGCAATCCGCCGCGTGTTTGCTTCTGCGATACCCGGAGCAATGGGGTTCAAAAGCTTGGAGCCAACGTTAGACAGCGCATTGATTGCCGGCCGCACAAACGGCTCGAGCAGTGGCATGGCTCCACCGAAAGCCGAACCAATTACCGCATTGGTTTGGGCCGATTGAGCGCGCTCAGGCGCGAACAGTTCGGGAGATGCCTCCCCACGGTCAAGCGCTTCATTCTCCGCGCCGACGGTATAGCCGTAAAGCCCGCCGGCCGTAGCGCCCTGCAATCCACCGCTGACCACCTTGGAAAGCATGTTGGCGGGGGCGCCGCCCATGCGCGCGATGGTGTTGACGACAGGCGCCGCAAGCTTTGTCGTGGCGCCACCCACAACAACGCCGGGACCAATAAACCCCGTTACGTCTCCTACCGCTGACCAGCCCGGCTCATCCTGACGCGCCTGTGCGATCTGTTCGCGCGCTCTACCCTGAAACTTTTCATAGGCTTCGCCCCATGAAGGAGCGGGCGCGCCAGGCGAGCGGGAGGAATAACGGTTGGCGATCTGCTCAACCGTAGCGTTCACCGCTCCAGCGATTTTGTCGGCTTGTCCAAAGGTGGCGGAATTGGCATTCGACGCAGCCCATGCACTCAGTCCGTCTGTCTTCTCGCGCCCTTTGACAACGGGCGACGTCGGCATGCCATCGACATAGAAAGCGCCGTTCTTCAGCGAAGAAAGCGGGACCGCAACAAAGTAATCGTTGAAGTTGTTGCCGGTCTTTTTAGGCTTTGGCCTGTGAACGAGAATTTTCGCCTTGTTCGGGTCGTCATCGGTGACGATGTAACGGTCACTGTTCTTTTTCGGCCATGAGGCCATGCGCTTGCCGCTGCTCGGGCCGTACAGGTCGGAAAACCCGCGCATGGCTGAAGCGTCAACGAACTTGTTCTCCGCTGCCGGAGAGTTTGAGCCCATTCTGGAAACAATATCCGCAGCATAGTTTTTAGGTGCGTTGGGCGTAGCTGATGGCGCTGGCGGCGCCATTGGAGTAGGATTTCCCATACGCGCCAGAAGGTCGGAGGCGTATCCGTTTGACGGCGCGGGCTGTTGCGATCCACCTGCGCCAGGAACGGGCGCAGCTACAGGATCAAGCGGATTAGGCTGTATGGGCATAAGGAACCTGCATGAACGTGGCAGATGTTTTGACGATTGGCATTCTGGGGTTTGTTGTTTGTGTCGCCGGATACAATTTTCTCGGCGCGAAACAGTCCGAACCGGCAAACGATCTTGTTGACCCGAACCAGAGTGACCGCAGCACCTTCAACAGGATGCGACTTCCACGGAATAATCCGCACCTATGGGCCGACCAGATTGAAGACTGGTACGTGCGGATCAAGGGGCACATATATTTTCAATACACGCTAATCGGCGCTGTCGTCGTTGCGCTGTTGATGCACATCATGTTCGGTCACTGAGCCCCCTCAAAGCGCGCCCACTCCGCAACCAACGCTTTCTGGCGTGGGCTTAGTGCGGCGATCTGCTCATCAGAGAACGGAACGCGCGCGTTCAGCATCTGAAGGAGGTACACGTTGGTTGATCGCTCGATGAAGTCATCAAGCGCCTTTTGTGCTGCCGCGTCCGATTGATTGTAGTTGCGCAACCGGGTTTGCGCCGCTTGAGCGGCAAGTCCTTCACGTTCAGATACCTGCCCCGATCCCTTAAGCGATGCCATAGCGTTAAGAAACGCTTCGCCGCCAATCTGATCAAGAAGCGCTTGCGCATCTGCATCAGCCCCAAAGCGAGCGCCAGAAGCGCCCGCCGCAGCTTCGAGAGGGCCGCCATACAGGCCCGCAAATCCGGGACTTGCGCGAAGCTGCTCCGCTATGCCGATAATGTTGGTGAGCTGAGACGCCGCTTGTGGAAGTTGTATTCTTGCGGCCGTCGCCGCTTTTGAGAACTCCGTCACGCCAGAGACGGTTGCAGCGTTCTGCCCAACAGTTTCCGGCGTGAGAACTTGCGTCACCGAAGGAGGGCCGGTGCGCTGGTTGTAGATGTAGGGCACATCTCCCGCCATGAAGGTGCCGAAGTTCTGACGCGCAATAGCGGGGCCGCCTGATTTCGGGTCCACGGCAACTTCTGTCGTGCCGTTCCTGTAGGTTACAAGCATTCGCCCGTCCACCAGATCCCTGATCGACTGCACGCCGCCATTGTTGAGATCAGAACCGTCTGCATTGCCCGGAACGCTGAAGACTTCGTCTAGCGTGCCGTCGCCATCGGTGTCCTTGTAACCCCGCTGGCCGGCGCTCACGATCATCGGCTTATCGGCGTTACGCTTGTCTTCGTCTTGCTTCAGCTTGAGCATTCCTTGCTCATAAGCGCTCATCGGCTCAGGCACGACAGGCCCAATCCCCGCCTGCGCCGACAGCGCCGCGATCTGCCCGTCAAGCGCCTCGTTCGTGAACTTGCTGACGTCCACCGGCATCTGCGAGACGTCCTGCCCGATGATCTTGCTGATGGTCGGCGCGTTCTGCTGCCACCACTGGCCGCGCTGCGCTTCGGGAAGCGCGCGTTGCTGCTGCATGAGCGCGAGCGTCTGTTTCAGCTTGTCGCCTTCTGCGGCCTTGTTTGCCGTCTCGCGCTTCTCAAAGCCTGCCGGGTCGAAGCCGCGCTGGAAGCCGTCGAGCGCAGACGCCAGAAGCGCATTGCGTGGCGGTCCTTGCGGCGGTGAGAACGGACTGCCTGCGGACGGCGTCATGGGCGATGCGGTCATTGGCGCTGCCGACATCGCGCCGGGCTGGTAGGCATCCGCCGAGACGTCATAAGCGGGCGCAGGCGCGGGCGCACCCGTCGCCATCGCCAGCGGGTTCTTCCTTGCGGTGTAAGCAACCATGATCAGCCCCAACCCTGTCCGGGATAAGCAGCGCGCGACGGATCGACATAGCCGGGCTGGCCGTAGGTCGGCGTCCCCGGTTTCTTGAAGAAGTCACCCAGCGATCCAGCCGCCGCCGAGAGGCCCTGACCGTACCCCTGATATGCGGAGGTCAGCGCATTCGCCCGTGCATTGCCCGCCTGCATCATGGCGTTCCCGGCATTCGCGCCGTAGTTGCCAGCCGCAGTTGATGCGAGCTGTGAGTTGGTCTGGCCCATGCCTGCGAGGTTCGCGAGCTGGTTCGTGTAGTCGCCAAACGCGCCGTAGGTGTTCCCGGCCAGCGTCTTGGCATAGCGGCCCTCTGCGGCCCCGCTGATGGACTTGCCGGCCGCGCCGAGGTTGCCCTTGATCTGGTCAAACTGCTGGTCGTTGATCGTCGTCGCCAATTTGGCATAGGGCGAGGCGTAGAACTCCGCGAGCGGGTTGGATGCGCCGCCAGATTGCCCGGCAAGTTGCGCACCGCCCATCGGCATCGTGCCTTTCGTGTCGGTCATCGAATTGAGCGTGCGGCCCTCGTTCTTGCCGAACTGGTTGTAATGCCAGTTTGCGTATGCGTCCTGGTTGCCGCCAAACAGCGCCTTGATGTCCGGCTTGGCCCACTCGGCCTGAAGGTCAGGCTGCTGCATGTATGCGGCGTAGTCGAACCCGCCGGGAGCCTGCGTGGCGACTGTCTTCCAGTTGTCGCCGCCGTCGCGGATCATGCCGCCCAACGCGCCGCCGACAGCGCTGCCGAAAGGACCGCCCAGGAATGTGCCAGCGATGCTTCCGACAGCGCCCGCAGCCGCGTTGGACCCGCCGCCGCCCGAACGCCCCTGCACAGGCTGGCCTGCGCCGAGGTTAGGCAGCATCTGCGAGCCGCCCTGCATGTTCATGCCACCGCCGCTGTAGGCCGCCTGATAGTCCTGCGGGGCGATGCCGAACAGCGCAGCGAGCTTGTTGGAGGCAGCGCCGCCCGTCATGTATCCGGGCGAGGCAAGTCCGCGCTGGTCCATGTAGATCTGGCGCTGAAGCGCAGTTGTCTGGTTCGCTGCGTCCTGCTGCGCTTTGGCTGACGCCTGCCCGCCTTGTCCGCTTAGATATCCGCCAGCCAGAGACGCGCCCGCATTGATCAGTGCGGGAGCGTTATCCGTGGCGAACTTTACAATCTGATCCCACATTCTATGCCGTCCTGATTTCAAAAAGTTACGGCGCGACGCCTTCAGCGTAGATCGCAACACCGATTGATATGCTTGCCGTCGCCGCGAGGCTGTCGGTAACCGTACAGGTTGCGATGTCCTCCGTGGTCGTGCCGATGGACACGAACCCGGTGAAGCTGGTCGTTGCAGATGTTGACGCGCCGATTGTAAAGTTCGCCAAGTCCAAAACCCAAGCGTATGTGTAAGGCCCCGTCCCGCCTGTCGGCGTCACCGTCACCGCGTTAGTCGTCGCAGTTCCCGAACCAACACGATCCCCGAATGCGCTGGAAGGCGTAGCAGAGGCATAGAAGCCTCCCGGCGCTGTCTGGCTCGCAAGCGTTTCGATGCCCGCGACCGCTCCCGTTGCCGTCGCCTGCGCTTGCGCTGCCGCAGCCTGGGCCTGTGTCACCCCACTGTTGACGTTGTCCGTGAACGTCACGCCGCCTGTAAGATACTTGTACCACTCAGGCGTTAATCGCCCGTCCTTGTCCACAAGCGGCACGGCCAGCGATGGCGGTTTAGGAGCCCGCGCCATCACAAATCCTCATTGACGAGGACGCCCAGATAGGCCGCCGGCGCGGGATCGGATTTGCTGAACTGGAACACCATGCCCGCAAGCTTCGTGCGCCCGCAGCGATGCCAGACCGTGCGCTGGTCATAGACACCCTGCGCGCCTAGCTTCCGGTCACGCCAGTTGCTCCACGTATTGCCGCCATCGGTCGAGATGCGCAGCCGCACGATTGGATTGACGCCCTGACCCGTCGCCGTGCCGACACCCTTGGCACTCTCAAGCCGAACGGTCGTGATCGGAAGGCTGTCCGGTGCGCCCGACAGATGCGCCGTGAACTCGCGCACGATCTCCGTCCCCATTGTCGTTGTGTTCGCCATGCTCTCGGACGTGTAGTCCCGGCTCAGCTCGTCAAACTGGCCCGTTCCATCGCAGACAAACACACGGCCCGCAGCCGTGATGATGTCCGTGTATCGCCACGAGTTTTGCAGGTTCGTCCCGCGCGTGTGCCATTCCTGCGTCAGCACGTCAAACACCATGCAAGCCGTAGGCGTCCGGTAGCTGATGAAGATGTGGCCACGGTCCTGGTACGTCTTGCCGATGATGTTGGCCGCGCCTGCACTGCGCAGCGCCGCAGATACCCACGGCTCGGACACGATGGGCGAGCCGCCCTGACCCAGCCTGCGAACGTTGAACGCCTCGTCCACGAAGAACAAGCTGTTATCGGCTTTCACGATGCCGTCACGGCACGCGCAGCCCACTTGCTGCGTCATGCCCGCCTGCGCCGCGAAGGGGTCCGTGCTGTCGCCCGTCTGCGACCAGACTTCAATCGTCTGCGAGCCCAGCAGGTAATAGAACTCACCCAGCACGCGGCCCGCGATGATGTCGTCAGGCGAACTCTCGGCCGTGTAGTAATTCAGCGCCGTGACGTCATCGAGGTCGAGAACCGCCGTAAACCCGAAGCGGTTGCGATACGTGAACAGCCCGCGCTGGCCGAGCGTATCTACGGATGTGAACGAAGTGGCGCTCGCATCGCTCAGGAGCGTTGCAAATTGCGGATCGGTCACCGCCGCGATAGCCGTTCCCGTCGAGACGTACAGCCCGCCATTGAACAGGCCAAAGCCCTCGGTTTCCGTGAATGCGAAGTCACCACGGTCGGTCCCCGCAATGGTGCCTGTGAGGCTTCCCGTAGCGTTGGAGCCCGGCGCGAACGTGGACAGGGTCGTCCCCTGCGCGATCAGCACATTGCCCGAGGCGTGGCCGTCTGCCTGCCACATGCCACGGCACGCGCCGGCAAAGTCAGCACGCTGCAATGAGCCAGGCGCTTCGATCAGCACATTCTCGCGCTGCGGGTCGTTCGGATGCGGTTCCCGGTAGACGTTGTGGCATTTCTTCTCGGCAAGCCCCGTGACAACAGCGGAGGCTGCGGAAGTCGCCATGGGCACGCGCATCAGAAATACTCTTGCCGCGTCGGCTTGTTGAACCGCTCGCCGCTCTGCACGAGACGCCGCAGGTTGCGTTCTGCGGTCGGCTCATAGGTCTGACGGAACGATGCAGCCTGCCCGCCGTCCATGTAGTCGTCTGCCGCGTGGCAGGCGACATACATAGCCAGATCCTCGAGCATCGACTGCGGGCAAGCGCTGTCGGACCAGTAGGCAATGCCGAGGTCGCGCAGCTTCTCGTTGACGCTGGCAATCAGCCCCTCGATCAGCGCGGTGTCCTCGGCTTCAGCCGTCTCGCCTGCTTGCAAGACCTTTAGCTTTTGCAGCACGCGGTTGCGCAGTTCCGCCAGCGTCGCGTCAGCCATCGATCACCGCCAGCGGTTCAGTCGTCGCGCCCTGAAGCGCCGCGCGCAGCCGTTCGATGCCCCAGCGCTTGTCGTAGTTCGCGCCGAGGTCGTCCAGTTGCTGCTTGATGATGGCGCGCTCGTCCTGTTCCGGGTTGCCTTTCGGCGCCGGGGCATCCTGCGGAACCTCCGTGAAATACGGATGGCTCCGCAGCTTGTTGATCTGCCACGGGAGCAAATGCCCCGTTTCGATCATCTGCCCGACCGGGAACGTGACGCCAAAAAGGGCGGTGAACTCGTCACCGCCCTCGTCGTCACCCTTCCAGATGAACGCTGACATTAAGACGTCGTCGCGTCTTCTTGGATGCCGAAAAGCGCCAGCAGGATTGTGCCGGCCGCGCCCGTGGCAGCGTTCGCAGCCGCAACGCCGGTGATCAGCGTCTTGTCAGTGTATTTGTACGCGAACCCGGTCGTTGCAATCGCTGACGACAGGGTGCCAGCCTGACCAACGGTCGAAGCCGCGAACAGACGGTCAGCATCGCCGGAATCGCCTACGTTGATCGTGAGGGATGGCGAGCCGCCGGTATCCATGTCGGTTGCTTCAATGGTTGCGTGCAAAAGCCGGAAGCCTTTCGGCACGTAACCGAAGTTGATGGTGTCCGACGTCGAAGGAGCCGCAGCGCAAGCCACCTCGAAATAGAACGCCTTCAGGTTGTTGGCGAGCCCGTGGGTTGCGACGGGCGTCGTCAGGTAGTTTGTAGCTGAGTACGTAGCCATGTGATGATTTCCTTATTCAGCTACAATCACGAGTCAGCAGCGGCTGCGAAGAACGCCGACACCATGCCCTGCTGGACGCCGTTGAAGCAGAGCTTCTTGACGCCAAGCAGTTCCTCGATGGCGACGCCAGGGCGGAACGAATAGTCTTTCGTCAAGTCCGTGCGCGGGGTCGGCTCCTGACCCCATGCAATGCCGACAGCCTGCGCGCCGCACAGGAACACCGGACGCACGTCAGCCGAAGAAGCGCCGATGGCGTTCATCGAGTAGGTGCCGTTTGCGGCGACGTCATCGATCTCCGGGACTTCGCGATGGATGATCCCGTCATACAGGAGGTCACCGTCTTGGAAGATCGGGTTGTCGTCCATACCGTTGCCTTCACGCGAGCGAGCCTCACGGTTCGCCTGCGTCATCGTGGTGTCGGCCTTCAGATCGCGGAATGTCCGTGACCCGTGGAACGCAACGAAATATTCGCGACCGTCGCCCGTCTTGTAAGGACGGATATGCGGGTCAGCGTTCTTGGCGATACGCTTCGCCAGCGACATCGACGCCACGGTGCATTTGTCGTTTGTGGTGTCGATGTTGCCGACAGCGGTCGCCCACGTTGCCGAGTAGTTTGAGCGCAGGGCGCCGAACAGCAGGCGGTCAGTGTTTGCCGCGTTGAAAGCGTTCCGGTTCGCAGCCGATGACGCCGACATCGTGACAATCGTGTCGCCGGTCGTGACCAGCGACAGCATAGCCGTGATGACATCGTCACGCAGCTTCTCCGCTTCCCATGTCCGCAGCATGTCCTTGGCCGCGCCGAAAAGGTCCAGCTCGGTCTTGTAGCTGGTGGACTTCGGCACGCGCACCGCGTTACGGCGCCAATCGAGGGAGATGTTGCAGTTGTAGTTGCCGAGTTCTTCCTCGGCGCCGTCGAGCGTCTGGGAGCCGGTGACGCCGGTTCCTTTCAGCCTGGTGATCAGCGGGATGTTGATCGATTTTCCCGCTTCTTCCGTCATCTCGTACTTGCTGATGATGATAGAGTTGTTCGTCCGGCCCATGTAGGGCTTGAAACCGCTATTGCGGACGTACTCTGCGAAATAGTTCGTGACCCACTTCTGACGTTCAGAAGCGGATGCAAGGGCGACTTCGGCCATTGGTTATCCTTTGAAGAGGTTGTCGAAAGCGTTGCCACCCCCAACGGGGACGGTTCCGGCTCTCGCTGCCGCTGGTCTTCCGACCACACTCGGCGGGGGTTGCTGTGACGATGGGGCCGGCGAGACGCCTTGGCCCTGAAGTTCAGCCAGTACCTGCGCGCGGATCTTCTCGGCTTCGCTCTTGCGCCAGGCTTCCGGGTCTTGCCCGATCTCTGACATCAGCTTGTGCTGGCGGTGCCATCTGACGACAAAATCGTATGGATGGATCTGGCCTTGCAGTTGCTGTTGCAGCATCGGGTTCTGACCGACAGCGGCAAGAAACGCCTGTTGCGCCTCGCTTACGATGTCCTCGCCATGGGCCTGTCGGGCCATCAGCTCGGATGTGTTGAGACGTTCGTTGAAGGCGATCCGCTGTTGTTCAGCCAGCGCATACTGAATGATCCCGCTAGGGTCAGTCGGTATCTGCTCAGGCTGCTGCGGTTGCTGGTAGCGTTGGAGTTGGGCTTCGAGTTCGACCCGTTTTGCAGTCTCGGCTTGTCGTTTGTCGCGCTCGTCTAGAAGCGCGGAGATGGGGACGAAACGCCCTGTTTCCGGATCACGCGCCCTGCCATCGCTTTGCGGCTCGGGCTCGGGTGCGGCTGGCTTCTCGGCTTCCATGACCGGAGCGGATGGCTCAGGCGCAGCGGCGGCCGGTTCGTCAGCTTCGTCCAGAAAGTTCAGTTTCTCGTCACTCATCGTTCGACCTTCCCGTAGTCGTCACGCAATCGCCCGAACAGCGGCGTCCTGTTTGACGCCCGATTGACCCCGGCGGCGGGTACGAAAAAACCCGCCTGATCAGGGCGGGTCACTCATCTCGAATTGTTGCGAAGCGTTACGCCGCCATCAGCAGCAGGATCGCTTCGTCCTCGTCTTCCTGTTCCTGCGCAGCGCGGGCCAATGCCTCGGCGCGTTGCCGGTCGTATTGTTCAAGCGCTGCGACAATCGCGGCTTGCGTCCGTGCGAAGCCTGCCTCCTGGCACGCGATGATGTCTTGCGCTGCCAGCGGCGGGATTGCCGGCCGTGGCGTTGGCGGTTGCCAATCGTCCCCGAAGCCTTTGGAGACAGGCTCGGGCTGCTTCTTCTTCTTGCGCTTCTTGTAATAGTAGGGGTCTTCAAAGCCGCCTTGTGAGCGCGACTGAACTTCTTCAGTAGCCTGACCTGACAGCGTCGCAGTGAACTCGGACGAGCCCGCAAAGCTTCCCGACATCGCGTTGGGGTCAACAGCAGTTTCCTGCCCGCCCATCGCTTTGAAGTAGAGCGCTTTCCAGTAGTCGGCTGAGAAGAAATTGGCCATCAGTCGAGGTCGTAAGTTATGGCGGTTCGATTGCCGTCCGTGTCCACGCTTGCCACGATGCGGTTTGCAGCGTCAGCCACCGCATTGCGAATGGTGATGGTCGCCGTCCCGCCGCCACTGATCTTGCCCGCCGTCGCCGCCGTCACCAGACGCAGCGCCTGCCGAAGCGTCATTCCCGTTTCGATGTCTTCCTGATCCAGCAGGTAGGACGAGAACCCTTGCGCCTCCAGCGTGACAGGCGGTGCGAATGAGCCCGACATGGACCCCGTCGCGTACCGGATCGCCTCGAATGATGCGACACCGGCAAAGGCCCCTGCGATGTTGCCCTTGGCGAGTACAGCGCCAGAGAAGGCAGCGACACCCGCAAACGTGCCAACCGCACCCAGCGCCGCTGTAACGTTGCCTGCGAAGGCTCCGACACCAGCAAACGAGCCGACACCCGAAACGACAAGCTGTCCTGTGCCGGCGAAAGCTGCAACGCCCGCGAAGGTCGCTGCAAGGTTGCGGCCCGCAGCGATTGACGCCGTGAACGCCGCAAGCCCGTTGGCCGTCGAGTGCGCTGAAATCCCGCCCGCCGTGCGCGGCATCATCCAGCCGCGTGCGCCATACCCGGCAGGGATAGAGGCGAGTTCGTAGGCCTCTGTTCCGTCTGCCAGTGCGAAGTTGCGCCGCGCGCCGTTGCGGCCCCAATTGGCGCGCGTGTTGACCTGCGCCGAACCTACGCCAGACGCGTGCGCTGTCGATGTACCGCCAAGCCATCGGCCCGGCGTCTTGTTCAGGACGCTGTAGTTACCCCAGAGCATGTCAGCTCCAGCCGAAGTCGAGATGCCCGAAGAAGCTGGAGTTGTTCGGAATGGCCGAGCCCGCGTAGATCATCCACGCTAGGCAGGCCCCGTCATAGACGCGCGGCATCGAGGGAAGCTGGTTGACGAGGTCGCGCTCTGCTGCCACGCCAAGCGTCGTGATCGGCAGCGTCAGCAGCGGCTTGGCAAAGCACAGGTTGTAGACGCCCGTGGTCACGCCCGCGCTCGCAAGGATGATGTTCTGACAGGTACGGATACCTGCGTCACCGCCAGCGAGCGGAAAGAACGGCCCGAACTTGCCCGAGCCCGTGCCGCTGTAGGGAACGCCAAGCAGCGGCGAAGTTGCGTTGTTGGTCGGCAGCGCGGGCGAGGATGGCGTGGTGCGTGAGCCGGTGCCTGCGCTGTTGGTATAGGTGAGCTGGAACGTGCCCGTTCCCGCCGTGCCCGCCGTCGAGGCCACCAGAAAGGCTTGTACCCCTGCCCCATCCGAATAGCGCGGCAGGCGAACCGTCATCGTGTTCGTGCCCGAGCCTGCATCTGTGAACGCAATTGCCGTCGTCGCGACCGCGTTCGTCAGCGACGTGGCAAGGCGCGAGGTCGTCGCAGAAACGCGGATCGTCCAGTAGATCGTGCCCGCCACAAGGCCCGTGGGAAGCGCGCCCGTCGTCGTGAAGCTCACAGGCGTATAGGTGTCGTAATCCGCCACCGTGGTCATCAGCAGGCCAGACGAGGACGAGAAGGTCACGTTTTCCGTGTTCACCAGCGTTTTCGTGCCGGCCGTGGAAATGGTCGCGTTGGTCAACGTCGCGTAGCTCAGAAGGTCCACGAGCATCATCACACACGGCACGGTCGTTGCTGCCGCCGTGAAGGCTGAGGCGTTCAACAGCACCTTGTAGTCCGTCGCACTCGCCCCGACGTTGCCGCCGTGCTGGATGCCGCCATGCGTCGTGCCCAGGTCGTATTGCGGCTTCTGAACCAGCGTGACGCCAGAGCCCAGCGCGGTATTGGCAACCGGATTGCCTGCGCCGCCCGCCAGGAACTGCCACGAGCCCGCAACAACCGTGCCGCCCGTCGCGTGGTTCTTGTTCCAATCCGCGCGGAAGAACTTCCCCGAATTGGAGACGTTCGTCACGAGGTTATCGAGGGAGCTAAAGCCAGCCATCTAGTTCCACACCGTTTCAATTGTACCCATGATCTGCGCACCCGACAGCGTCCCGCTCGGGTAGCAGATCAGATTGAGGTAGGCGTCACTCTTGATCTCAGCCAACTGGACGCCGTCGAGGATCATGTCGCGCTCAACCGGCGCCGTGATGTCGTGAACCGCGAACGAAGCCAGCGGCTTGACCAGAACCAGCGTGATCAGCCCCACATCGCCCGTCAGGAATGTGCAGCTCTCGATTGATCGCACGCCACTGTCGCCAGCCTGGAGCGGGATGAACGGCCCAGCGCAACCTAGCGTGGCCGGCGCCGTCGAGATGATCGTGCCGTTCACCGTCTGCGTGTTGCAAGTGACCGTCGCGCTTGTCCGTCCCGCAACGCCGTTCGAATTGGTGTAGTTCACGAAGAAACTCACCCCGCCAATCTGCGAGGCGACTTCCACCGCCATGATCTGAACGCCCGCCCCGGTCGGATACCGCGGCAACGCGTCGCCAGCGATCATCGACTGAGCGTCCGTGACACTCATATCCACGAAGGGGTAATACAGCAGGTAATCACACAGGATGCACGGCAGCGGGACCGCCGTGGTCGTCACAGTCATAGCCAATATGCGGCGAAGGTGCTTCGTGTACGTCCCGCCCGGCGTTGCGCCATGAAACAGCCCACCGTCAGCCGATTGCGTCAGAGCTTTGCCGATCAGCGGCGCCGCCGCGTAGAATTTTTTTTTCAGAGAGCCCGCCGACACCGAGAGGTCGAACCAGATGCCC
>Ga0181352_1000321_pt1 | contig 20968 bp, 53 predicted proteins | sample Fa13VDMLBSN_FD_130103 | JGI IMG/M metagenome (GOLD analysis project Ga0181352, IMG submission 130103) | Freshwater viral communities from Lake Michigan, USA - Fa13.VD.MLB.S.N | ecosystem: Environmental > Aquatic > Freshwater > Lake | place: USA: Michigan | collected 2013-09-23 | reverse complement strand
GCCGCCATGCCGCGGATCGAGATGCGAAAGCTGCCGTCGCCTTGGAGCTTGAACTGGGAGGCATCAAAGCTCGCGTCCGACTGGTTGCTGCGTTGAAGGGCAGACACGCGAAGTCCTTATCAAGGGCTGTCTATCGTACGCTCGGTCTTGCTTTGTATCTGGTGTTGCCCGCCACAGGGTGCAGGCTGCCCTAGGCGATAGCCAGGCCGCAGTCCAGCGCCAGCGCCGGGGTCTGAATTTCGTCGGCCTGAGCTTGTTCGGCTTCGGCGGTAAGGATCTCGTAGAAGTGATTCACCTTCTGCAGCCAGGAGCATTCGGCGCGCTGCAGGTCGTCGCCATGGAGGAAGAAGGACTGGTCGATCTCCGGGGTCGAGACCAGGATCTGGGCCGCATCGATGTTGACGCCCAGGGTTTCCTGGCTAGCGATGGCATAGGCGGCCAGTTGCAGCGAGCACTTGTAGAACTTGCGCCAGCCGCCAAAGAAACCGCGGTTGTGCTCCTTGGGGTACCAGCGGCAGTAGGGTCCGTTGGAGGTTTTGAAGTCCACCAGGATCGTCACGCCATTGCGCACGCCGATCAGGTCCGGGCAGCCGGAATAGCCGTAGCGGTGGGACCACAGCCGCGAGATGCCGTCACTGCCGACGCAGTGTTTCCACTCCGGCCGCAGCGGCTTTTCGCTCCACAGGAAGGCGTCGTACTTGTCGAGGTGTTGGGCCAGACCGCGCCAGAAAGGTAGGTAGGCCTCGGGCACATGCACCGGCAGGCCACGGATGTAGGCCTCACAGGCGGCATGGATCGCGGTGCCCCGCTCGGCAGCGGCCTCTTTGCCGCCAGGGTTTTTGGCGCTCCAGGTGAGCAGCGCTTTTTTGGAGGCTTCGCTGGCGGTCTTGCCGAGGATGGCAGTGACTGAGGGGTAGCTTTTGTTGGGGTTATCGCCGGCGCGGTAATAGCGAAGACCGTTTTGCTCGTAGCGCGTCGGCAGTGACACCGGCAGCGGTCAAACGTCTCCTTAATGTAACGAAAATGTCACATCGTTCTCATTCGCATTGCCGCAGTTCAAGGGGTGCAATCGTCGGCGGCCAGCATCGTCACACTGATGATCTTCTCGTCGCCCTGGTTGCCGTTACCGATCTCCAATCTCCAGTGGCCGCCCTCGAGGTGCAACTCCGCCTGCTGCCACCTGCAGCGTTGGGCGATGGCTTGGAGCTGACGGCGTTGCCGCTGCCACTGGGCGTAGGCATCGGTGGTCTGGCGCCAGGCGCGGAACAGTTCGTGCGGCGTGCTCATCGCTCCTCACCGCTGGCCCAGGGATCGTGCAGCAGTTCGGTCTGTTCCTCGAGGTAGTCGTAGGCGCTCCGTTCGCTGCGGTAGGCGGCCAACTCCTCGACCAGCTGCTTGGCCAGCAGGGTGGCGCCCTTCATCAATTCGGCCAGGTCCTGCTCCTGGCCGGCCAGCTTGGCACCGATCAGCGGGCCCATCACCGCCAGATAGGCCTGGGTGAGGGGATCGACCAGGTAGCCCGAGAAACTGGCGCCGCCGCTGGTGAAGCCATTGAGCAGGTAGAGGAGTTCAGCGAGCTGCTGCTCGCGGCGCTGTTGCAGTTGCAGGCCGTCGCCCAGCAGTTGGTTGTTGCGCCGCATTTCTTGCAGCAGTTGCTGGTTGAGCTGCAGCAGGGTCACGGTCTCCTGCTGCGGAGTCATCGGAGAGTTCATGGATGATGGTGCCATCGAAGTTGCGCATCAACAGCAGGGCCGCCCGTTCGACCGGTAGGAGCTGGCCCCAGGCGGCGAGCAGCTCACCGTGTTCGTGTTGGCTCTGCAGGTGCCGCATGTCGGCGGCGGTGCGGGCCTGGCGCACCTCAGCCAGCAGGCTGGAGTTCGACGATGAGGGCATCGGCTTTGGGGGTGCGAATCAGATGGAAGGCGCGGATTTCGCCATTGCCCTGCAGGGTCGCCATGGCTTGGTAAACCAGAGCGGTGTTGCTTTGCGGTGGTGGCGCGATCAGGGCGATGGCCCCGTCGTGGCCGTACCCCCAGACGGGCTGCTGAGCCAGCTGGCCGCGCAGGAAGGCAAGCATTGCGGTCGCGGTGAAAGCCGTGGCGATCATTGTCGTTAGCGTAGGGCGTACAAATGCGGGTTGGCCGTGACTCACCCGGAGGCCGTGGGAGAGGCGGGATTTGAGCCCACCGTGGGCGAGCAGCTGCGGTTGCGCGAGGCCTGGCAAGCGATTGATCGCGCCTCGATTGAGGAGTTGCGACAGTTGTGCCGGCAGCTAAGTCAGCAGGTGCTGGTCATCCAGCCGGCAGCGATGCGTTGGTTGGCGCGGGAGGCGGCGCAGAACCTGGCCGGAAAGCCATGGTCGAGCGAGCACTCTGACCGCCTGATGGCGGCATTGCGGCTGCCGTCAGGTGAGGGTGCATAACGATCGCTGCAAAGTGCTGCATTTGCAGTTAAGCAGTGATTAAGAACGGCTCCGTGATGCGAGATTCGCATGAATCCGGAGCCGTCGGTCCTGACGTGACGCCAGGGCTGCATACCGGCCGCATGGCCGATGCGCAAATCGCATGGCCGGGCGACGCGATGCCCCGTCGGCCTGGGTCCCTCGACTTCGCTGGCCTCCGGATCTACCAGCCGGCCGGCATCACCTCGGCGCCGGTGGTGGCCACCTCATGGTCGGCTCCCAGCTCATCGCGGTGGGCGGGGGGTAGACCCTCAGGGCGGCCATCTGCGGGCTTGCCGCCAAAGGGATCACCGTTGACGAACAGGGCCGGCAGCCAGATGCCGCTGGCGGCGTCGCTCCAGCGCTTCTCGTCGGCTTTGCTGGGCGGCTTGAGGGTGGGGACCAGGGTGTAACTGGTGTCCAGTTCGGTGCCCTTGCGCTTGAGGGTGAGGTAGAAATTGGCCATGCCGGACTCCAGGGGCTGGTAGTCGTTCATTGCCAGAATTTCCTCGTACTGCTCACGCACCTTTTTCTGGGGGAAGGTGACGATCACGAATTCGTCCACCTCTTTGCGCAGGGCCACGAAGGAGAGAAAATAGTTGGGCTTGGCCTTCTCGCCGCTGCCGGTCTTTTTGCCCTCGTAGCTCAGGCCGATGTCATCAGGGCAGGGCCCGGGGAATTTGGGGGTGCGCTTGGGCTTGCCCTCCATCGTGAAGTACGACCAGCCGGCGATCACATGGCCGCTGTCATGGATGCCGCAGGGGCGCAGGGTGGTGGTTTCGCCGTCGGCCAGGTGTTTGGGCTCGAAGTAACGCTGGCGGCGTTCGTCGCTGCTGTCTTCCTGGGGGCGGTTGGCGTGCAGGTAGTTGTCAGGCAGGAATCCCATGGTGGGCTCAGGGGGTGTGGTGGATGGGGAGATCAGGTGTTCCAGTCCAGGGGCATGGCATCGATGGCGCCGGTGAAGTCCTCGTGGGCATAGCCCTGGGCGCTGGTCCCGGCGGCCGGATTGGCCTGGCCCTTGGTGCGGTTGTGCACCTGGAATTGGCGCACCTTGAGTTCGCAGTAGGGGTTGCCCTCGCGGTTGGTGCGCTGCTCGAGGCAGCCAGAGACCGACACCAGCGAGCCCTTGGGGGTCTGGCTGATGCGTTCCATGGCGTGGCCGTAGCCGCGCACGATGAACCAGTCGGTGATCTCCTTGTTGGCGCTGTAGCGATTCACCGCCACAGAGCGGGAGCAGCTCTTGGCGGATTCGGTGACTTTGGCTTCGTTGGCCACGCGTCCCACGATCGTGACCTCGTTGAGGTATTGCTCGGGGGAGGCATCGCAGACGACGCGGGCATACAGTTCGGGGGTGTCCCCGTCGGGGGAGAGGGTGAGATCGCCGGAGACGATCAGTCGCTCCCCCGCCTGTTTGCCGATCAGGCCCTTGGCCGGGTTGCTCGCGGCGGCGGTGCGCACCAGCAGGTTGAGGGGTTCCTTGGCCGGGGTCGTGGCATAGACCTCGAGGAATTCCTTACCGCCGATGGTGCTCGCTGCCGGAGCTGCTGCCAGGGCCACGATGAAGGTGGCAGTGCTCACAGAAATGATGCGGGCGCACGCCACGCTAGCCGGGTTGCACGCCCTGGCAACTGCTACCTGCAAAATTGACCGCCCAGTCGGGCAATGGTGGGATTGGCTCCGCGGTCTGCGGCATCACCAGCACCATCAGCTCCAGGGATTCGCCGTGCAGCCGCAGCGGGCCGCCGTCAAAGCTCGACAGCACCAGGGAATCGGCCAGGCTGCCGGCCGCCTTGACGGCTTTTTCCAGCAGGGCGGTGCTGTAGCGCCCGGCGCTGCGGCTGAGTGTCGGCGTGGCGCTCCAGGTGGCGATGCAAGCGGCCAGGGCTTCGCGGATCGGCGGGTAGGGCTCCTGGCTGCGCAGAATCAAGAACTCCTTGGTCTCATTCTTGCTTTTGCGGTAGGTGGTGACGCGGGCGCTGAGCTCCTCGACCTGTAGCTCGCGCTCGGCCCCCTTGATGCCGCGGCAGGCGCTGAGCACGTCGCCGCTGGGCAGCAGGTTCGCCGTTTCATCGGCCACCCCGCGCGGGTCGTAGCCAATGGCGGTGACCTTGCCGCCATCGCTGGCGACGCAGATCACGCCACCACCACCGGCAGGCTCCAGATGGATCGCCTGGAACGGGGCGAAGCGGCCGGTGAAGGCGCCACAGGCAGCGAAGAGGGCGGAATTAAGACGCAGCACGGTCGGCGACAGCTTGCAAGCTGATCGTTCCAGAGAGCAGTACGGTAGTCGGAAGCCAGCGCCAGCGCCACTGCAGTTGGTTGACGGCCAACAGGCGATTGGCCTCTTGAATCTCGCTGATAGCGATCAAAGGCGACCAGTTGGGGTCGACAGGTTGCGCGGTCTCGATATGAATCAGTTGGGCACGGCGCCGTTCCATGGCACATCGCTCGGCCCTTCAAGCTAGGGCCCTGGATTGGGTGCCTTGGTTGCTTCCCTAGGGGGCGTTCCTAGGCTGAAGCGGATCCTTGGCGGAGCGCCGGTCATGGCGCGTGATTGGCAGGACTTGCTGGAGCGGGCCTATGCGGTGCGGTGCCTGTTGGCTGCTGCTTGCGGGGATCAGGCCTGGGCTGGCATCGAGGCAGGGCGCATCGTGATCTGGGCCTCCCGGTCGCTGGAGCCTGGGCTAGAGCAGCAGTTGCAGCAGCTGGCGCCGGGCCTCATTGAGCTGCGGACGCGCCCGATCGCCTGCCATTCTTTGGCCGGGGATCACTGCAATGGCGATTACGACCGGAGTTGAATCATGCCCACATGGCTGTGGCGATCGGTGTTGGCGGTGACGGCGACCACAGCGCTGCTGGCAGTGGCGCAATGGGGCAGTTGCACGTTCTACGTCATGCCGAAAGTCTGGCCCTGGTACGCGCAATACAAGGGCACCGATGTGGGCGAGAGGATCGATCCGCGGCCGATGGGCTGTGATGACATTGGCGGCCGTTCGGTGGCGACCTTGATGGGGCTGTTGACCACGCTGATCTCGCTGAGCCGACGCAGTGATGAGCGGTAGCTTTGCGCGACTAGGCTTGCAGAGTCAGCCTTGAATGTCGTGCAATCTGATTCCGATGCCCTGATGGCCGTGGACCTCGAGCTCGAGGATCGTGAACCGTTCGACCTGCTCGAACATGAGGGCCTGACGGTTCGTTTTTACGAGCTCGATGGCCAGCTGGTGTTGGATTTTGACTACGACCCCGAGGGAGTCTGGGCGTACCTGGAGGAACCCGAGGCGCTCAAGGCCTTTGCCCAGCAGCTGCTCGATCGCTTGGGCGACGAACCGCAGGATCCAGTCGCCGCCGGTAGCGAGGCCGGGCCGGGCTGCGCCAGTGGGGCCTGCCCCTTACCGGGTGGGGCGTAGCGGTAGGCGTTAGCGCTCGGTGGCGTACCACTGCTGCAGGGCGCGGCGGATGTGCTGAAGTCCTTGAGTCCCGATGCAGCGCACGGTCTGCAGTCGCGTGTCATCCAGCCGAGCCACCGCTTCGATGGTGTGATGGCCGGCGCGGCGCAGGGCGTTGCGGGTCATCGTCGGCAGGAGCAGTCGCTCAAGCGGGGTCTCCGGCAGTGATTCCGCCAGGGCGCTGCTGACGCACTGGTAGAGCAAGGACTGCTGCAGGGCTTCTGTCGGAGTGCCTTGGTCGATGGCATTGCGCAGGGCCGCGCAGATACCTTGGTAGTTCGGTGCGGTCTCAGCCATCTGAGGGCTACCGGGAGGGGGCGTCGTCGAGTGCGGCCAGGACCTGGCGACGGGTCGGCAGACCCAAGGCCAGCCGCAGGGTGTCGTTCTCGTGAATCAACAGCCGAGCCATGTCGGTGGCGCTGACTTCGCACGTGGGGAATTCGGCGCCGAGCAGCAGGCTGATCTCGGTGTAGCCCCGTCTGTAGTCAAAGGTCATCGTCGGTTGGTTCAGTAGATGTCGCTTGGGCTCCAGTGCGGCTGTACGCCGTAGTGGTCGCAGAGGACTTCAAACAGGTCCTGAAGTACAAGGCACGGACCTTGATCGCTGATCTCGCCGCGCTGGTGCATCGCTTGCAGTTCTTCTACCGTGCAGAGAATAATTGTGGCGTCATTGCTGGTCATGAATGGGTTGCAATGGGATTTCGAAAAGTTCTAGTTGATCTCACTTGTGGTGTTGCCCTCCAGCTCGGCGGAGATGGCATAGAGAGAGTCGCAGGCCCAAGTGATCCCTGGCTTGTGCATAGTATCGGGAGGTATTCGCCCTTCCCACTGGGCGGCCAATACCTGATCCGCAGCAGCTCGCAGGGTGGCGGCGGCAAGAGTTGCATTTTTGCCATCGAAGTCCATGTTTACTTCGTGCATGGCATCCAGCACCGCCTGCGCCGCAAGGGAAAGGTTAGTCATGGTCGACCTCCACAAAGCCGTCAGGAGGCAAAGCAGTCTCACTCAACTCCGGCTCGATGGCGGGGCGACCCCAGCGAGCAAGAGCATCACGAATGGCATGCTTGAACTCCACAAAGGTCATCGTTACTGACCCGATGCCGTATTGCTCAGTCCACATCTCGGTCAACTCCTCATCACTTGGCCTCTGCGGCTCGAGTTGGGCCAGGGCGTCGTAGTGCCGCTCGATCAGTCGCACCAGCGTGTCGGCGTTGAAGTTGGTGACCCAGCCGCAGCGGATCAGCTTGTCGCGCAGTGTTTCAGTCATGGCGAGTCACAGGGCGGGTGGGTGCAAGCAGCCCGCAGTAACAGGCCCAGAAATCAGAGGCGGTCCATGGTGCTCCGCTCTCGTGGAGCAGCGGCACTGCATTACTGATGGCCTGTGCATCCCGGTAGTTAGCGAAGGTGCCGTAGTCCTTAGCGGCCAGCCGGCGGTTGGCTTCACCGAGGGCCTCGAAGTCTTGCCGGGATAGCTCCCCGGCAGTGCCGCCAAAGATGTCTGGCATCCGGCCATAGGGAATGGCATGGAAGCCTGTCGATTCAGCCCAGGATGCCAAGGTCCAGCGCTGCCAGTTGTTGCAGCGATACCAGTCTTGGATCATGGCGCCGAAATTGCAGCGGGCGCTGACGGCGCTGATGCGGAGGGAGAGGTAGTCAGACATCACACAGATCCTCTGCTTTGGTGTACCGCAGCATCCAGTCAGGATTGTCAGCCACCCATTCTTCAACGTCGGCCATGCCGCCTTGTGAGACGACGCCCGCCAGCGGCCCTGGTGCGCGGTCTTGGATCATGGTCATGCCCCAGACCACCTCGTCGCCGCATATCGGCACAAAAGCAATGGCGCCGCTGTATTTGGAGCAGGTCACATCAATAGCCCATTCGTCAAAGGTCACATGCTCAAAGGTTGAGTCAGTCATTGGTTTTCAGTGGTAGAGGTTTCCAGCTCGGCGGCGATGGCGAGCAGGCGATGGCGGGTTAGCCGTCGCTCGTGTTGTCGAAAGTGGCCAAGGTCAGGTGCAATGGGAGGCAGATCCGTTTCTGTCGGCACCACCTGATCCGCAGCAGCTCGCAGGGCGGCGGCGATGGAGCGTTGATCATGGCAAAAACTTCCTTTGCTCCATTCATTGTTCCAAGCATCCAGCACGGCCTGCGCAGCAGGGGATAGGTCAGTCATCGAGCTGCTCCAGGGCGCGGAGAAGGATGTTGTAATGGGCTGAGTCCAGTTCAGCGTCTTCCAGCACTGCGATGGCCTGCTCCTTCAAGCTCGGCAGATTGGGACGCATCGCCTCTTTTAATGATTCACCTACTGGAGTAATCCGTAGATACGATTCATTCAAAGCATTGTGATCCAGCCACTTTGCATCCTCTGCAAGTTGCTGGTCGGCACCCCATTGGGCGGCGCGGGTGGCGATGTGTTGTTCGTATGCCCAGTGCTCATCGTTGTGTGGCACGCCTGAAAGGTTGGCGTCGTGCCCCCACTGCTGCACCAGCTCCGGCGGTGGGGTGATGGGACATTGTTGGTTAGTCATGGTGTTAGTCAGATTCACTAATGTGTGAAGGCAGTGGCAGTGTGTAAAAAGCTGCGGAATGATCACCGCTTCCAGCAAACAAACTCACCAAAAGAAGCGCTGCAAGCAGCAGACCCCCAATGGCAAAAGCTGAATCTTCAGGCATTAAAGTCCTCCTGAATAGTGGGGTTGGCTTCACGGCGAAGCCAGTCGGTAGTTTCGCCGGGGTCAAGGTCAAGGCCTTTGTAGCCACGATTTTCTACCTCGTCGGCAATCAAGTGAATTACGGCGCGAGCTTCCTCCTCCCACTGCTGCAAGTGGGCATCGCCGCCTATCATCAACGCAAGCGTCTGAGCCACCCGCTCCACCAACGAACTCCCAATTTGGAAGAAATTAGGAGTTGGCTTGGTGTTGGCGGTTTGCTCTGCCAGGGCGCAATAGCTGGTGCCTTCGTCGCCGGTGACGATGTGAGGGCAGGCGGTGGCAGGCTCAGCAGCGCGCTCAACGTCTTCATCCTGCTGTCGATAGTTCTCGGCGGTCTCAAGCGGCTCTAGCCGCTTGAAGATCGTGTCGAAAACAAAGTGCGTGCTGGTGCTGTCTTCTTGGGCGTCTTTTTCCAGCGCCTCGACCCTGGCGCGGAGTTCGCGAAGACAGGCTGAATACGCAGACTCAGTCTTCATCCAGCTTTCAATCTGCGCCCACTGTTCAGGCGTTGCTTTGTAATCGGTCATGGTGCTTGTTAATCAGGGCAGAATTTTCTTGGCCAGGCACAACACGGCCGCGCAAATCAACAAGTAGGCCACGGATAGCCAGACGATGGTTGAAGCGGTCAACATGGATCGTTGGAGGTTGCGTGAGATCGGGCACCGATCAGGCGCCCGTAGGGAGTGCGCAACAGGAGCCACCACTGTCGAGCGCTCCAATGGCGGTTGGCCCGTTGGTTGAGGGCCCTGGTGGCGCTGAGCCAGCCCAGGCGCAGGCCCCGGAGCTCGAGCTCGAGGGCGGCGCCATAGGCCAGCAGTTCAGTGGCGCGCAGTACCAACACCTCGGCTGATGAAGCTGGCAGCGACGGGGTAGCGAAATGGCCGGTCGTTGTAGCGCAGCTGCATGCCGAGGCCACCTTCGCGGCAGATGGCGGCGATGGAGCGCAGGGCGATGGGGTCGCGCTCATCAAGCCTGGTTGCCGGCAGGGGCGTGCGGGGGAAGCTGATTTCCATGGCTGGGTTTGCGGTTGGAATAGCCGGTGAACAGGCCCGCTTTACGGCGGGCGGCAAGGGCGGCCCCGGCAGCGCTGCCGGCGGGCTGGGTGCCGTGAACCAAGTGGGCGAAGTGCTGGTCTTGGTCGCAGTAGGCGAACTGGTCGTTGAAGTCCAACGGCAGGTTCAGAGCGTACGCCTCTTCTTGCGTGTTGACCACTCTGGCTGTGCGTGGAAACACGCCGTCGCTGAGTAGGAAGTCCCAGCGGCCGCCCCAGGAGGCGGTCAACTTGAGGTTGCTTGGCAGTGGCAGCAACCGGCCGCCGTCGAGCCACAGTGGCAGGTGCTTGCTGTAAAGGTAGAAGCGCAGCTCGGGCAAGGCCTGGGCGGTGGCGATCAGGGCGTCGCGGATGGCGACGTTGGGGCAGTCGCCGGAGGTGAACCAGCGCACCCGCTCGCTTTTGTGGTTGCGGTGCGCCTCGAGCGAGCGGCACAGCAGGCGGGCAGCCTCCTCACTGGAGAGGTGACGCAGCAGGGTCCAGTTGTGCCAACGGGCTTCGTAGACGTTGTGATAAGTCTCCTCGCTGGCGGCGTAGCAGCGGAAGAGGGTGTAGGGCCCGTCGTGCACGCTGTAGCGCCAGCCGTGTTTACGGCTGCTGTCGCTCTGGCGTGTGGCGAAGGCGTGGCAGTGCAGGGCCCCGGGGCAGGTGTAACCAGCCGGCAGGGCGAAGGTCAGGGTCGAGTCGGGCAGCTTGGCGTTGCCGTGTTGAAATTTCAGCAGCGCCATGGTCAGTTCTCCTGGCGCGCGGCGGCGCTGGTCTGGCTGCGGTGCATGGCGCCGCGCAGCTGCTCAAGCTGGGCATCGGCGATGGCCTGGCAGCGGGCCAGGCCCAGCTCCAGTTGCCGCAGGGCATCGAGCAGTCCGGCTTCATCACCAGGCTCTAGGGCCGTACCACTGGAGCGGTAGTGGTTGAGCAGGCCGAGCAATTCCCAGTAGAGCAGTTCGCCTTGGCTGGGACGCAGGCGCAGGTGCAAGCAGTTGGTGTGGGGATGCATGGAGAAGGAGGTGTACTGCGCACGGCAACGCCGCCCCACCCAGGCGAGGGTGAGGCGGCGCGCGGGCGCGGGGGTGGATCAGGCGGCGGCCTGGTAATGCAGACAGCTGCGGGCGAAGTCGGCTTCGCTTTGGGCTTCCGGAAATCCCAGGCCGCAGTTGCCATGGCGCCGGGACCATTGCTGGCAGCGGCTGCAATGGGCGCTCGCCTCCGGCAGGTTCTGGGGCACGGCGGCGTTGCGCAGCGTGGGCCCGTCGACTAGCACTTCTGAGGTGGTCCAGCGGGCGCGGCAGCGGCGGCATTCACGCCGCCGCCTGAGGCTGCCGTCGCGGCGGGGGCGTGTCTCGAGGATCGACACCTGGCTGGCGTCGCGGCAGAGCGGGCAGTCCACCGCGGCTTAGCCGTGTCGGTTTATGGGCCGGTGCCCAGTCCGTTGGCGTAGCGCCCCGCTGTTGGGGGTTGCACCGGGGGCGCCGGCAGTAGCAAATAACTCAGGCCCGCCAAGGCCAGCATTGCGGCAATAGAGCCAAGCGGAGCGATCCGAAACCAGTTCATCGAGGGGAAGGGCTTGGTAGCGCTGGTGAAACCAGAGGCGAAAGGACGGTGGCGGCGGGTCACCCGCCGCGGTGAAAGCGGCGAGCTTGTGGCAGTGGCTGACGTAGGCGGCGATGTCGGCATCGCTGACCAGGCGGTGGCTCATCGGCTCAGGTGTGGCAGCGACCATCGGCTTCCATCAGTCCGAACAGACCGCAGTGGGGCAGGGTGCCGAGGATGCCGCCGTCGCTGTAGGGGTCCCAGCAGAAGTCGGCCAGTAGGGTCTCGATCGCCACGTCTTGCTCGATGGCGACGTCGATAAAGCGTTGACGTTGGGCGGGGCTGAGGCGGTTGAAGGGGAGCATGGGAGGGTTCAGGCGTGGGTGAGTGCGAGGGCCAGGTCGTTGGCGCGTTTGATGACGGCGGCACCACTGCCGAACAGGGTCGAGTGCAGTCGCCGCTGGCCGGCGCCTTTGGTGCGCTGGGAGCTTTCGACTTCGGTGACGCAGTTCAAGGCCCAATAGGCGGTGCCGGAGACGCCGGGGATGGCGCGACCGAGGCCGTGGTTCCAGGCCTGCTCGAGTTGGGCCCACTTGCGCGGCATGTCGCTGATGCGGCCGGGGCGTTCGCTCTCGCCATTGCGCACGGCTGGCACCTGGTAGACCTGCTCGAGCCAGTGGCGGTAGAGCTCCAGGTCCATCGGCACCTCGCGCAGGCTGCGGTAGTCATCGACCACCTGCTTGAACTGCTGCCGGGCGATGTCGATGCTGCCGAGCACCTGGTCGATCTGGGCGACGTCGTTCTCGGTGTGGCGAATTGTGAACTGGCGGCCGTGGCGGTTGGCGTCGTTGAGCGCAAAACCCAAGGTGTTGGCGCAGACGACGCGGATGTTGGAGAACAGGCCGCCGAAGGCGGTGCTGCCGTCATGGCCGAGGTAGCCGACGATGTTGCGATAGACCGCATCGCCGGGTACCACCTCTTGGTCGGTGCCGCGGATCTTGGCGGTGAAGGCCACCTTGGCGCCGTTGCGCAGGACGACAACGGCATCCATGTCGACCTCCTCGCGGATCGCTTCGGCGAATTGCAGCAGCCGCTCGTTGGGGATGACCTGGTAGTCGGGTCCGGCGGTGCCGAGGATGCGGCCCTCGTCGCGGCGCCAGATGCCGGTGCGGGTGCTCTGCAGCGAGTGGAAGGCCTGGCGGATCTGCCAGCAGATCTCGGCGTGCTTGGCCTCGAGCGGATCGCTGCTGGCCAAGATGGCGGCAATCTGGTCCTGCAGCCCGGGATCACTGGGGTTGCCGGCCCACAGCGGGACGGTCTCGACGGGGAACAGGGCACCGGCGCGCTCAAAGGCATCGCGGGCAGGCAGGGTGCCGCTGAGTACGGTGCCGAGCCCGTGCCAGGCAGCGGTGTCGTTGAGGAAAACGCCGGAGGTGAATTGGTGGGACATGGTGAAAGAACGCGAAAGGGTTAGCTGGGGTCTTCGTCGTGGTGCAGGTAGTCGGTGACGGCTTGGCGCGCGATCTCGAGATCACTCAGCAGCTCGTCGGAGATCAGCAGGCGGGAGCGAAAGGTCGGCAAATCTCCGTTGACCTGGCCGCGCTGGCGCAGCAGGCTGACCCGTTCTTGGGCGAAGGTGGGCATCAGCACGGTCATGACGCTCTCCAGGTGCATCAAGCTGCCCTGCAGGCCGCGGCGGTTCTGGCCGATGTAGCGCTTGAGCAGTTGGGCGTCCTGTTCGTCGGCCTGGTCGTAGGGCGGCAGGCGTTGCTCGAGGTTGTGGAGCTGGGCCAGCATGCTGCTGTCGAGCTCGTTGACCAGGTGAATGGCCGCGCACAGCACCTGCACGATGTTGACGCCGTTGGAACTGCAGATCAGTTGGTTGATGGCGAACTGCAGGTCGCAGACGCCACCGACCAGGCCGCCGAAATTGAGGCTGGGCAGCACGGAGCTCAGGGGCAGCTGACTGCCACCGTTGAGCAGAGCGCTGAGCTCGGAGGCGGAGATGGAATCAGGAATCTGCGGAGAGTCGGTCACAGCGCTGAGGGGGCAGGCCAAGGGCGCGGCGGCAAGCGTTGACAGCGATCTCCAGGTCGTCACGGCTGGGCCCGATGGTGGGTGCGGTGACGCGTTGCTGCCCCTCGGGATCGAGGGAGACCTGGAAGAACGTGGCATCACGGCCGCGCTTGGCTTCCAGTTTGACAGGCGTATCGGACAGGGGCAATGTCGCCAAGCAGCCCAGCAGTGAACGGTAGTGCCACTGGCTGCGGTGGGCGGGCAGCCGCAACAGGTGCACCAGGTTGGGGACCGGCGTCTGCAGCCGTACGTCCAGGTGGTCGCGGTCGCCATCCCAGCGGACATCGCCGCGCTGACCGGCCTGGCCGTGACGGCTGATGCTGATATCGAGCACCAGGCCGCCGATGGCGCCGTGGATGGTGGTGCCGGGCTGTTTGGGGCTGGGGCCGTAGAAGTAAAGCTCGCCGTCGGGGTTGAGGCCGATCAGGCGCAGCTCGACCTCGGCGCTGGCGGGCAGCAAGCCGTCGGCAGCGACGGCAAAAGGTTGCAAGCTGGTGAGAGCAGAGGTGGGGTCCAAGGTGATACCAACGCAGCAGATGTGAATGCACCGCTGAAGCAGTGCCACGAGCACAGCGATCCCCCCGTTGCCAGTGCGTTGGCTGCGGGTGAATCGCTGCAGTTTGTTTAGACTGATCGTGCGAACTGCACGACGATTGGGGATGGAGTCCGGAGTTGCCTTGCGGATTCAGGCGCCCCAGTCCGAGAGCTTGGGCATGGCAGCGGCGGTGCCCACCAGGTTGCAGCAGCTGATTGAGCAGCTGATCCTGCTGGCGGCGTTCCTCAAGGAACTGGAAACGCAGAGCCATCTGATTCACCTCAACTACGAAGGTGTCAACTTCCTGGAGGTGCATCGCCTGCTGAAGGAGCAGTACGAAGCCCATCTCGAGCAGTTCGACCGGGTGGCCGAGTTGGTGCGTTCGATGGACTTCTGGATGCCCCTGTGCTCCTGCGGCCTCAAGGATGCGGTGTGCGGTTTCCGTCATGTCGACAGCCACGACGGCCGCGCCATGTTGGTGACCTACTACAGCAATCTGGAGGCGATGGGGTATCTGGCCAAAGCGATTGAGCCGCTGGCCCAGTCCGCCGGGGCGCCGGATGCGGTGAACCTGATGGCCGAGCTGGTGGGCGCGGCGTTCAAGGGCAGCTGGTTCTTGAAGTCGCTGCTGCGGGGCTGCTAGGGCTGCGGCTGCAGGAGTTCCAGCAATTGGCTGTGGTGCTCTTGCACGTAGCGCTGCAGCTGGCGCCCGACCGCATCCCTGGCGTCGAGGACGTAGCGATGGGCCTGGGGCTGCCAGTCCGGCGAGACTGGCAGGGCATCGCCGGGGCCCCAGCGCAGCAGCCAGCCGCTGCCATTGGGGTGGTGTTCGATGGCGGCGACGCGGACGCCATCGAGGGGGCCGTTGCCGAGGTAGCAAAAGGAGTGGAACTCAGGCCTGCTGGAGGGGCTCCAGCTGTAATCGCGCCCCTCCAGCAGGAAGGGGAGGGTGATGCGGTGGTTCATGCTTTGAGAGCGGCGGTCGCCAGGCTCACCTCCAGCAGGAAGGCGGCGAGGTTGGAAACCGAGCGCCCCTGTTGGTTGGAGAGGGCGACCAGCTGCCCCAGCACGACGTCGGGGATGGTGATGCACAGGCGGTGGGTGGTGCGTTGAATCAGCGAAGAGGTGTTGGACATGGCGATAGAGGTAAGGGAGGTGGACGCTGATTAGCTGCGATCAGAAACCGTAGAAACGGTGTCCCCATGGACAGCGAAGGTCAGGGTTCGGCGTAAGCAGAAGGCAGCCGGGCACCGCAGTGATCGCAGTGCAGATCCGGCTGCTCCCAGTTGATGGCGCTCGCCACCAGGCACCAGCCGTCGTGGCCAGTGGTGGTGGCGATGGACTGCTGTTCGCTGTCGCAGCAATGGCAGCAGAGCGCGGCGCCGTCATCGGTGACGGCATGGCGGGGGTAGCCTCCGGGCCAGGCGTAGGGGTTGGCGACCAGGTCGCGGGCCAAGCGCAAGGAACGGGACTGGGTGGTCACGGCAGGTCGGCGATGGTGCGGCCAGTGGCGCGGACCATCTCAGCCACGGCGTTGAGCTGGTCCGAGGACCAGTCCTGCGCCGAGAGGAGCGCTGCGACCGCGTCGAGGGCCTGGACGTCAGGCAGCAGCTGTCGGCCGCGCTCGCGGGCCAGGCTGGAGACTTCGCCGTCGGACATGGCCTCGAGGGCGTCCCACTCGGCCGGGTTGAGGGCCCCATCGGCGAGCAGCACGCAGTGCTCGGCGGCGAGCACGGTGCCGCTGCAGGTGTCGATCACGAGCATGGTCAGGCCGTGGCGAGGCGGGCGTAGGTGCGAATGCGGGAGTAGGCGGCCACTCCGGTGCTGGCGGGCTTGAGCACGGGCTCGATGCCAGCAGTGCGGCTCCGCTGGATGAAGCGGGCCGCGTCCTCGTCCTCTTCGAGGTAGACGTAGGTGCCGCGCTCGTAGGAGAAGGGTGTGAAGACCTTGCGCCAGTCGGCGCCGATGATCTGCACGAGGAAGGGGATGGGGACCCGAACCCAGCCGTGGCCAGGGTCGGAGTAGAAGCGGAAGCTGCGGGTTTTCATGGGAGTGATTGAGGCGTAGGGGAAGGCGGCGTTGCCGCACGTGGAGTCGCTCACGGCCGCTGCAGCGCCGCGATCTTGCTGGCCAGGGCGTCAACACTGGGCAGGTGGGTGTCGCGGGCAACGTCCTGCCAGGCGGCGATCACTGCGGCGGTGGAGTCCTGGCGCTGGGGATCGAAGATGGCGTGAAAGAACGCCAGGGCGTTGACCAGGTCGCTCTGTTCGCGCTCGTTGATGGCCAGGTGGTGCTGCACCTGGACCGGGAAGGTGCCGAGGTCGATCATGGTGAGAGAGGGCGGCAGGCGCGGGCGAGGGAGGCGAGGATGTTGCGCTCGGAGCGGGTGGAGCGCTTGCGGCCGAACGGAATGATCGTGCGGCCGCCATTGGGGTGATGGGCATGCCAGTGCTTGCGCCCGGGCGTCAGCTGGTAGCCGAGTGCCAGGGCGTAGCGAAGGCAGGGGTCTTTGCTGAACAGGCGGGCCATGGTCAGAAATTCATGGCCTTGGCGTCTTCCTCGCTGAGGGCGGTGCCGCGGGACTTGAGCCAGGGGATAGCGGCGGTGACCAGGAGCTTTTGAGCCTCCATGGCTCTTGGCTTTTCGACGACACCGATGCGCTTGGAGGCGTAGTTGTAGGCGCTGCAGAGTTGATCGAGCAGCAGCAGCAGCTCGACGTCGATGTTGTGCTCAGCGGCGCGCGCAGCGGCGGCGTGTTTGCGGGCGGTGGCGGGGCTGACGCCCCGGTTGGGGATGGTGGGATGGTGCATCAAGGTGTTCAGCAGTTGGGGGTCGGCGGCAGTGCCGGCAGCGAGATGGTCGTGATCGCCCCAGCCGGCGTCCGGGTCATCAGGGAGCGCAGGTTCGCTCGCAGCCGGCTCGTCAAAATCGAGCTCGAGGATGGAGGCGCGCAGCTCGTCGTCGTAGCGCAGGGCGTTGTCGTCGAAGACAAAGCCTTTGCGGACGATGCCGCGCAGGGACGGCGGAATGATCGCGGCGCAGTTGCTGCCGCTGGTGGTGAGTTTGTTGTAGTAGAAGTAGTCAAAGCCGTTGTGACGGCTCGAGGGTTTTGGATCGGTGGTGGCGGTGCGAACGGCCATGGGTCGTGAACAGAGCAGGTGAAACGGGCCTGCAGCAGGACGCTGACCAGAAAGTCAGCCTCCTCGGGTGCAAGCAGCAGAGCAGGGCCGATGCGGCGATAAAGGTTGGGGGGATCACAACAGCTGGAGAGGAACCAGTGGGCCCGGGTGGAGATCGGAGTGAGCAGCTCCAGGCGTCCTTTGGAGGTGGGTAGACGCCAGAAGTCGCTGCGCGGTGCCGGCGCGCTCACAGGCTCATGGGCATGCCAGCAGCGGACTGATGTTCCTGGCCATTGCCCAGGGCGTAGCGCTGTAGCAGTTCCGGGAAGGCGCCGAGCAGGCGCTCGCGGTTACCGGGATCGGCCGCGGCGATGGCATCGGCCAGGCGGCCGCAGAAGTTGCCGCCAAAGCGGCGCATGTTGTCCAAGGTGATGCAGAGATCGGGGTTCATGGCGGAGTTAGCGAACGGTCCAGTTGCGGCGGGTGATCAATTGGGCGCCTGGAACGGCGTCGCCGCGCTTGAGGGCTGCCTTGATAGCGCTTTTGTCGGGCGCCTTCTTGACGCGCATCAGCTCGTCGGGCAGTAGCTCTTCATCGACGATTTCGACGCTGGTGGCCTGGCGAGAGCGGAGCTCGTGGGTGGGCAGGCTGAACTTGGTGGCGTCGGGCTGCAGGGTGGTGAGCACCTTGAGCATGTAGTCGGTGAGCTTGTCGGCGCGGCGCTGGTCGGCAGCGGCCAGTTCGGCCAGGCGGTTGGCCTGGTCGGCGCGGAAGCTGGCCAGGGCGCGCAAGTGGTCGACGTAGCGGGCGACGTTGTCGGCCTTATCAGCGAGCATGGTGGCGGTGTGATCCGCCGCGGCCAGGTAGGTTTCGATCAGATCGATGGCGGTCTGCTGCTGCTCGGGGTCATCGGACTCGAGCAGCTCGGCGGCCAAGGCGATTTCACCGGCGATGTCTTGGGCCTGGATGCCGAGGGCGTAGAGGCTGGAGGCCCGATCGCCCATGGGCTCTGAGGTTTGCGCCACGCCGGCCGGGGCGTTAGGGAGTGTGGAGGTCATGTTGCAAGAGAGGTCGTGCAATTGTGGCGAGTGGAGCCCGCGTTGAAAAGCCCCGGCGCCACTGAGACGCCGGGGCCAGAGTTCAGGCCGCGGCGGCCTGGGCCAGGGCGGTGCCGTTGGTCGAGGCTTCCGCTGCGGCCAGGCCTTGCTTGACGGCCTGGGTGTAGAGGGCTTTGGTGTAGACCTCCTTGGCGGTCAGCACGTAGGTCCCGGTTGGGGTCTGGACCACTTTGCCGAACACCAGCGCGCCCGTGTCGGGGCAGCTGAAGGTGTCGGCAGGGTTGTCTTTGGCGACCATCTCGGTGAGGTGATCGGATTTGAAGCCGGCATTGATGGCGGTTTCGCGGCGGGCGGCGCCGCCAAAGCGGTTGCTGACCCAGGCGGCTTCTGCGTGGGTCCAGTTGTCGCCGGAGTAGAGGCGCAGGGACAGGGGTCCGAGATTGAGTTCCATGGCGTGAAAGAACGGAAACAACGAAGCAGGCCCTATTCATGCACTGCTGAATAGGGCCATTTGTAACAACACTTAGAATGCAGCAAGCAAACTGCACGACAGGACGTGATGTTCGGGGAGATGGGAGCCAGGTTGCAGAACTTGGACGCTGCGGTGCGCCGCTCGATGGCCGAGCGTGCTCTGACGGCCCGTCAACAGCAGGTGCAGAGCATCCGTGACGATCTGGCTGGTCGCATGGGCGGTGCCAGTCCCGATGTCGCAGCTGTGGCCGCGGCGTTGGCGGACAAAGGTCGCCTGGGCGGTGCGCCCGAGGACTACCTGGGCGTCCTGCAGAGCCAGGCCGCCAGCATGCAAGGCGAGAAGGAGGCGCTGTACCAACGGGCTGCGTCGGTATCGAAGCCGAATCTGCAGGTGCGGCTGAACGACCTGCTGGCCGGTAGCGATGCTTCCAGCCGGGCCGCCCAGGTGGCGACCTATGGCGCGGTGGGCGCCGGCGGTGTGGCCGGCCTGACCGCGGCGGGGCAAGGATTGATGGCGCTGATGGAGTACATCCAGCAAGGCCTGGCCTCGCAGGATGAGCGCAAGGAGCCGTTGGCTTAATGGAGCGCCCCGCCGCCTGGGAGTGCGTGCTGTGGCAGCGGATCAAGGCTGCTTTGGAGGCGGCCGGTCGCGTGCACGGCTCGTACTACCGCATGGCTGAGGAAGCGGTGCGGCTTTGCGCGGTGCCCGATGGACAGTGATTTTCCACGGCGGATGGCGGGCGGCAGCCTGGGGCTGGAGCCATTGGATTTGCAGGCGGGGTTGCAGGGCCGCGGCCCGCTCCATCAGGTGATGGCGCAGGCGCGGGTGTGGCCCGATGCGCTGTTTCGCCCGGCGCCGATGGCACCGGAGAACAGCTGGCCCCACTACGAGTTGAGCGGTTCCGTGCAGCCTGAGGTGAGCTACGGCGCCTGAGGCCGTGGGTCGCCCATCAGTAAACGGAACTGGCGCACAAAGGTGGCGCAGTCCGCGACGGCCAGGTCGTGGGCGCCGAGGCGAGCGGCGGCTAGGGCGGCCAGGTCGTCGTTGCTGTCGAGGGCCAGGCTGCCGATGATCAGCTTGGTTTCCAGGTCGGTGTCAAGGGCGCTGACAGGGTTCATGACTGCAGCGGGTTGCGGCTGGCAGGGAGGCCAGTGTGGCGGCTGAAGGCGGCTAGGGCTTGGGCGCTGTTGCCGCCGATGTGCCACCAGTATTGGCCTTTGGGGGTGCGGGGTTGCTTCCAGTCATAGATATGGAATGTGGTGCCATTGGAGCAGCGGAAGGCCCATTCGACGCTGACTTTGCCGTCGATGTCGCGTTGATGCGGCGGTCCCAGCAGGGCCAGCAGGGCGGCATAGGTGGTGCGGCAGTAGCCGGCCAGGCCGCCGCTGGGGTGTTCGGCTGGGCCCAGGACGGCCAACGGGTGGAGGTTGGTGGAGTCGGTGGGTACGATCATGGGGTGATGCAGCGGTTGGCCAGAAAAAAGCCCCGGCGGGCAGAATGCCTGCCAGGGCCTGGAGTTAGCAAGGGGCCGGTTGCCAGCAGGCCAGTGCGGCGTGGTGGTCGGCCATGGCTTCGAGCACCTCGATCTGGTCTGGGTTGAGGTCTTGCTCGTCGTCTTCGTCGGAGGAGACCAGCACCTCACCGGGGAACAGGGTGGCCAGGATGGCGCCGATGGGCTCGAGTTGTGCGGCAGGGCCGCGCAGGGACAGGCGTACCTGGCGGTCGCAGCGGTATTGGGTCAGAACCATGGGATGGCGGGTCAGGGAGATCAGAGGGTTGCCAGGGTCTGGCTGCGACGCGGACGGCCGCGGCGGCGCGGAGCGGGCTGGGGCGCGGGGGCGGCCACTACCAACGTTTGAGACCCATGGGACTCAAGTCGAGATGTGATGGTGGTCGGCCCGTCGCTGAGCAGCGTTGCGAGTTCGGGCAAGGCCAGCTGCAGCAGTGGCCGCAGCAGTCTTTGCCAGAGGACGGTGGCGAGGGCGGCGATCCAGGCCGCCGCGGTGATCAAGGTGTGCATGGGTGGTGGGCGGTGGGACAGGCTTCGGCGTCCTGCTGCTGGCAGTAGTCGCCGAGGACGCGCCAGATCGGCTCGAGCGCGTCGTCGTAGTCGGGGTGTTCCGCGGCTTGGGCCAGGGCGTGGCGCAAACCGCGGGCTTGCAGCGCGGTGAGCTGCAGGGTCAGGTCCATGGCGGTGGGGTCAGGGGCAGAGCAAAAGCCCCAGCCGCAGGTGCGACCGGGGCCAGGAATCAGAACGGGACGTCGCTGCCGGGCTCGAGGTCGGGCGCGTCGCTCTCGGGGATGGCGGCCAGGGGTGCCGCATTAAGGACTTCGATGCGCTGGGCGCGCAGTTGGCGGCGTTTGGCCATCGGGAAACCGCGCTCGTTGGAGCTGATTTCGCCGTAAGTGGTCCAGTAGCCGCTGATGGCGACGCGGGCCCACTCGTGACCTGCTGCGATCGCGGCGATTTCGGAGGCGATGGCGGTGCCGTTGTCGGTGGCGACGATGACGTCCAGCGGCAGGTCGACG
>Ga0181352_1000320_pt1 | contig 20989 bp, 13 predicted proteins | sample Fa13VDMLBSN_FD_130103 | JGI IMG/M metagenome (GOLD analysis project Ga0181352, IMG submission 130103) | Freshwater viral communities from Lake Michigan, USA - Fa13.VD.MLB.S.N | ecosystem: Environmental > Aquatic > Freshwater > Lake | place: USA: Michigan | collected 2013-09-23 | reverse complement strand
GAAGACGAAACCATCAGCGGTCTCGCGCTCCAGGTTGGCAATGCGCCAGGTGAAGACCGTGGTGGGTGCTTCGGGTGCAGCAGCTTTGGCCATGGTGAAAGCTAGTTCTGTTGGAGTTTAATGGGGGTGCAACCTGTTGGGAATGGCCGGTTGCCCGCCTTTTGAAGGCGATTTAGATGCCTGCTTCAGTTAGACGAGCCTCTAGATCTTCGATCTTCTGGAGGGCTTCCTGCAGCGCAGCCGTCAGCAGCGGCACCAGCTTGGCTTGGTCGATGCCTTGGTAAACGGGGTTGCCGTCTTCATCCACCTCATCCTTGATGCCAGTGACGCACTCAGGGACAACAGCTTGAGCCTCGTGAGCAATGAAACCATCAACCTGTATATCGGGATCAGCGATAAAGTTGAAGCGGCTGGGCTTGAGTTGCAGCACACGCTCCGATGCGCCAGTGAGCGGAATAATGTTTTCTTTGAGGCGGTAGTCAGAAGAAGTCGTGTATGCCGTGGCCGAAGCGTTTGTTGAAATAGAGCCAACTTCGCCGTTTGGATTAAAAAACAATACGTGCTTTTGTGAAGCCGTGCTGCTGGTGGATGAAAACAAGGACATCCGACCATTCGTTTGTGGCGTAAATGCCGCTCCGGTTACGCTTGCACTAGGAGTACCTGTTGTGCCAAATAACACTCTTCCATCACTTGTAATCCTCATCTGTTCCGTCGGGCTGGGCGCTCCATCGGCGGTGGTGGAGAACATTAATCTTGACGGGCAATCAGCCGTTGACGACCATGTGCCATCAGCTTCGCCTTTTATTTGTGCTCCTATTCCACCGTCTCCGGAACCAAACTCAAGGAAACCTAAAGCATCACCAGCGGTAATTCCAGAAGCGTTTTCGTTGCGCCCAAAGAATATGGAAGGATTACTGCTAGCAGTGCCTTTAATGGTTACTGAATTATTTGTTCCAAGCGCAGTAGACGTGCCAACTAACAGGCGTCCCGAGGAATCGAATCGCGCAACCTCTGAACCCCAAACACCATTAGAGATTGTCTGGAACCGCAAGGCTGGCGTAGTTGCCCCGTCTGCACCAACAATCGTGTAGCCATAACCAGCTCCGGCTGCACCTCTCGTAACTTCAATAACAGAGTTAGCAGAAGCGTTATTGACGGAAAGCGTACCAGCAGGGCTTGTAGTGCCAATCCCTACAAGTCCTCCCGAAGTGATGCGAACTCGCTCGGTGTTGTTGGTGCCAAACGCAATCGGACCAGGGTAAAAGTTATAAATACGCGAAACGTCACTTGTGTCTTGGTAAATTTGCAGGCCGTTGGAATCGCCAGGGGCATTTCTTATCCGAAGTGTTCCAGATCCAAGATCTAAAGTCGCGCCAGGGCTGCTAGTCCCCAGACCTAAGCGGCCACTGGAGTCTAGTCGCATGCGTTCAACTGGTGAAGCAGCACCACTCGGAGTAGTGCTAAAGACCAGCCTGCCTGGCATATCGTCGGCATTAGGTGTGCCATCAACAGCGCCAAAAATAGTAGCAGCCTTGGTTCTTATATCACTTCCATCTGCACCGGCAAAACTAATAGTGCCGAGAGTGTCACCGTTTTGAACAATGGTGAAACCGCCCAATGTTGAAGAACGTGTTCTTGCAAGAAATAAAGCGCTTCCATATCCCGCAGTTGTATCGGAATCATTGCAAAAAACAATTCCATATTGTTGGTTTGCGTGCAAACTTCTGAAGGTAGGTAGACTTGCGCCCGCACTGACGTTCGAGTGAGGCTCGATGGCAGGTAGCGTACTTGTCCCGAGACTCAATCTGCCTGCGCTGTCAACAAACAACCGCCCAGTCCCATTAGTTGAGATGGCTACTTGGTCTGCGCCAGGAGAATAGATGCCGGTGTTGGGATCGGTGGTGAAGCTATAGGTAGGTGCTGCTGCAGTGCCAAGGCTGACTGCTTCGATTTGACCGCTTGCATCAATTCGCAGTCGCTCAGTACCGCCGGTAGCGACAGCAACCTGATCAGCGCCTGGGCTGTATAGGCCGGTGTTGGCGTCGCCAGTGAACTTAAGGCTGGGGCTGGCGGCACTACCTAGGATTAACGCGCTGTTGCTGGCGTCTTCCCGCATAACGGGGCTGCCACCAACGGTGCTGCCATCATGGACAACGACAGTCTTTTTGGTAGTGTCAACGGTGACTTCCTTGGAAGCACCAGTAAAAGCTGCGTGCTGGACTGTGGTGCCACCGCGCAGTTGAAGTTGATCAGGCATGATTAGAGACCTCCGAGATTGTAGGAACCTGTCCCAATGGCCAGGGACATGCGATTGCTTGGACTATTTTCGTCTGGGAAAACCCCGCCTGCCAGGGCAAGGTCCCCAAGGTTGATTGTATTAGAACCAGCTGTTGCGGTATAAACCGCGCTGAACGTCTTGTCGGGAAGGGCAGTGTTGGCAGAGGCATTTTCAGCAAAAGATTGCCAAGCAACTCCGTTGTAGACGCGAACCTGGCTAAGCAGGTCGTTGAAGTACAGGTCTCCGCCTGCAATGGGATTGCCAAGCGGGTCAACAAACGGATCCGCTGACGCTTGACCTAGGTACAGAGCCAGGAAGGCATTGAGATACGTGGCTGCCGTGTTGATGTTGGCGGTATTGGTTGCAACGGTCGTGACGTTGGCGTTGTTGTTTGCCACCGTGGAGACGTTGCCACTGATGCTGGCGACCGTTGTGACGTTGCCGCTAATCCCCGCAACAGTATTGATATCGGCAATGTTGGTGGCGGCAGTATTGACATTGGCAATCGAGCCAGCTGTCGTATTGATGCTGGCAATCGAGCCTGCAGTTGTATTTACATTGGCAATACCAGTAGCTACGGTCGTGACGTTGGCGTCATTGGTGGCAACAGTGTTGACACTGGCAATGTTTGTGCCAACAGCATTAACATCGGCAATGTTCGTGGCTACCGTGTCAATCTCACTGACAGGCTCGGCCAGGTCAGCAGCAACAGCCTGAATGTCAGCAATGTTGGTCGCTACCGTGTTGACATTCGTGATGTTCGTGCCAACGGTGTTTACGTTAGTAATGTTGGTAGCAACAGTATCAATTTCACTGACGGGTTCGTTCAGATCATTGGCAACGGTTTGAATGTCGCTGATGTTAGAAGCAACCGTCGTGACATTGCCAGAGATACCAGCAACAGTTGTCACATTGGAACTGATTCCAGCAACGGTGGTGACATTACCGGCAATACCAGCAACAGTCGTTACCTCAGTCGCCCTAGGAACAAGACGGTGGAAGGTATAACTATGAAGGGTAGAGGTGGTCTCTACAAGCACCCCATAGCCCGCTGCAAGGACCGTAGAGCCGCATCCAGTGATAGTGACGGTATTACCACCAGCACCACTAGAGATGGTCACAGTGCCCGCCACAGGGGTCCGTGTGACTGCGATTTCCTTAACGCTGATGATGGTCCCACTACCATCCGGGTTGTTGATGTCCGGGTTGGTCAGAGGGAAGCTCGTCTCGTTGGCAATGGGGACAAAACCACCCACATCATCAACAAGATCAATGATCCGTGCATCAATAGCAGCCGTCGTAGCAATGAAGCCATCGCTGCCACTCCACGGAATACTGCTACTAATGGTCTCCGCACTGTCCTGACGGAAGTAACGAAGATCCGAAGCAGATGTGGTGAAGAAGCTAGTGTCGTTGGGTGAAACCCCAGCAACCTCTGCGTTGGTGACAACCGTAGCTCCAGTGAGCTTCGATGAATCAACCGTACCAGCAGTCAGTTTGGCACCATCAATACCACTTGCTACCTTTGCATCAGTAACCGCACCATCAGCAAGCTTTCCGGTGGTGACATTAAGGTCAGCAATCTTGGCAGTGGTTACGTTTTGATCAGCAATCTTTGCCGTAGTAACATTGCTGTTTAGAATCTTGGCCGTGATGACTGCATCATTAGCCAAATCATCAGACACAATCGTGCCATCAGCAATCTTGGCAGACGTAACAGCACCGTTGGCCAGCTTATCTGTGGTTACATTACCGTCAGCAATCTTTGCCGTCGTGACATTACTATCAGCAATCTTGGCAGCAGTAACATTACTGTCAGCAATCATGGCCGTAGCCACACTGCCAACATCACCAGTGCTTACCAGAGTACCGCTGGAGTTAGGAAGATTAAGGGTACGATCAGCCGTTGGATCACCACCAAGTAGGGTGACCTCATTGGCATCGTTAGTCGTACCCTCAAAGATAATGCCCTTACCAGCAGTAAACTCAAGGTTACCCGTCATTGTGCCGCCAGTAGCGTCCACACGACGAGCAATGGTTTCTTGGGTACTATAAAGGACTTGGTTAAAGTTATCGTTTAGGTCTTGGGCACGGATAGCAGAACCTGGAAAAAAAGTAGACTGTAGTGTGTCTGCGTTTGTTTCTCGATAAATGCGGATTAGCACTCCATTGGCTGGAGCACTAGTAAAAGAAATAGTTGTAGCGTTGGCAAGGGTGTATGCAGTTGTCAAGACCCCATTAAGAGTTACCTTAATGTCAGTCTCCTCAAGATATGGGAAAGTGAAAGAATACAGGGTGGTAGACCCATTCCCTGTATATGTGTTGTCAGTTACAGCCATTTACGCTCATTTGTTGGTGTTAGACAGCAGGTTGCTTACAGCGTTTAGATCTCCTGCTTGTTGGCGGTTAGCCCGCACTTGCTTACGTTGGCCAGTAATCACAAGATCAGGATATGCATTACGCATCTTGATCTCAGCAACATCTTTTGCATAGTCGAAGATCCTCTCGATCTCGTTGTACAAAAGACTCTTTTTGATAGGGGTGTTGTTAGGGTCAGTAGGGGTCTGACCAGGAATACCTTTGTTCCTCAGACGCTGGTAGTACTTAATCTCTTCCTGAATCTGAGGGTTCTTGAACAAGGCTGCAAGCTGTTTCTCAACATTCTGCTCTCCTATGTAGGATTGCATGATTGAACGCTGTTCAGCATTAAGCTTGTTGCCATAGCGATCAGTTGACAAGGTGTAGTTAAGATCGAAGCCTGTGTTTCGCAGGGTGCGACGGGTCTCCGAGTCATTCGACGTGATCTGAATAGGACTGATGCTGTTGAGCATCCGTGTCGGGAAGTCGTAATCACGGAGGGTCTCGCCACTCAGAACATCACGCTTGACGGGGAGAGTGCCTCGTGCAATGGGGTTACGGTTCCTAATGGTGCTCCAGATATCTTTCTCAACTTCACGCATGCCAGGATTAAGGACGTTGGCAATCTCGTTCCTGAGGCTGGCAAAGGGAACATGGTTGTTGATCATGTTGGCGACCCAGACCTGATTGCGATTCACATCAAGGCTGAGTACTTCCATCAAATCACCAAGACCACTTAAGAAGGACTTGTTAGTCACGTTCTGAGCAATCAAGAACGAAGCCTTTTGAAGCTGGTTTTCAGTCCAACTTTCACCAAGGTTCTGAACGTTGTCGCCAATGTCAGCAACCAAAGCCAAGAATGAGGCAAAGGGCTCAAGGCCGTCATAGTTGATGAACTTGTCACCAACTTTGATCGAGCGGGGACGCCATCCAGCTTGAATCCAAGCGTTGCGAAGCTCAGTATCAGCAGGACCGTTGCCAGTTAGTCGACCACTGGTGTAGAGACCGCCTGCAGCTGCCACAGTCATATAGCCAGTAGCGATCCGACCACGCATCAACGCTTTGGCCTCCATGAGCTTCTCAGGAGAGGTGATGCCATAGCGCATAACCTGAGTAAGGTCATCAGGCTGGGCGCTCATTACATGACGCACCTCGTCGTTGAAGGTTGCAAGTAAAGGGGTGTGCTTAGCCACAACTCCCATGGCGTTGACACCCGTCTTCATGAATAGGAAGAACGGACGAAGCATGGGGATTTGAGTTAGGGCACGGTCAATAGCTGCAAGCCTTGGACCAAGAGGTGTCATTAGCGAGGCTTCATCACCAGCCATGACAGCAAACTTGTTGATGACTTCACCCTGACGGTTGAAGACCAATTCCCTAAGCTCACCTTCATATCGTTTCACCAGATCGCTTGTAAGTTCACCACCGGTTTCATTCCACGCCTTTTCAAATGCCTGAGACTTAAGCTCCATACGACCAACAATGGTCTTGGAGAAAGCGTCAATAGCAGCCATTGCATTGGTCGGATACCGAACCCATGACTGGTTGTTGAAGTCGTGGAGAGCAGAAGTGAACCGATACATCGCCTTCTCAGCGAACGTACCTTCCCGCTCAATCACAGCACCCATAGCCTTCCAAGGCTGGGTTTCAGTAGGAGGAATGATCCGGTTAACTTGGTAAGGAACATCATCGAGATTCCTAACCAGGCTCATATGGGTATTCCTAGCAAGCTTCCAAGCCTCTCCAGCACCTTCAAACATGGCCATGGCCTGGTGCATGCCAAGCTGCATGAGTTTGGAGTCGCCTTGAGAAAGGCCTCCCAGCATCACCTGTAAGGGTCTGAGAGCGACGACAAGGTTGGTACCAGCGAATGCCCTAGCAAGGGTCTTTGGACCACTCAGGATGCTGTTGTAGAGGGTTGTCTGCAGACCATCAACAAAGGCAGATTTCTTATTCTCGTGCCCAATGAAGCTGGACCAGTTAAAGATCTTGTCTTTGCTGTACTTGTAAAGGTTGTTCAGGGTGTTGGGGTCACCACCACTCTCAGCAAAAGCTTTCATCATCAGCTCAGCCATCTCTGGATCTTCATCCAGTACCTTGCCAACACGGTCGATGTAGACACGGATGTTCTCAGATTGGAGGGGGCTAGCAATAGCCTTTCCAAACTTGCCAGTCTTAAGCCATTCAAGAGCCGAACCACGGAGATAGGAAGCCTCGTGCAGAGCAGTCAGCGACATCTCGTAGTTGGTCAGGAGACGCTGCCTGAGAATGCCAGTATCAAAGTCATCAGCAATGGAAAGCGTGCCTGCTGCAAGGTCACGTAAGTACTGACCCTGTGTATTGGCAAGCATCTCGACAGCTTTGTACTCGATATCTCCAAGAGTTCCCTTCATAGAGGGATCCTTGGAGTTCTGAAGGGCCTGAGAAAAGCGAGCTGCATCATCAGGATCCATTGCTGCATCCATCAGATCGACGTACTTAGCAGCAACTAGGTTGCCGACTTTTTCACGGTCGTAACGCAGACCTTTGACATTCTCGCCATGCCAGTCCATACGGTCCATTTCCCGCTCCAGCTCTCGATAGAGCTTCTTGAGAGCAGGATCACCACCGCTTAGAGCATTGCGGATACGGGATTCAGTAGCCAGTACCTGACGGCTGCCATATTTCTGGCTGCCATCAATCTCCATATCGTAGAGTTGCTTGAGGTTCTCAAAGTAACCAGTGCGCACATTGGCAGCAGTAGGAGCAACACCTTTATCTGGGATATCAAAGAAATCGCCATGGGCAAACCGGTTGGGTTCAACCATGTCGGGGTCTTTGGTTGCATAGTCACGGATCTCATCCTCTTGAGGTCTGATCCGCTCTTGCTCCAACTTGTCAGCAGTGCTCTTGGCAACAGCTTGTGGGTCAACGTTCTCACCTTTAGCAGCAGCCCTAGCGGCCTTTTTGCCTGCCTTGGATGCCAGAGCAAGGTCAATAGCTACACCAAGACCAATGCCCTCCAGCATGTTCTTCAGACGCCGCTCAAGAGCTGAGTCGTCTTTGTCGGTAGTGATGACTGGAGCCCAGGGAATGACCTTCTTGATCTCATCACCAATGGTTTCGCCCTCAGAGAAGGAGCTGGTGAAATCAGCCATGGCGCCTTTGACAGCACCCCGAGCTACAGCACCACCTTTGGTAGTGGCAGTAGAGGTAAGGAACTGACCAGCCTTGACTGCTGGGGCGATCTTGGAGGCCTTGAAGAGATTGCCAACACCACCTGTACCAGCGGTCAGAAGACCAAATTCAAGAAGACCCCTGGTGATGTTTCCCCAGACTGTCCTGTTCATGGGTTCAGCTTCGTCAGCAACCTGAAGCCAGGTTGGCTTGAACTCTTTTTCCAGGAGCTGGCCAGTGAGGAGGCCCTCAGCGGTACCTCCAACACTTTCCACGGCATCGATACCTGCTCCAACGACCGCAGTGCCTAGTTCCTGAACAACGTTGGGCTGAGGCTTGGCAGCGTTTTCTGCTTGTTGAGCTGACTGTGCTTGTTGTTTTTGATTGACTGCAGCGGTTGCAGCCTTTTGCTGATCAATTTTCTGTTGCTCTTGTTGGAGCATTTGGTTGGCTTCAGCATCACGCTTAGCCTGCTCATCCTCCAGCTCAAGGAGTCGTGACTCGTTGCTGTAATAGTTAGGGTTAACAAGAGCCGCACTAGACGGCGTTGAGTAGGTCATTAGTCAACATAGATTTGCTTGGCAATTGCTGACGGATTGCGCTTACCTTTGGTTGTTTCCTGGATGCCCGTAGGACCAGAAAGGTGTTCAATATGAACATGGGGACCTGTAGAGCGTCCACCACCTCGTGTACCGGGGGTACCGCCAGAAAGTGCAAACATTTGCTTTGCACCAATGCGGTCACCAGGACGCACATAAACATCAGTCAAGTGGGCTAGTCGTACAACATTGCCGTCTGCCAGTCGTACATCAACAAAGCCGCCGTAGCCGCCATTGCCTTTACTAGGTGACCCAACTTGAATAACTTCCCCAGGCTGCCTGAGACTTAGCTTGGAACCTTGTCCAACGCCATAGTCATTGCCTTCGTGGGGATTCTTTCTAAAAGATTCTTGCTCACCAAAGCCACTAGTAAGGGGAAGCTCTCCCAGAACCTTGCGACCAATGGTCGACATAAGCTGAGGATTACGCCACACAGAGCCACCTTCGGCTCCCTTACGAAGCCAGCTGGAAGCCTTAGGTCCATGCATTTTCAGCATATTCTCAACATGGTCAGAAACTGAACCGTTGGAATCAGCACTGAAATTGCGACCAGCACTCCGAGCTTGCGAGACGAAAGCAGGAGCTTGTACAGCCTGATACATCGTGGAGAGGGTATCGCCAGGACGGATGCCTGTATCTTTGAGATAACGGACGACAGCATTAGCCATCTCCATGTAGCTCATGCCAGGCTTTACGCCGTACTTGCGCTGATTAGCAGGGGAGAATTGAATCCATCCAAGGTATTGGCCACCAGCTCCACCAAAGGTGTCAAGACCACTACGGTTCTGGCCACTCAATAGCTGACCAGCAGTTTCGTAGTTGATGAATGTGGCAACAGCTTGTGGGTCAACACCAAGCGAATTGGCGATGTACTTAACAGCTTGCTGAGCAGCTCCAGGGCCAACAAGGCCAGCACTTGTCAAAGCACGAGAGGTACGTGCCCCTGTGGGCAGGGTAAGAAGGCGCTGAAGTTGAGGGGGAAGGGTAGAGTCAGCCCATCGCTGTGCATAAGGACGTTGACGTTTTAGACCGAAAGATCCAAGCATCAGATCAGCAACGTCATACTCGTTATATGGGGTGCCGTCTGGCTTGAGTTTGCCTTTTCGTTGTAGAACACGGGTGTATGCAAGAACAGTAGGAGAAAGTCCTCTAGTTGGGTCTTGCATTTGTATGGCTTCCTGTTCAGTTAAAAGTCCTCGCTCTTTAGCCTGAGACAGAACAGCAATACCACCTGATTCAATTTGGGAAATAGCGGTTTTGTTAGCCTGTTGTGCTGCTGTTACTCGATTACGAGCTGCACCGCCACTTGAAAAAGCCGGGAAGCCAGCTTGCTCGCCAAGTTTGCCGTTAGTCTTGTAGTTACCGCGACCATTAGCAATATCATCTTGAAGAGCCATAGATGCTTGCGTATACGCTGTGAGAGGATCCATGTTTGGATTGGCTCTCAACAAATCAGCTGCTCGACGATCCAAGTCAGCTTGAGCGTGAAGGACAGCAAGCTCTGCAGATGGGGGAAGTACTTTATCGTTGTCCGCTTTGTTGATCAGAGTCGCAATAGCTTTGCGAGCAATGCCCTCAAACTTTTTCTTTTCAGGATCGACCCGTGGAGCATTGAGCTTGTCTAACGCCGTAGCATCATCCATAAACTCTTTGGCAACTTCAGGAAGATATTTGCCAGTTTGCAGTTCCGCAACGGTAAGCCTACGAGAATCCCTAAGAGACTTGAGAATATTGCGCTGCTCTTCTCTAGCCCTAGCCTGGAGCGAGAAATTTTCCTTGTAATTTTTAAAGAGATCTGGACGCTCAGTGGTTTTATATTTGTCTTGGAATTGACGTTCGTAGCTATCAATTACTTCGTCACTCAGAGTAACACCGCTGAGAGCCTTTTCTGTTTCACGCAGGAAAGATTGTTTGTTAACCTGCTCATCTTCAAGCAAATCACGGAAAGCCTTGTTTTCGTTATCGCGAACCTTACGTTCAGCATCAAACCAATCTTGGAAATATAGGTCTCCATTTGACTTGCCTGCCATAAAAGATGGTGAATCCTTTACGGAGCGAACAGTATCAGCCGTAACTCCTGAACCGTCAGTCTTCTGAAGGTTATAGAGAAGCGACATAAGCTCCTTTCGGGCTTCGCGTGTACCAAGTCCAAGAGCCCTTAGTCGAACAAGGGAGTTTGTAAAGGCAGTAGGGTCACTACCAACTGTTTGGGCAAACTCGCTGAATACCTCGTCCTGGCCTTGCTGCTGAAGTTCAGCGTTATAGACACGCATGTACTCACCCATGGTCTCTGCCTCAGCACGACGCATCTGATTGAATGCGTACTCGTTGAGAAGAGCAGGGTTCATACCCAGGAGCCCATTCTGCTGCATATATACCTTCCGCAGCTCAGCCAGGGCTGCCGACTTTTGTCCACGACCCTGAGCTGTAGCAGCGGTGAATACAGTTCCGTCAGGAAGAGAGATCTGAATATCGTTGTTGCTGTTAAGCTGGTAGTTGATCCACTCTCGATAGTTAGATCCTGCTTGCTGAGCCATACCTTTGGCATAGCCATACTTACGCCAGCCTGAAAGTTGCTGAAAACGGGAGACAGTCTCCAGGTCTGCACCTTGCTGCTGAGCTGCAGCTGCAACACCGTCAAGTTGATCACGAGTCTTAGCAAGCTCTGCTTCTTGCTGTTTAAAAGCTTCGATTTGTTGTGAAGGTAGACCGTCCTCATAAGCCTTACTGAGGCCATCAAGCATATCTGCCTCATTCTTTTGCTTACCAATGGTGACCAGAGTGTTGCCTAGAGTCTCTGAGAAATCAGCAAGATAGGTAAGCTGCTGGAGCTTCATATTCTCAAGAGCAGTCTGCCTGAAGGCATTCATGTTTTGCTGCTCTGTCTGCATGTTCTGCCGTAGCAGAGGAGTTACATCCGGGGCTTGAATAGCATTATGGCCTTGGCCTTGTGCAAAACCCTGGAACTGCAACTGTGGTTCAACACGTTTCATCAAGAAAGTCGTCCGGGTAACGAGAACGCAAGGTTGGTATTGTTAGACATGGCACTGGGGAAGGAGAAGTTAGGCTTTGAATTAAAGCTAGATCCACCAGAGCCGCCAGATGCAGGCGCCTTAAGTGCTGCGAAGGTGCTAAGACCAGACATCAGGCTATTGCCAATCATCAAAGCAGAATTAAATCCACTAGGAGCCTGAGGCATTGGCACAGCGGATTGGAGAGTAGGAGCAATAGCAATTTGCTGCCAAGCGTTGAGGTTTTGACTGAAGGAGTCGCGGGAGATCTGATCGAGGTTTCTTGCTGATTGAGCCTGAGCACTAGCCAAACTCTCAGCCTGGATAGCTTGGTTGCGACCAAACTGACCAAGCGTGCCAACAAGGTTTGCACGAGCAGCACTCCTGCCATAGCGTTCAGTAGCGTTATTAGCTCCACGGGTTTCCACAAGGTTTTGAAGAGCACCCTGTTGTTGGAAGGCTGCTTGAGCAAACAACTCATTGAGTCGAATTTGCTCCGCTGCATAAGCCCGGTTAGCAGCATCACGGTTGTAACCGAACTGCTCCTGGACCATGCCTAGTTGCCGTCCAAACATCTGCTCAGTCCGCCTGTTGGCGGTCTCAGTCATCGCGTTTTGGAAGGCAGTGTTATAAGCAGCTTGACCAGCGGCCTCATTTTGCTGATTCAAACCACCTAGGATTCCCATGCCAGCCTGAGCTGCGCCAAGGATTATTGGAAGGACCATAGTCGTACAAACTCGACAAAATAAAGATTATTTGGACCAAAGGGTATGACCCTTAAAAACTTAAAACCCAAGTGCTGGAGCAACTTGAGGTGAAGAGTGTTTCGTATGTCTGCACAATTAAAAAGAATGGGATGATGTAAATCATCAAGCCATCGACGAGCTTCTTTACAGAATAGAAGAGGTTTCTCTTTTACTGCTGATGTACAATGCATCCATATACAGCCATCAGCGGAAACACCAGCAAGACCAAGGTCAACACCATCATCCGTAGAAAAGATAGTGGCACCTGTAATAGAAATGTCGAGACATAAAGAAAGGACAGGGTTTAGCCCTGCCCCTTCTTGAATCTCGCGTTTGTCTGCACTCAGTAGATTGAGTGCTAGCTGGGGTACATCAGTCAGGGTTGCTGACCGAAATACGATCTTAGACACGCTTATAGAATTTGTTGTTGTAACGCCCCTCCCAGGTCAAGCCAAGGATGCTTACTGGGAACGGAGTATCACCCAGGATTGTCACCCCAAGGTTCTCATTACGCTGGTAGACCGGGACAACGTGGTTGGCCGTAGCCTGCATGTTGACGTTGTTGAGAGCGTAGTTATTGGGGAGAGTTACGTTGGTGACGTTGCTCCAGGTGGGGATACCAGTGATGTTGATCTGATAGGTGACAGGCCCACTTAGGCCAGTAGAGACATTAAGACGATGGATAATAAGGTCAGCGGTATAATCAGTGGAAGCTGTGTCACTGTCAGACTTGGAAATATAGAACTTAGGAAGTTCAACCTCCATGTTGTACAGGTAACCGACAATTAGATCTCGTCCACGATAGTCACCATTAATGTCTACGTAATAGGCCCCCGCAGAGCCCTGTACGGTGGGGTAAAGCACGGCGCCTACTGACTGACTGGACAAGTCGTTGGAGCCCCCTATGAAGCCTCCTAGGGCCATCACAGTGAACGTCTTTCCAGTGATGTGGTCAAAGGGAAGGAAGACACGAGTGGTGTCAGTACCGGAGGTGTACGTCCTATAGGGGTTGGTATCAAACCAATCAAGACAAACGTCCGTTTTCTCACCGGTGGGAAGGGTCAGGAAGCCTTCTTCGTTGGCCTGGGTGAGGTCATAGGACAACACCTGGACCTTGGTGCCATCAGTGACTACCGTATAGAAGGTGCTGGCATCAAAGAATTGATCCAGTAGGTTGCCAGTAAGCTGCCACTTGTACCAGCTCTGAGCAGGTCGCTTTTCACCATCCTGCAGGAACTTGTACTGATAAAGCATTGAAGCTCCCTTGGTTCCAAGAGACACGATGGAAAGACCAGGAGAAGAGATCAGAGAATCAACCGTGCTGGGAATCAGCTCGGGGACAGGCTTCGACTGTTCATACATGAACGGCGGCCTGTCGTTGCTGATCTCAAACAGCTCAAAGACACGGGTGTAGAGCGGAGTCTTGGAGATGAATGCCTGGGTAGTACCAAGTGGAACTGCTTTGACATCAGACTCACACTCGTAAGTACTGAGTGTGTTGATCTTCGCAGTCTTCGGGCTAAGGATATCGGAGTCAGTGGTCAGCAGGAACTGGTCGTTCTGTCCGTAGAGGACAAGACCGACACTGGACTGAAGAACGTAATTCAGACTGACAGGTCGAGTCGATGATGCAGTAATGTCGATTGGGTCGTCATCACTGACTGTTAGAGCAGTCCCTACAAAAAAGTTGAAATAGTCACCGGCTTTACTAAGGACAACAGCTTCGTTAGACAGAAAACCAAGACGGTTTCTGTAAAAGAAGATGCCGCTGATAGTTGAACCGACAAAACTAGATATAGGGTTGGTCTCGTCATCACCAACAACACGATCCTCCCATGTAACTGGTTCAAATTTGAATGAACCATCTGACTGACGAACCAACTGATGAGGCATTGTCAGCTCATCGAGTTCGTAAGTAATGCCTGGAGCTGTAGTTTCTTCCCAAACACCAGGGCCATAGCTCTGGCTATTGGTAGTTTTAAACTCAACCCACATATCATCAACGTCAACGTCCTGTGAGTTTGTGACCTTAACCTTGTATCCGTTCTTGGTTTGGTTGGGAAGTCTGGTAATAGTGCTGATTTGATCTTGGAACGCAAATATACCGTCTTCTTGTGTAGAACCTCTAGTCTCAATAGTGAAGGAGGTTGAGCGAGAAATATAGATACCAGGACCAACAGCTACAGCAGTGAAGCCACTCACGCCATTAATAGAAGAAGCAAGGCTGGATGTAATGGTTTGAGTGTCTGCAACGCCAGCCGATGCGTCCTGTGGTGTAGTAAAACTATAAGTGGTACCGTTGAGAACAATCTGGTACTTACTGTTGTATGCAACAACGGTCACGACCACCATTGCTTGAAATGGTAATGCAGCAGTAGTAGCTGCCTTCATTACAACAACCTTCTTCTTATTAAGAACGAAGGTGTAGTCGTTAAGAGTTAGGAACTCAAGGTCTGCAGCAGTAGCATCCTTGAGATAAGCGTTGCTAGGTACCGTAGTGATGGCACAGTTACCAAGCCGAGTATTGTATGTGCTTCTCTTGGTGGCCTCATCAGAGACGGCGTTGTTATAGTTGGTCTGTGCTGTACCCATGGCTGTAGAAGCCGTAGAGAGCTGACCGGCTGTGTGAGTAGCTGCAACTGTTAGAGCAGCTTGGTAGATCCTGTAACCTTGACTAGCAAGCAACGGATGCTCATCAGTCAGCTCAGATCCAAGTGCATATCCAGCTGGTAGTGAAGCAGATACGGATACAACAGAATTGTTGTTCTTGACCGTATAAATACCTGCAGCATTTTTAAGGATGCCAGAGACTATGTACTGCTCAATATCCCCATAAGGGTAGTTGTAGTTGACCTGAAACAGAGCCGTAACTGTGGAGTACTGGCCTTCCAAAGCCTCTTCGTATGCAGATTGTGCATTGTTCAGTTCGGTCAGCCGCGTGGCGGTCAGGGCTCGTGCGGTGTTGTAGTCAGCGAGAGCAGGCTGAAGGTTTGCCTGATTACAGCCACCAGGCACGCCTGTGTTGCTACCCATGTTGACTCGTCTGGGCGAGCCATCAATTAGACTCCAAATACGGAAGATGTTGTCAGCATATTGAGCAACATACTTTTCTTGGTCGTCCCTCAGGATTGAAAACCAACGGCCTCCTGAGTTTGCATTGATAAGACTAGAGATAAATTTACCGCCAGGCCGCTTCAAAAGGCCAAGTGCGTAATCAGGGAAGGCATTAATGGAATCCCGAACCTGACCAGGAAACTTACGGGTGTCAGGCTGCTGGGAAATACCAAGAAAAAGGTTGGGAATCCTTTGGGTGACTGTACTCATCGCGCAAGAGCCTGGAACGGTTGATAGCTGGTGTAGTAGTTCTGACCATCACGGAAACCAAACATCGTGTAGTCACCTTGATTGCATTCGTACTCAAGGGCATAGGCACGAGTTTGAAGCTCTTGCTCAGCAAGAAGCTTATTAATCTCTTGGTCGCCAATCATCTTGGTGGCACACATCCGTGCAGCTCTTGCAGTGATGTAAGCCTGAATAGCAGGAGGAACATCGGTGAAGTCGAAGTACCACACCATGTCTGCATAGATGGGCTCATCAAACTGGTATGTGTGATTCTGCTTGTCGTACAGCTTGCCACCACGACGAACAACGTTATAGTCGTCGAAGTGCTGAGAAGTGTTGGTATCGATTTGCAGCACGTTGGTTGGGTATGAGATCTCCTTTGTTACTGAGTCTGGAGTCAGCTCATAATGGCGCTCAGTATTAAATACCCAACCTTCTGCCTGAACCTGCTTGTTGATTTCGCGCAGCGTAGTCAGGACAATGGCAACCTCTGGATTCTGAAGATCAAGAGTGGTGACAGGGGCCTGTCCCACAGAGCTAAGTATTTGGTTAACAGCATCCAGTTCGGTGGACACAGCATATGTAGGAAAAGGCATTGTACCTATCACTTAGGAATAAAAAAGGGGGAGCCAATAAAGACTCCCCACAAAAAAATCAGACAGCAGTACGGCTAGCGTCGAGAGCCGGAGAATCGGCTTCCACACCAGAGTAGGCAGAACGGAAACCTTGGGTCTCCGAGAACACACCCGAAGCAGTGCTCGGGTTGGCACGGCTGGTACGTGCAACAGAACGACGAACAGCGTGGTTGTCAGAGACAGCCAGGTTGCCGTTGTCGGTGTAGGTGGAACCGTAAGCACCAGTACGAGTACGGGTGGCAAAGTTCACGGTACCAGCTGCACCATTATCACCAGCTGCAACAGTAGCATTAGCCATTTTTCAATACTCCTATAAATCAGGAACGAGCAGACTGAAGCTCAATAGCAGCAGCAGGGTTGAGGGTGCCGCAACCCATGGCCATACGGCCCAGGATCACATCGCCCTGGTAGATCACGGACACATCGCCGCTGGTCACTTGCACTTGAGGACCAACAGCTTCCACCACACCAGCAGCTTCCTTCTGATAGATCAGACCACAGTGGGTGGTGAAGTCGCCAGAGTAGTTGTTGTTCTCACCGTTGACGGCAGAGATGTTGCCAGCCAGGAAAGGCAGGTTGTTGGAACGCTTGATCGAGATACCAGCGATCTCATACAGGCCTTCACCGCTGTTCAGGTTGCCCTGGGTGTTGCCGTAATCACGGTTGAGGATATTGCTATCCACTTGGCTGATCAGAGCGTAGTACTGACGCGGGGCCAGCACAGCAGTACGGCCCTGCTTGGGCACGTTCTTCTCATCCAGAATGCTGGCAGCTTCAAAGAAAGCGTCCACCAGAGCCTGGGCATCAAACTCCTTCTGCACACCCAGCTGGATCACAGAACCACCGGGCTCGGGGCCAGGGGCAGCGGTGATCGGGTGAGCTTCACGAGCAGCTTTGGCGATCTGACGGAAGATCTTCTTGTCATAAGCCTCAGCCAGAGCGTGGCCGATCTTCTTGGAGATCTCGCCACGGAGGTCGTAGTGAGCCAGGGTCTCATCCAGGTCATACACGAAGGCAGAGCTGACGAGAAGGTCATCACAAACGATGGTCTTTTCGGCCACCGGAGGATCACCACCACCCAGAATCGGGGTACCAGGGGTGTGATAGTCCGCCGTCATACGGCCAGTAAAGATGAACTGAAGGGACTTACCATTCTTCAGGGTGCGACGCATCACAGTGTCACGAGCGATACAAGCCGACTCGTAAGCTTTGAACAGTTCGCCGCTAAAGATTTTCAGGTAAGTAGCGTACTTGGTATCATAAGCAGTACCAAGAGCAAGGGGGGTACTAGAAGTTTGGTTAATAGTACCCAGAGAGGTAACGAGAGCGTTAGCCATTGTTAGGTAAGAGAGAAAGTTGAAAAGGACTTGCTCTCAGATCTGAGAAATTTTTCGCGCTATTTTTAAAGGGTGTCGTCTCTCCGACTGTCAATGGCTAAAGGGTGTCCTCCGTAGAGGGCCAATAGCCAACAGGAGCCAGGTCCGACTCTGAGGTGCCTGACTCCACTTCCTTCCATGCCCACGAGGCCAGCCTTAGGCCAAACCAAGAGCGTGGATAATTTCGCCGTTACTAAGCCACGGGCGCGGGCAATTGATCACGTCCAAGCAGCAAGGGTGCTGGCTTGAACCTTCGTGCCACGGGGGCTCAGTTCTGTCAGCGTTTGGCCAGACGGATAAGCACGCTGGAAGCCATCAGCCGCAGCAGTGTTGGTCACATACTGAGTCGTGATGCCAGACGTGGTAGCCAGATTTTTAGGATCGTAGGGAGTAGCTTTTGCCATTAGTTTAATCGTTTAAGAGATACTTCTCCCACCCCCTCACTCAACAATCCAATGCGCTGAGCGGCTGCTTTGCTGAGGTCAATGGATCGACCATGGACAAACGGTCCACGATCATTAATCCTAACGACAGCACAACGGCCAGTGCGCTTACTGCAGACCTGCACCCTTGTTCCGAATGGAAGCGTTGGGTGAGCTGCAGTCATTGAATTCATGTTGTACGTCTCACCATTGGCAGTGGTCCTCCCGTGATAGGGATGGCCATACCAAGAGGCAAGAGCAGCGAGGGTCAGTGTGAATAAAGTCATTGAATCAAAGCAGAGGACTTTTATATTGCTTACTCTTCTACTTCCATTAATTAAGCATTCTTGAGGAAACCAGGAAGCTCTTGGCCACCTTTGTTCTTAAGCTTCCGTTCCTGCAGACGCCTGAGCATTTCAGGAGTTGCATTGGGAATACCCTGATAGCTTTGGCCACCAGGGATATACGGTTGATTCAGATCAAAGCTTTTACCTTGAGCAATTTTGAGATTCTGTTTCCCCTTGCCTTTAGCAAGTCGGGCCATTAGAAGTCAAGGTTGGAGCGTTCAAGTTTATTAAACACATCCTGCCGGTAAGCAGGATCAGAATCGTAGCGAGGATCGTTCATTGCACGAACAACCTCTGCTTGACTACGGAAGGCATCTGCAGCCTGTGCAGGTTTGCCCTGGATCATGTTGCCTTCAAAGCCCATTGAATCGGTGTACCGGTAGTAAAGAGCTTGAAGAGCAAGGCCAATCGAAGCCATGTTTCCAGACTCGATGACAGCATCAAAAGCTTCCACCTCAGCAGGTGAGAAGTTCTCCGCTGCCCAGGTAGTGAGTTGCTGGTAAGCAGCTTCACCGCCTACGCTGTTCTGGATCTGATTAATTTGAGAGTCACTAAGCTCAACACCTTGAGCAGGTTCATCAGCCGGAGGCAACTGTTGCTGGAGCCGCATGTAAGCCTCTACGAGTTCAGTAGAGGACATCTGCGAGAAGGCAGCCAAGGTCTCCTCACTGAGGGTACCCGTTTCGGTGTATTCAGCAGAGGCATCAAACAGGAAGTCCACGTAGGGATCTTCTGTCTCTTCTTCGTCTGTCTGGTCTTCGTCAGACTGTTCTTCTGGATTGGTGGATTCGTCTTGATCCTTAGAGCCAAACTTCTTTTGAAGTTCAATGTAAGCTTGCTCTAGCTCTTCAGCATTACGGTATTTACCAGCGAGCAGAGCTTGTTGCTCTTGCTCCATCTGTTCGCCAATAGCGTAAGCGTCAGCATCACTGGCTTCCTGCGCTTCAATAGCTTCAGGGTCAGTGCTGGGATCATACGTCAGATTGATTGCCATAGTTAGTAATAGTTTTCAAGCCGCCAAGACCAACACGTTCGACACGATTGGGAACGCCTACGGTGGGGCGCCCAAGCTTGTCCTTGGGGGCGTACTTGTTGGTATCAAAAGAGGTGGGTTTTGCATAACCTGACTCATCAGGCAGGGGCTGCTTCTCCACCTTGGGCTTGTTGTGGGGTACCCTCTGAGGGCGGGACGGCTTGGTATCCAAGGGCATTGTTAATAACTTCAGATGCTTGCGGGTTCTTGGTTGGATCAGCAATAGGTGAGGACAACATCTGACCAGCTTGTTTGGTCAACTCCATACCTTGCTGAACCTGCATGTTCTGCTGCATCTCAGACTTCTGTTGATCAACACTCTTGACGAGGTTTAGAACATCAATACCTTGTGCAGCTGCGAGGCGTTTGATGGCCTCATCAGGATTGATGAAACGCATCATTGCCTCAGGCCCAATGGTTTGAGCGATGGTAGTAATGAAAGTCGTCAGCGACTCTCGATCCTGACCACGACCCAAAGCGTTGATACCTGCAACGATGGTTGGCTTTACCAGATCCTTAGGGATGCGGGGAAGTTCACCAGAGCGTTGAAGAACCAGCAGTTTGCGGTTGAGATAAGGAATGAGGAATTCAGCAGTCAGCAGACTGAACAGTCCACCAAGCTGCTGTTCCAGTTCAAGTTGAGTGAGGCGAACCTCTTCAGCTGTTGTACGTTCGCTTTGACGAACCGACAACACAAGGAAAGCTTCAGAGAGCCGACGCTCAAGGGTGGCCATCATGTTGGCAGCCGTAGCAAAGTCTGCGGTCTTACCAACCTGGATCACACCAATGTCATCAGGTCGCCCTTGAACGATGGCACCATTACCTGCCTGGGCGATGGTCTGGGGTTTGGTCGTGCTTGAGGGTGATACCACGAAGACGACCTTTGCGGCTGCTGCAGAGCCTTCTGTAAGGGCCTGAGCGAGTGCTTCAAGAGAGCGGAAGTCACCAAGGAATTCCTCAACCCTGCCCCGCCCATAGTTCTCACCATCAACGGTGTTGAACCTCAGGACCAGGAACGGGCTGGCTTCTTTGGGAGACTTACCTTCGGTACCAGGGATGCGCTTATCAAACGCTTCCTGATGCCAAAGCCAACGGTTGTTGTCAAGACGAACATGGGTGTAGACCTCAACATCACCATCAGTCATGGTTCCATTGCCACCAATATCACCAGGGTGATTGGGCTTGGGGTCCATGTCTAGAAAGTTCTGAGGTAGGAGACTGCGATTAATCAGCTCCTTAGTAACAATCTCAATGACGTTACCACTGCCATCTCGTTCAACGACATAGCGGTTCAATGGATAGTGCTTGAGCCCATCCTTGCCCATGTACAGCAAGGCGTTACCACCAACAACCAAATGCTTGATAGCTTGGTGAACAGTAACTCGATCACTAGAAGCAGCAATCGAATCCATCACCATACGCTCAAGCTTGGCAAAGCTCAGGTCTAGTTCAGAGCGGATCTCAGCAGGCAGGTCAGTGCCCAGCTTGTCATCACGAACTTGAAGCTTGAAGAAGGTGGTCTGCGGAGGTAGCAGTGACAGCATGAGTTTTGCCGCCAAAGTTACCACACACTTTGCACCTACGGATTGCCAAGGTGTAGGAAGTTTTTGCCAGGATGTACGACCCTCATCATTTTGGATGAGGTAAGGAAGGGTCAACCTAGAGCATTGAACCTCAACGTCGAGT
>Ga0181352_1000317_pt1 | contig 21086 bp, 37 predicted proteins | sample Fa13VDMLBSN_FD_130103 | JGI IMG/M metagenome (GOLD analysis project Ga0181352, IMG submission 130103) | Freshwater viral communities from Lake Michigan, USA - Fa13.VD.MLB.S.N | ecosystem: Environmental > Aquatic > Freshwater > Lake | place: USA: Michigan | collected 2013-09-23 | reverse complement strand
GCGGTTGCTTCGCTCCTCATCGAACTCGCGCTGTTTGCGTTTGCGTCGTTTGACTGGCCCGTATCCACCGCGCAGAAGCTCCACGGGAGCTGGCTGCACGGCCCGGCCCCACCAGGCGCCGGGGTATTCACCAAACGCGAGGCCGAAATAACTCACGACGGGTCAATGACCGTGACAGTACGGTCACCCGCGTTGTAACTCGCCTCGACGCGGATCGTCGTCCCGTTCTGCGCCTTGAACACCATCGTGTTGCCCTCGAGGCCGGTAGCGTCACCGGCGTTGACGGCAAGCAACAGCCGCATCACGTCGCGCAGCGTCAGTGTCCCCTCAACGATTCCGAGCAGCGGATCGGCAGCGGAGCCGGCTGAGTTCAGCAGCTCGCCCATCGTGCCGGGTTCGTTGTTCTCCGTCGCAATCGCTGACCACACCGCTGCGGCAAGGTTTTGCGGCGAAAGTTCCGTGAACGGCGTCACGGCGCCTTCCATGTTGCCCGTCGCTCGAGGCGTCGCCGTCGCCGTAAAGGTCAGCAGCGTGCTGCCGAAAAGCCCAGACTCTGCGCCAAGCGTCGCAGGGCCGACAGTAAACTGCACGGCAATCGCGCCGGCCGCATTCAGCACCGCAGCCGCGTTGCCCGTCAGCGAAAACGTGATGCTGCTTGAGCCAACGGCCGAAACGACTAGCTCGAGCTGCGAGGGGCCGGCCGTGAACGTGAACGTCGCATCGCCTGCGGCGTTTACGCCCGCTGCCACATTCAATGGGCCAGCCGTGAACGTCGCGCCGGTGTAAGTGAAGGCAGACAACTGCCCCGCCTGGTACGGCATGTTCCACGACGAGGGCGGGTAATGACCGGCAGGGATGCCAGCCAGTTCTGTTGCAATGCCCTCGCCGACCGTGCTGTTACGCAGGTCGGTACGCCCCCACATCGAGCGAATGCCCGCGGGGTTGCCGCCAAACTGCCGCAACGGCAGTTGAGCGAGAATCGTGGTGTTTTGCTTCAGCCCCACCCGAACTCAACCGCGCCGTGGAAGTTGGTGTTGGCAGCCGTCGCGGCTCCTGCAAAGTAAAGCCAAGTCAAGCAAGCGCCGTCCTTGACCTGCGGCAGGCTCGGCAACTGGTTCAGCAGGTCACGCTCGGCAGCGACAGACGCCGTCGTAATCGGCAGCGTCAGCAAAGGCCGGGCAAGGCACAACGCCCCGGTGCCGGTGTTAGCCGCCGAGAACGTCACCGACGCAACCGTCGACACGCCCGTGTCGCCTGATGCAAGGGGCAGGAAGGGGCCGTAGTTGTTCGCCGCCGTACCAGAATGCGAGATGTGACCCGCCACTGCCGAGGCTGTCATCGAAACCGTCACAGGAAGTGAACGACCTGACGTCGGCACCGTGTTGCTATAAGACAGCGCAAGGTTTTGTGCTGTCGCGCCTGATGTTGCCGTCTGCACCCAGAAAAGACGACAACCTGCGCCGTTGGTATACCGCAACGACGGCGTGCCGGTCAGCGTTTGCGCCACGGCGCTGTTGTTGCTGATGCCGGGCCAATATCCTTGCAAGTCCACGAGCATTAACTGCGCCGGGACACCCGTCGCCACCGCCGTCACCGCAGACACGTTGAGGATGTGCTTGGTGTCTGGACTGACGTTGCCGCCATGCTGCAGACCGAAAATCTGCGTGCCGTTGCCCGTCGTCTCATCGCACGATCGCCACGCCAGCGCCGTGCCTGCAAACGCATTGGCAATCGGGGTGCCTGCAAGCAGGCTGAAGTCGTACCAACGGCCAGCGGCGTAGGTAATACCCGCCGTGGTGATTTTGTTCCAGTCGTTGCGGATGAACTTGCCGTTGTTCGTGATCTCGTTGACGAGATCGTCCATGCTGCTGAAGCCCATGATTTAACTCCAAGTAAAGTCTAGTGAGGCGCGGAAAGGGATCGGCGTCGTCGCTGACCCGCGCAGAGTCAGAAATTGCAGAAACGCACCGGGCTGCACTGCGGGAAGCGTGCCGGATTCCTTGAAAAAAACTTTTTCCGCGACCGTGTTTTGCTCGAGCAACTGCAGCGTGAAAATCGGCTTGCACAGAACGATGTTGATAAAGCCGCCGATGCCGGTTGACACGCTCACGCTCTCAATGCTGCGAATGCCTTTGTCGCCGCTCTGAAGTGGAACGAACGGTGTCAGCGCAGATGCCACGTTAGAGGTGTTGGCAATGTTGCAGAGGTTTCCAATGGTTGACGCACCAAACAGCCCAAAGGTCGAAGTCCTCCCCGACACGCCCGCTGAGTTTGTGTAGCTCAGCGTCACCGTCGCCGTCGCGCTTGCCGTTTGCGGCACCTGCACAACGCAAAACGCCTGCACGCCCTCGCCGCTCGAATAGCGCGTCAGCGACTGCGTGTTGTCCATCGTCTGCGGTGCAGTGTTGTCTGTGTCGACGAGCGGGTAGAAGCCAAGGAAATCCGCAAACATAGCCACAAGCGGGGCACCCGCCGCAGACGTTCCAATCTGCGCCATCGCAACGTACTTGCTGTCGCTAATCGTCGGGCCAGTGTAGATGCTGCGATTGGCGCTGCCCGTCAGCGGGGTAAATTCCAACGCTGCGCCGAGGTATGCGTTGTAGATTGGGATGCCCGCGCCGATGCTGCCATCTGCCCACACTCCGGCCGCTGCCACTGCAGGCAGCGTCGACTTGTACACAAACGAGTTCCAGAATTGACCAGAACTCGCCTGCGCGGCAGCCAAGGCAGCAACGGTGTCAAACCCCATCCGGCTGTTCCTCTGGGATTACTTCAATCTGACCGTCTGGGTGGATCGGGCAACGCTGCACCTCGTCGGTCTCGGCATCAAAAGCCAAGTCCTGCAAACAGTGGGCACAGCGGTAGCGCCACACATCAGTCCACCGTCACAGTCAACGCACCCGCAGAGAACTGCGGCTGAATGCCGTTGCTGATCGAGAGACTCGACGTCAACGCACCCTTCAACAAAAGGTTGCCAGCGCCAGACAGATCAGTACCGATGCCGAAATGCGTCGCAGTTCCCGAGCCGCCAGTGCATTGACCGAACTGCACCAGCGCGGTGTTGCTGATCGTCTGCGAGGTCAGTGTCCAGCCGCCGGCGGTGCGGTTGACGGCCACTCGAGCGTAGCCGGTGTAGCTGATCTCGTTGGTCGACTGCGTGCCAGACTCGCCAGGGTCAGCGGTGTGCAGCGAGATGTAGAACGATCCGGCCGCGGCCGAGTTCTGCAAGCCACCAGCGTCACCGATGTTGGCCCAGTCGACGTTCAAGAACAAAAGGTTCAGCAGATTCGCTTCTGCCGCGTTGGTCATGCTCATATCAATTCATCCCCATTGGTGGAGGTTGTAAGCCAGGAACCATCGCGAGGTCGTCGTCATCCTCCTCGCGCACTTCAATGATGTCGCCCATCGCGTTGCGCACCGGGACGCGTTTTCTTTTCTTTGAAATCGTCTCAAGCAGCTGCTGCATTTGCGCGGTGTTCTGCTGCTGCCCATCGACACTCGCCTGCGCGAGCTGGTTGACAGAGCCAGAGAGATCCTTCATCTGCGCCTGCTGCTGATTTACCCCCACCATCGCCATCAGCTGCTCGTACTGCGCAGCCATCTGGTCAAACTTCGCCTGCATCTCGATCTTCTGCAGCTCGAGCGTCGCCTTCAACGCGGCCACCTTCTCGTCAGACTGCGTCTCCATCATCGCGATACGCTCGTTCGACTTGATCTTCTCGGCCTCGATCAGGATCTTCGGATCTGGCGGCGGCGGCTCCTTCGGCTGCATCAGCTGCTGGTTCATCGCGCCAATCGCCTGATCGAGAACACTCTCGATCTCGTTTGAAACGCGGAACTTCGACACCGCCCATTGCATGAGACGCAGCAGGTATGGCGCAGCGCCAGGCGTCGATTGCGCAACTGGCGCTACCTGAGAAACAAATGCACCCAAGCCCTGCATGAACTGGACTGCTGCGTCTCGTTCGGCTGCCCAGTCCATCGCAGCCATTGAATCCGCTTCAATGTTGATGCGGTACTCTGCCAAATCCTCGTTCTTCAGCAACTCAATAGCAGGCTGCGCAAACTGCGCATCCGGTGTGCGAAGAATGTTCGACCGTTCGGCAATCGTCTGCGGCTGAAAGTGCTGCGAGATGATGTTGGCCTTGATCCGCAGCGCATGCGTGATCCACTCAGCAATGTAAAACTGCGAGAGCTGTACACGCGTCGAGCCGAACTGCGCCTTGATCTCCTGCGCAGTGGCCGTCTCACTCGCCTTGCTCGAGCCACGCATCACATCCGAGATGCCAAGCACCTCGTAGATCTGCATCGTCTTGTCCTGACGATACTGGCGCAACCGCTCAATCGCGTTGACTACCGCCTCAATCGGAACCCACTCCACCTTGCCCTTGATTCCGCCCGACTCGGCAAACATCGCCCAGTTGTCGACCGGAATGAGCTGGTTCTCCGCCGCCTGGCTGAACATGCGCTGAATGCCGTCGGCCGACTTGTCGTAAATGCCGACCACTTTCGCTGCTCGAGTCAGCCAAGTGATGCGCGTGTTCAGTTCGTCAAGTTCGTTGAACTGGTCCTGCGCAAAGATGTAATCCGCCCGCGGCATAAAGTTCGACGAAGTGATATTCGCCGCCAGCGGCTTCGGGCAAGGGTAAAAGCCGTCGATGTCGAGCGGGTCATCCTTGTAGTCGAGAATGACTTCACAGCCCTTGGCATACCAGTAGACTTTCTTCTCTTCCTTGCACCAAATCTCGTACACCTCGGCACGAGACCACGGGTCAAACTTCGGCGCTTGGTCGTTGGCCTCACGCTTCGGCGACTGCAGCGGCACAATCTTGCCGATCTTTTCGCCAAACCGCTCCACCAACTGGTCCCGCGTCATGTACACACGCCGGGCTACCCATCGCACTTCGTCCCACGTTCGCGCAGGCGAATAGAAGAAATCCTTCCAGTAAACGTAATCGCACGGCGCGTCTTCCTCGACGATCCGCTCGAATTCCTGCTCCGGCACCAGCTCCTCGCCCGTCGTCGGGTCAAGTTGCGGCGGCAACATCTCAACTTCAGTCTCAACCTCGTAGCGCAGCCACACCTGGCCCATGCCCACCACGAGCCAGTCTTCGATGCCGCGGCGAATCGCCGAATCCCACGAAGACACCTGATCGTCAAACGAGCGGTTCAGCAAACGCTGCAGGACCGTGCCGGCCACACGCGCAGAATCGTCCTCGGCGTCAAGGAACGAACGACTTACCGCCGCCTTCGGGGGACGAGCATAAAGGAGCGAAAGCAATACCTTCATGCTAGACCAAAACAGGTTTACTCGAGACTCGCCGTCAGCCCATTCGTCGCGTTTGTCCAAGTACCGGCGAGTGATCTTGTCAGCGTCGTCGTGGAACTTCTGCAGCTCCTTCTTCGACGCCTCAATTTCCGTTGCCCAACGCTGGGCCATGCCTTGCGGCGTGTCGGAAAAGTCGCGACTTGACTCAATTCGCTCGGAATTTTCCATCAACCTAACCTACCGCTCTTGCTTGGCTGACAATCCCACACGTCATCGAGACTGAACCTGTAGGTCGAATCCCGACGTGGGGCGATATTAACATCACCTCTTGACAAATTGGAAGAAACCGGCTTCGCGGCGATAGACAAATATCGAAACGCATCCGCAGCGTGGCTATGCTGGTCGTGTTTCGGGCGATTGCGGTACGTCTGCGTCTTCTCGTCCCACTCGCGCATGTACCCGCGCAAGTGTTCAACGCCGTCGTATGTCGCCTTTTCGTCGAAATAGCACTTCGGCAGCGTCAATCGCGCAGCCTCGATACCATCCTGCAGCGACAACTCCGGCACCAGGCGCGGAGTGATGCCCGAAATCAGAAACTGCTCGATGATCGACTTGCCCGTTTGCAGGCTCTTGGCTTTGGCGTCATGCGGCAGGTAGACATTGCCGACCTTGTACGGCCGGCTCTTCACCCAATCGATGTAATACTGGATCGGCTGGCCGTCGGCCTCGAAAAACTCCACGATTCGGTAACCATCGCGAGTCGTCTGCCAGCCCCACCACGAGCAGCTGTCCGTAAAGCCCAAGTCCGCCACCAAATCGACGGTAAAATCGGTGTCGATTGTCAAATTCTTGACACGTCCCTGATCATACGCCTCGCCGATCAGCTTTGCGTAGTAAGCGCCGGGGATGGCAGCGTCGAACGAAATCTCGTATTCCGTTGCATACGCCTCTTCGGTCATCTGTGCTTTGGCGTCACGCAACTCGTCGGGATGCAAGATGCCCGTCTTGCTCGCCGGCAGCTCGAGCAGAATGTGCGTTTCGGGGTTGAGCCTCGCCTCCTCGCGCATCTGCCAGAAAAAGTTCTTTCCAGCCGGAGTCCCGGCGAAGATTGCCCATCCGCGCCGATCACTGAGACTCGGTCTCAACACGGAATACCAGGCGCTGGGACGAATCTGCCCGACTTCGTCCAGCACGACGCCGTCAAAGTACATGCCTCTTAGCGCATCAGGGTTGTCTGCGCCGGCGACGTAGATCGTACTTTCGCCGCCGTGGCCGTTCTTGATGACAAGCTTCAGTTCACTCTCGTTCGGCGGCTTGGCCCACAGCGGCTTCGTCAAATCCTTCAAGTATCCCCACGCCACCTTCTTCGCCTGGTCACGAAACGGGGCGAGATACGCAAACTGCGGCTTGTCCAAAGCGTTTTCGATGGCCCCAATCACCAAGTCCGCACACATCGCAACAGTTTTGCCAGCACGACGGTGGGCAATCACCACCGCCCAGCGTTTGCTGCGTTTGTGCAGGGGCAAGAATACGTCGCGGGGGCGGTAGTCGTTCAGGTCCATGTTGTTATTTTGTCAACGGGCTAAAATCGAAACGGGAGAGAGGGGGGAGGGGACCCCCTATTCACTGCCACCCCCACCTGCCGATTCGCCGGGGGATGGGGGGTCGGCGTCGGGATTTTCTGACGATTCGATGGCGTGCGGCGTGTCAATCCGAGTGTCCTGCTCAAGAATCAATGCCTTACGCTCTGGGTGTACCGTAATCGTGTCTTGATTTAGATTACGCCCCGTCAACCATCCAAGATTGATGGTTACTTGCCCTGTGCCTGTGGTGTGCAAGTGTGCAGGTACGACTTTAGCTACTAGCCCGGCGAATATCTGCCGATCACCTAGGGTTCCTGTAGCCCGATCTACCAGCCATCCTCGCAGACCTTCAGGATGACAAGCTCCCGGCTGGCATGCCGCCTCAATCGCCTCCCGGAGGCCTTGCGTGACGCGGTTTGGGGTTCCCTTCTGCCGTCCTTTAGGGACTGGCTGGCCATTCAACGGCGAGTAACCGCGGGGTTTAGGCATGCCGCTATTCGTCGCGACTTCGGCGGATTTGGTTTCATTTGTAACCATGCGCCTGGAGTCTATCCGCAGTGTGGACGATATCGCAACACGTCGAGATAACCCATTGCATATCGCAAACGGTTTGCGGTACCGTCTCAAGTGTAGTGAATTGCACTACACCAAACGAGACAAACCATGCTTCTTAACATCGATGCAAACCCCAAAACGATTAAAGGCCAGCGACGCGGATATATGACGGCCGTCCTTTACCTATCGCCTGCAGATTCGTCTGGCGTGCAGCTCTGTCCGGTGTCCAATGTGGCCGGATGCGTCGCGTCGTGCCTCAATACCGCGGGCCGTGGCGGTATGGCTGCAGGCAACGCAACATTCATCGCGCCGAATGGTCAGGCTTTGCCGGATAACACTGTGCAACGCGCCAGACTGCGCCGGACCGAATGGTTCAATACTGATCAGGCTGGATTTATGGCTGCATTGTGCGATGAGATTCGCGCATTTGTGCGAAAGGCCAAACTGCGACGATTGGTGCCTGTCGTCCGGTTAAATGGCACGTCGGATATTCGTTGGGAGTCTGTCGCATGTGGTGAACATGCAAACGTGTTTGCGGCATTTCCTCGTGTGCAGTTTTACGATTACACCAAGATACCCAATCGTCGCGTCGCTGGTATCCCCAACTATCACCTAACGTTTTCATATTCTCACCGCTCGGAATATGCGCCGATTGTTGCTAAGGCCTTGACGCATTATTCCGATGTCGTGTCATTTTCCGTCGTTTTTCGCGGCGCCATGCCGGCCTACTTTTTGGGCCGGCCTGTCATTAATGGCGACGAATCAGACTTGCGCTTTCTCGATCAGCCTGGCGTCGTCGTAGGCCTTACCGCTAAGGGCCGTGCCAAACGCGACACGTCCGGATTCGTCGTGAGGGATGCCGCATGAGCCGCGACGACAAGACACGCCTATCCATCCTCGCCGCCATCCTCGTGGCCCTATATGCCTTTGCCGGCTGGGTGGAACCCTGCGACGGCCATTCGTGTGCGAACGATCACCAAACCATCACGGAGTAACAACTATGCAAAACCAATACGCTACCGGCCAATGGGCCGTTATCGACGACGTCCCAAATGCGGCTATTGGTTACCGCGCCATTATCGAAATTGACGACGGTCACCCCGGCGCTATTGTCTGCAATCCTTCCCCCATGGGTGAGGCCAACGCCCGCCTCATTGCAGCCGCGCCTGATCTTTTGGCTGCGCTTGAGGAATTGCTACCGGTAGCCGCCCGTAGCATTCAAGGGACAACAGACGGTGAGCCAATTTTGCAAGCCGCCCGCGCCGCCATTGCTAAGGCAACGGGGGGCCAACCATGAAACGCAAACAACACCCCATGCCTAAACACGCCCGCGCCGACGTCGCCACATTAATGGCGGCTCTGTCGGTGGTCGACACTCGCGAGTCTGTCGACGCGGATGGCAACGTTGTGGACATCATTTGGCTGGAGCTTGGCGAGGACATGTTTAGCACCCTTACGGAAAGGGACAAGGGAACGGTATTGCGCCGCGCTGAGGTGTTGCTCGAGATTCTGCACCTTACCCGATTGCGCTAGGCAATCCTGGCAGACGGCCGGCCTTGAGCCGGCCTTCTTTTCGCCTGTCCGTCCGTCCGTCCGTCCGCGGGGTCGTTGTCCACGCAGGGGTACTTCGTACCCCCTGCGACGGACACGGACGGCACCCAATTTTGCTCTGACGGTATTGCGACACGCTGCGACGTTTTGCGACGCTGTACTCATAACCTATTGATTACTAATTGCTTTTTTCGCCTTTAGCCATCGCGTTAATTTTTGCGACACTCGCGGACGATATCAGCACAAGCGTGACAGTGTTGCGTGCGACCAACAACCGTTTTTTCGATGTTTTTTGGACGGGGTAACATATACAATATGTGTCGTGTTTTTCACTATGTTACGGAGTTCCCACTATGTTCACGCATTGCGAATTGCAGACCTATCATAAGGTCCGGCGCTATCTAAAGGACGGCCAGCGGCAGGATTTGAAGGCTGTCCATCTACGCGTTCACCGCGACGATATAGACAAGCTCAGAGCCTATGCCGATGACTTAAACCGCCAGCGGTGGCCGGAGCTAGTTCACCAATCATCGCAGCCTGCAGACCGGCCTTTTCGCATAGGCAAGCATGAGGAGGCATTGCTGGCGCGTTTGGCGCCTGGCGACTTGATCAACGAATGTGAGTTACGCGAATTGTTGTATGCCCGGATATCGACTCCCAGTTCTCGACGGCAGACCTTTATCCGGACGATGAGGGGGTTACAGAAAAAGCAATTGCTGCAGCACGTCAGCGGCAAAGTCTGGCGTCGGGCTGCCCACCCAGCGGATACGCAACCCGATTGCGATGGACAGGCAAGCGGCTAGCGGTTATTTTCGACTGAGTGTAGTGATTATCGCGAGGTGTTGTGCCATGACGATTTTCGACCGTGAAAGCCCGGCTGGAGCCTGGCAGCGTGAGCTGGACTACAAACTCGACACCGTCGGCAAGTTGTGGACTGAGATCTATGACTTACGCCAGCGGATCAAGGACTACATGGCGGACATTGCCAAACTTGAGGCCGAAGTCGCCGAGTTGCGCAAATCTGCGCATGACGCATGGGTGAGGGAACCGTAATGCCTACCGGAGGAATGCCGCCACCGTCGCTGTGGCAATTGTTGGTTGTGCTGCTGTTGCTGGCCGGTGTCGTCGGCATACCGCTGGCGGTGCTTGGCTGGCTGATTGTGACGGTCATGGAGTGGCTGCGATGAAACTCTATGACGTGCCGCGAGACTCGCGCATAGAACTATCGGACGGCACTCAACTGAACTTTAAACGTCTTGATGGCATGTACTCACTATGCCTCACGGACAACAACGAGCCGGTGCACGTAGCCGCGTGGACTGAAGTGGCGGTGGTGAAAAAGGGGCAGCAGAAATGACCACACTACGCGAAGCCGCACAGCAGGCGTTGGAGGCGTTGCTTGACGACCCAAACAAACTTGTGCAAATCAGCGAGAACCACTGGGAAAGCAAGCGCGACCTAGCGGTAATCGCCCTCAACGCTGCGCTGGCAGAGCCGGTGGGTGAAACGACGCTAGATGTCAGCGGCGCAACTTGTTTTTCTGCTACGCCAGCAAAGTGGCCAGTGCAGGAGGAGTCACGATGACCTACGAATACATCGCATACGTTAGTAGCGGAAATGTTAGTAGCGGAAACGAAGTGCTGCGCGTTACCGCAGAAGGCGAATTCATTTGGAACGAAAACGCCGACGAGATGATTGCGTCTGGAGATTACAGCCAGTACCCGGCGCTGCGGCACGTCCTCAAGGCATTGCGGGAGAACGAGCGGCTACGGGATGCTGTAGCCGCCGAGCGAGAGGCGTGTGCGAAAGTGTGTGATGGGTGGATGCATGCCAATGGAAATGATTGTGCCGAAGCGATTCGGGCGAGGGGGGAGGTATGACCTGCGACGACATCATCAAACTGGCGCTAGAGGCAGGATTTTGCAAAGACTCTAACGGCATATATTCCCGCCGCGCCGTCACGCCAGATAGCGATTTGCTTCCTTCGCTTGCACACTTCGCCGCCCTCGTTGCCGAGCGAGAAAGAGAGGCATGTGCGAAGTTGTGTGAGGACATCCCTTTGCCAGCGGGTTCATCACTGACGCATTTGCCTACGATTGAAAGATGCGCCGCCGCGATTCGGGCGAGGGGTGAGCCATGACCCACCGTTGCTCCGACTGCAACGCCGAATTCGACGAGCCGTGCATCCAAGAACACACCGACTTGATTGCGTACGGCAGCTGCGTGAGCAGCGAAGTGACGCACGTCACGCACCACTGCCCGGAATGCGGGTGCGAAGACTTCGACGAGATCGAAGAGACAGAGGACTGCGAAGAGTGATCGTGGAGCTGAACGAACTTGAGCAGGCTCTAGCGCGGGATCTGGCCACGCGACGGCACAGCACGAGCCGTGCTGAGGGGCTGAAAGATGCCCGGCGCGGGCCAATGTCGGCTGAGGAAGTTGACCTGGAAGGTGCTGGTGCAGAACTGGCCTTTTGCAAACTCGCAAACGTATATCCCGACACGGGCGGACAGCCACGGCCAGAGGATTGCCACCTAGCGGACGGCCGTAAGGTGGACGTCAAGGCGACGAAGCACGAGAACGGGCATCTGATTGCCGTGCGGTGGAAGAAGCCCGGCGCGGTGGACATTTATGCGCTGGTCGTCGGCAAGTTTCCGAAATACCGCTGCGCGGGATTTTTGCCCTCGAGTGAGTTACTTCGCGAGGAGAGGCTGAAGAGTTTCGGGCGGGAACCCGCCTACGCTGCAGAGCAGGACGAACTGCAGCGGATTGAAGAACTATTGGGGGATTGAATGACAGAGCAAACCAAACTCGCCGTGTTGCGCGAAGCCGTCGACCGTGCGGATGCACATGCCGCGGTGCAGGCGAGGCTAGTCGAGGCACAGCAGGTATTGATCGACACGCTGCAGCTGCGCATCAAGCGCCTGGAGAGTGAGTTGTCAGAGGCACGGTCGGTGATATGAACTGCCCGTCGTGCTTGGGCCGGTTGTGGTTACGCGACTGGCAGGGTGAATTCTTCAAGTGCCTGGACTGCAACGGGACAGGCGAAATACGCAAAGAGGTGAAACATGAGTTGGCTACTGTGGTCGATTTTGCTGCTGCCCGTCGCTTACGGGACCGTCGTCGCCTTAAGGCGGTGGGTCCGAAGCCTACTGGTGGCGACGCGGCGTGACTGGCGTCAAGTGCCGCCGCCGAATTGGGCCTGCTCGAGGCGTCGTACTGGGGGACTGTACTGGTGAATGAGAACGAAACCGTCGCAGCACAGCTGCGCGAGTATTTCAGTAAATTGGGCAAGAAAGGTGGCGCAAAGCGTGGCGAGACGAAGCGCCGCGGCGATGCGGAGTATTACTCCCGCATCTCGAAAATGCGCAAGCCCAAGGTACGGCCGGAGACGGACCCGCCGGTGGAGGCGACATGATCGAGTCATTTGTTATCATGGGCCACACGATCAAAGTGCGATACGGTCGTGTGCCGAAGGAGGCGTGGGCCTGGTGGAGGCCCGATCACAAAGAGATCGTGCTGTCACCGCGGCTGAAGAAGCAGCCTGACAGCCACGTCCAGCACACGTTGATTCACGAGGTCGTACATGCGGTGCTTGACACCATCGGCCGTGAGGATCTGTCGCAGGATGAGCAATTCGTCGACCTGTTATCGAATGCGATGCACCAAGTGGTGCTGACGGTCAAATTCGCTTCCACTTCGCAACCCCCGCCGGCCGAATAAGCCGCTTCTCCTGCAGCGTCGTCATTGTCCGGCTCCACACCTGGCGCCGGCTGCTCGGATTCTCGACAAGGCTGTTCAGCGCCTCGCGCAAGGTAGGCTCATCGACGATAACGCCTTCTGGCAGCAGGCCGACAATCGCCTGCTCATACTGGTTGAGCTTGATTGCGGATTCCTTCACGGCCTTGACGGCATCGTGCCATCCGGCGACGAGGCTCGAGATCTCCTCGCCGTCTTCGTCCTTGTCAAGTACCTCGCGGTGAAGCTCGAAATACTGCGCGGTGAGTTTATCTCCATCCTTCTGTTTGATAACCTCGACTTGCGCAGCCAGCGCCTCCGCATTTGGGCGAAAGCAACCAAGCAAGAAATCCAGATTAGCGGTGATTGCAGACGACCCACGGGGGCGTTCGGCTGCGGCATGACCGGTGTGGTGGATCACCACGACGGTTGCGTTGAATGCGGCTCGAAGATGCGTATTGAGCAGCCGCAGATAGGCTGCGATGTCGGTCGAGCTGTTCTCATCGCCGCTGAAGGTTTGCGAGAGTGTGTCGACGACGATCAGTGCTGGCCGTTCCGGCAGTGCTGAAATCGACTCGCGCAGTGCCGCCACTTGCTCTTCTTGTGTCAGCAGCAGCGGCGTGACGCACACATGGAAGTTATCTGGGTGAGCCGTCTTGTGGGCCTGGTGCCATGCCCACACGCGGCGGTAGATCCCAGCGCCGCCTTCCGCGGCGACGTACACGACGCTGCCCTGCCCCGTCTTTCTCCCGCACCACTTGAGGCCGTGGGCTACGTTGAGAGACAAATCGAGGGCCACGAACGACTTGAAGGTGCCGGAGGCCCCGAAGAGCATGCCCATGCTGTCGGCTGGTATCAGCGACTTGACGAGCCAGCGGATGTTACGCGTCGCATCGCGCAGCGTATCAAGCGACAAGAGCAAGCCATTGTCCCGCTCGTTGAGGGCAATCTCGACCGGTGCTGATCGAAACCGCTCGGCGCCTGCCACCATGCGCGGGATTTCGTGAAAACGCGACTCCCACCGCGCCAGCTGCTCACCGCCTTCTGGGCGGATGGCCAGCATCAACCCGCGCAGGGATTCGACCACGGCGCCGCCGGACATTCCCGATGACACCATTTTGCTCGAAAGTCTGAGCAAACCGTCGTGATATGCCCGTTCGGTGTAATCGTCGGCCGACAGCAGCGTATAGAGTGAAGCCCAATCGGTGCCTGGGCCAACTGGCTGTTTTGTGGCCTGTTGCGCCACACGCGACATGTTTTCTTTGATGGCATCGAGGTCTAGGCCAAAGACGGCCACGGCATCCTCGAGCGAGTAGACAACTCCATTGTTCCACTCTTTGATCTGCACCTGCCACGGCCCCGTATCACGGGCCTTGGTGTTGTGGCCCACGGGCAGACGCACATAACGCACTGCGTTATTACCCGACTTGTCGGCCTTGATCAGTGCCGCATCGGCCATCGCCTGCATGACAGCATCGACAAGAGCAAGGTCGGCGCAGTCGGAATCGCTTTCGTCTAAGAGTATTCCCAGCTGATGTTTGCCTGGCGACGTTTCTAAGACATACGTCACGTCTCCATTGAGGCTTGATGGGTCAGCATCGTCTGCGACAAGTACGGATAGACGAACAAAATGTTTTTTGCCTCGGCGAAAGTTTGCCTCATCATCGGCCTGCAGCACTGCGGTGCAATAGAAGGTGTTATCCAGCACCGCGCTGTCGATGAGATCGGCCTGCGCAATACTGCCGCGATACATACGCCCGGCCCACGCACTGACTGGCGCCGCGTTGGGGTCAGCACGGAAACTCGCAACCCACAGGTACTGCGCGTCAGACAAAGATCCCGCAACCGCTTTAAGCAGTTCACTGTTAAGCATGACGACCCCCGGTTACCGAATGTTCGAGAGGTCGTGCAGGGAAACTTTGAGTTTGTTGAGTTTTGCGTGGTGGATGATCGACTGCCAGTGCCGCTGCGGAATGGCGCCACCGCTACCGCGTTTGTCTGCGGGCAGGCTCCATCGCAGCACCGCGCTGGGACTTATTCCGAGGATTCGCGCTAGGGGGCGAAAGCCGCCGAATTTCATCGCGATGGAGTAGGCGGGATCTAGGTTTTTATTATCGGTCATACGAAGTCAACTTCCGGTGTTGCCAAATGCGCGACAACCATGCACTATCCGTTATGCAAATGTCAACGCTGGAAACCCCAGCAAAGCGATGCAAACGATGGCAACCAACACAAAATGGTTTCGTGACCGTCTGGCGGAGAGGGCGATGTCGTTGCGCCAGCTGGCCAAGAAGATTGATCTTGACCGGCAACAACACGCTCGAGAACCAGGCCGTCGAGTCTGCCTCGTCCATTCTGTGGACACGCCCCCAATAAGGGGGCGTTTTCTGTCGCATGGGTGTTGCGCTTTTCTGTACATGCCGCTAGTGTCGCTGCACACCAAACCAGTTCCCCACCACGGAGCCAACGATGAAAACGACGAACGAACTAGCAGCCTTGTGGCTGCAATACAAGAAAGAAGAAAATGACGCCGCCAGCAAACGCCTTGAGGTCGAGCGGATGTTGCTCGAGCAAATTCCCAGCAAAGAGGAAGGCTCGATGACGACGCAGTTGCCGAATGGCTGGCGCGTGAAGACGCAGGGCAGGTTTACCTACAAAGCCGACATTGATGACCTTTTGCGTCGTACCGCGGCGTGGCCCGAGAAGCCGGTGAAGACGAAGGTGGAGGCGGATGAATCGCTGCTGCGGGCCATCCGTCTCGACCGGCCGGACTTGTGGCGACAGATTGCGCCGGCCATCACCATGAAGCCGGCGAAGACCTACATCACCATCGAGGAAAACAACAATGGCATTTGATCTGAAATCCATCCAACGCAACGAGGCGTTGGCGGCACCACGCGTGATGATCTATGGCGTGGAAGGAATCGGCAAGTCGACGTTTGCCGCGGGTTCACCGGACCCGATTTTCATTCTGACCGAGGACGGCCTCGGTTCTCTGGCAGTGGATCACTTCCCGCTGGCAAAGGAATTTAAGGACGTCGTCAACGCCATCGGCACGTTGGTCGAGTCTGACCACAAGTACCGCTCTGTCGCGTTGGACTCGCTTGACTGGCTTGAGACGCTGATCTGGCGTGACATCGAAAGCAAGTATGAAGCTAAGGAACTCGCATACGGAAAGGGGGCTGTCATTGCAGCCGACAAGTGGCGCGAGATTCTGGATGGCTTTAACACGTTGCGTAATGACAAGGGCATGTCGGTCATTCTCATCGCGCATACCACGATCAAGCGTTTCGATTCGCCCGAAGTGGAACCGTTTGACCGGTATCAGCCGAAGCTGCAGGAGCGAAGCAACGCGCTGATTCGCGAGTGGTGCGATGCCGTGTTCTTCGCCAACTACAAGGTCATCGTGAAGAAGGACGACGTCGGTTTTAACAAGACCAACAACCGCGGCATCAGCACTGGCGAGAGGCTGCTGCACACGACCGAACGTCCGGCTTACATGGCCAAGAACAGATACAACCTTCCCGAGACGATTCCGTTGTCGTGGGAAGCCTTTGTCGATGCAATCAAGTAAACCCTAGGAGTAATAACAATGCCTCAGTTTAATTTTGACCCCACCGGAATTGCGCCGGCGCAGAAGAGTTACGAGCCTCTCGAGCGTGGCATGTATCAGTGCATCATCGTCGACTCGGCGCTGAAGCGGACACAGGCCGGCACGGGCGAGTACATCGAGTTGGTGCTGCAGGTGACCGACGGCGTGAATTCCGGTCGTCGCTTGTGGGAACGACTCAACGTCAGCAACCCGAACAAGACGGCCGAGGACATTGCCCGCAGCCGTTTGGCCGAGTTGTGTGCCGCGGTGGGTGTGCAGAAGTTGTCCGATACCGAGCAGCTGCACGACATCCCGTTCCTTGTGCAGGTCGACATCGACCGTAAAGACCCGAGCCGCAATCGCCTTATGGGCTATATGGCGGCGAAGGTGTCGGCCCCAGCGCCGGCTCAGGCAGCGGCAGCCCCGCGTCGGGCCTGGGGCAAGTAATGGCCGAGTTGCCTGTATCGCAGCACACGACTGCGCAGAAGGTGGTGGAACATTGGGCCAGCAAGCCGCAAGAGTTCCGTGAGCATCTTGGCGCATCGTTGATTGGTCACGAGTGTGACCGATACCTATGGCTGACGTTTCGCTGGGCTGCCAAGACGCAGTTCAACGGGCGGATGCTCAGGTTGTTCGATACGGGCAAGCGTGAAGAAGCGAGGATCTACGAAGAGCTGCGCGGCATTGGCATCGTTCTGCACACCGACGAAGACGGTAAGCAGATCGACTGTCGCGACGCTTCGGGCCACTTCGGGGGTTCGGTCGACGGTGTTGGCCGTAACTTCCCCGAGGCGCCGAAGACGTGGGCGGTGCTGGAATGCAAGACCCACAACAGCAAGTCGTTCAAGGATCTGAAGGAAAAAGGCGTTAAGGCCAGCAAGCCGCGGCATTACGCGCAAATGCAGGTCTACATGGGACTGCTGGATCTCGAGCGGTCGATGTATTACGCCGTGTGCAAGGAAACCGACGAGGTGTATACCGAGTGGGTCCACTTCGACAAGGATCGGTTTGACCAGTTGTCCGAGCGGGCAACGAAGACTATCGAAGCGACGGAGCCTCCGCAGAAACTGTCGGAAGATCCGGCGCATTGGCAGTGTAAGAACTGCGACATGTACCGCGTCTGCCACGAGCAGAGGGTGGCTGAGGCCAACTGCCGTACCTGTTGCCATGCCTCACCTGTTGAGACTGGCGCGTGGCACTGTGGTTCGCACAACAAGCGCATCACCGGTACAGAGCAACGAGCCGGCTGTGACCGGCACATCTTCATTCCGGCGCTGGTGCCGTTTGGCGAGGCGATTGACGGTGGCGAGGGGTATGTCGAGTACCGGCATCGCGACACGGGCAAGACGTTTCGCAACGGGCCAGGGCATTACAGCAGCAAAGAACTTTCGGCTTCTGTCGCAGGGACCGTGACAGAGCCAACCGTCGAGGCTATGCGTGCGATGTTTGGCGCAAAGGTCACGGAATCTCAACAAGCCCCTCGCGCAGGGAGGCGCGGGAGGGTGGATCTGTCGAAGTTGCCGCCGGTGGAAGGTGATTTCAACGACGACTTGGATTCGATCAATTGGACAGGGGAGCCGAAGAAATGAACCTGAGCGTGTGCCAACGCTGCGGCGAAGTGTACGAGAAGGATCACCATTGCCGCGTGTCCGTGCGTGAGTTTGACCTCGTCGAACGTCCTGCCCACTACCAAGGCGACATTGAGTGCATCGACGCCATCAAGGCGCAGCTCACGCAAGAACAGTGGGTCGGGTACCTGCGAGGCCAAGTGGCAAAGTACAACTGGCGGTGGGGGAAGAAGGGCAAGGCCGACGAGGATGCCCGCAAGCTTCTCTGGTACGCAAAGATGCTGGCTGGCGCAGATCCGAGGAAGGAGTGATGGGCGGGAGAATGTCACGCAACAAAGGCGCCGCGGCAGAGCGGGAGTTTACCGCCGTGCTGTCTGAGCATCTTGGCACCAAGGTACAGCGCAAGCTCGGCCAGGCTCGAGACTCTGGCGATGATTGCCAGTGGGGCAAGTTCCGCTTTGAGATCAAGCGCCGCGAGACGCTGTCCATCATGGAGTGGTGCCGGCAGATCGAATCGCACTGCAAAAACGACGACGTCCCGGTCGTGGTATTTAGGCAGAACAACCAAGAGTGGCGGGTGGTGATGCGACTTACCGACTTCCTGCCGCTGATGCGTGGTGAGTTGATTGGAACTGCAGAAGATGGTAACGAAGGGTGAACCACTACAGCGTCTCGAGGATGCCGCAGCCCTGCTCGGCGTCAGCGTCAAGACGCTGCGGCGGTTGATCGACCGTCGGGAGATCCCGGCTTATAGGCTGGGCAGATCGTGGCGAGTCGATGTTTCTGAAGTCAGGCAAGCAACACAAAGGCAACACACATGCTCTACAAACGAGGCAAAACTTACTGGATTGACATCACGGTCGGCGGGCATCGAATTAGACGCACTGCTGGTACAACTGACCGCAAGGCGGCGCAGGAACTCCACGCCAAACTCTCCGAGCAGGCGTGGCGCCAGGACAAGTTAGGCGAGGTCAAACACTCCTTCGAGGAAGCCGCCGTGTGGTGGCTGAAGGAGAAGGCCGGCAAGAAGTCCATCAAGTCCGACGCCCAGCGCATCGAGTTCTGGCGTGACCGGTGTGCCGGCATGCTGTTAAACGAAATCAGCTCATCCTTTATTTACGAGCAGGTCAACGGCATGAAGACCTGCTTTGGCCGTGACCCCAGCAACGCCACCAAGAACCGCTACATCGCCCTGCTGGTGTCGATCCTGCGCCGGGCCGTAGCCATCGGCTGGCTGGACAAGGCGCCAGTGGTACAACTGTTTCAAGAAAACAACAGACGCAAGACGTACTTTACCCCAGAGCAGGCCCGGCTGCTGCTGGCCCACTTGCCCGACCAGCACAAGGCGCCGGTGACGCTGGCCTTTCTGACCGGCCTGCGTAAGTCGAACGTCTACGGCCTGCGCTGGGACCAGATCGACCTCAAGCGTGGGGTGGCGTGGGTGTACAGCGACGAGTTCAAGGGTGGCGTCAACCACACCGTACCGCTCAATTCCGACGCTAAAGCCCTATTGGCTGGTTTGCTGGCTAGGAGAACCTCGGACAACCCCCTCGTGTTTGCCGGCCTCTCGCCCATTCTCACGAAGGCGTGGCGCCGTGTCGTAAAGCAGGCTGGCCTTCCCCCCGGCCTTCGCTTCCACGACACGCGCCACTCCTTCGCCTCGTGGCACATCATGGCCGGCACCAACACCGAGACGCTGCAGGCACTGGCCGGCTGGTCAAGCCCGGCCATGCTCAAGCGGTATGTCCACCTAGCGGATGCCCACCTGGTGGATGCGTCGGAGCGATTGTCCGGGTACATCCCGGTCACAGCCGAGCCGGCTCAACTCGCAAGTGCTTGAAAGATGGTGGCCAGAGTCGGAATCGAACCAACGACACGCGGATTTTCAGTCTGAGTTACCTCCCGCAGGCTGAATGTTTCCGCGGGGGTTCAGGGCCAAGGACGGCCATGATTGCTCCATTTCGGATGTATTTACGGTACAGTTAAGTCACACCGTTCGCTGGAAGTGAGGGACGTCCTTGAACGACTTCCAATGCCCGCCCCATTGGTTCTTCGGGTCGAGCGACTCCCAGTATTCGCCGACCGGCTTGAGCGTCGGAATGTCGTAAGTCAGCTTGCCGTCCTTGAAAAAGTTCAGATCGATTGCGCAGCGCTTGAGGTGGATGCTGTTCATCGTCTTGCTTCGGCCGGTCTTGACGTAGATCTGCTGCTGCTCTGGCGTGCGGGCCAACTCACCGCCCGTGACCGTGAACCCCAGCTCTGTCGCCTTCTGCACCAGCTTCGCGACGTCCAGCAGAAAAGCCGCCTGCTCTTTGACGAGGCTCATTTCAGAGCCTCCCTGATCGCGTCGTCTTTTGCCTTGCTCCCGGCGCTGGACCCGAAGTAGTACGAGACGACCTGCGTCGCGACCGCCGAAAGCACACCGAGGATGTAGATCAGAATGTCCTTGCGCGAGGGGTCAACCGGCGTCTGATCGAAAAGCACGACGCCGAAGAGGATGAACGTCACGCCTAGCAGCAACAACGCCAGCACCGGGGTGACGATCTTGTTCAGCAGCGGCGCATCCTTGCTGGTGGCGATCACTGTCTCGCGGTCACGCGCAGAGTCGGTGTCCTTCAGCCGCAGCTCAAGCTCTGCGAGGTTGAGCTTGTCTTCCTCGAGGCGCAGGCGCAGAAGCTCTTCCTCATGCTCCATCTGCGCGATCTGCACCTTCGCCAGATCCTCGCTCGACATGTCCGGCTTCAGCTCGACGCCGAGCTTGTGCTCGACCCATTGCTTGCCCTTCGCCTGGACGGCGTTGGCGACTAGGTTGAGGCCGGCCCCGAGTAGCGGCGCGAGAATGGCTGGGAGAGGCATTACCGGATGAGATCCTTGCCGCTGAACAACATCAAAAGACCGACAGCCGCCGCGCCGAGAAACCACAGGATCTTGTGGGCTACGTTCTTGCCGATCTGCTGGTACACCTTCTCGAGTGCCTTCTCGGCAGCACGTTCTGCGATGTGTTCGATCTCGGCTTCGGACAGCTTGTCGGTCATCTCGGTCACTCCTCTGGCTTTTCTTCGGTCTTCAACTGCGCGTCGGCTTGGCCCTTGATCTTCACCGCCAGCGGGAATGCGCCGGATTTGGTCGGCAACTCCCCAAGCACGTTCAGAATCGAATTCACTTCGGCGACGGTCAGCTTCAGTTCGATGATGGTTTCCATGTCTGCTCCTGTGGTGGTTGTCACTTTG
>Ga0181352_1000316_pt1 | contig 21092 bp, 10 predicted proteins | sample Fa13VDMLBSN_FD_130103 | JGI IMG/M metagenome (GOLD analysis project Ga0181352, IMG submission 130103) | Freshwater viral communities from Lake Michigan, USA - Fa13.VD.MLB.S.N | ecosystem: Environmental > Aquatic > Freshwater > Lake | place: USA: Michigan | collected 2013-09-23 | reverse complement strand
CTGATTACAAAACAGGCAAGAGCAGCAGGTACGCCGACATGGCGCAGTTGGAGTTGATGGCGGCCATGGTCATGGCGCATCATTCCGAAGTGCAGACAGTCAAGGCCGCACTGTTGTTCGTCGTTGCCAAAGATGTCATCAAGGCCGAGTTCACCCGCGCCCAGTTGCCGGAGATCTGGTCCAAGTGGGCCGGACGCATCGGGGCAGTGGAGAAGGCCGTCGAAGTGAACGTGTGGAATCCGCGCCCCAGTGCGCTGTGCAAGTTCTGCCCGGTCAAGGATTGTGCAAACCATCCGGGCTAAGGAGATAGCCATGGCTACCAAGCCACGCAACTACAAACGCGAGTACGAGACGTACCAGGGCACGCCGGAGCAGATCGCCGCGCGGTCTAACCGCAACAAGGCTAGGCGGGCGTACGAAAAGAAGAACGGCGACCTGCCATCCACCACGGACGTGGCGCACAAAAGGGCCTTGTCCAAGGGCGGTGCGCCGGTCAATGTCAGTAATCTAAAGGCAGAAGGGCGAAGCGGCAATCGCAGTTTTGCTAGGACTTCTACCAATAAACTGAAGTCAGAAATTTCCAAGCGCGAGCGATCGCGCTGAGGTAGTATTTATCCGCCCCGTGAGGGCATGGGGCGTTTCTCCTTGGTCGTAAGACCTTTGGCCCGGTAGTTCGCTACCGGGCCTCTTTGTCACCTCTAGTCATCAGAAAATCATGGAAATCGTGCAAGACCGCGCGTTACTCTTCCGCACTCGCGCAGCGGATCAGATCACCGCGCTCATACCCAAGAGCAAGGTGCTAGACGACAGCGACGAGCCGCAGATACTCGTCAACTGGGGGTTCGAGGAGGTGCAACTCCTGCGCAACCTGGGCGTCAAGAACGTGCCCAGTCCCATCGTGGGGCGCTACAAGTGGCCGGGCATCTTTGCCCCGTTCGTCCACCAGAAAACAACTGCTGAGTTCCTGACCCTGCATCCCCGGTGCTTCGTGTTCAACGAGGCAGGCACGGGCAAGACAAGCGCCGCAGCGTGGGCCGCAGACTACCTGATGCAACAGGGCCGTGTGACTCGCGTGCTCGTGGTGTGCCCGGTGTCCATCATGGAGACTGCGTGGCGATCGGATCTGTTCAAGACCGTGATGCACCGCACGGTGGCTATCGCCATGGGTTCCAAGGAACAACGACGCAAGGTGATCGCAGGCAACTTCGAGTTCGTCATCATCAACTTCGATGGCGTGAAGGTGGTGGCAGACGAGTTGCGCAACGGCGGGTTCGACCTCATCATCGTGGACGAAGCCAATGCCATCAAGTCAGTAACCACGGAGCGTTGGAAGGCCATCGCATCTTTGGTCAAAGCCAACACCCGGCTGTGGCTCATGACGGGCACGCCCGCATCGCAGTCGCCGCTCGACGCTTACGGGCTTGCCAAGTTGGTCAACCCCGACGGGGTGCCGCGCTTCTTCGGTGCATTCCGCGACAAGGTGATGATTAAGGTCACCCAGTACAAGTGGATGCCGCGCCCTGCCGCACGAGACATCGTGCATGCTGCCCTGCAACCGGCCATCCGGTTCACCAAGGACGAATGCTTGGATCTGCCGGACATGCTCTACACCACGCGCGACGTGCCGCTGACGACGCAGCAGCAGAAGTATTACGACGCGATCCGCAAGGAGATGATTACGGTGGCCGCAGGTGCGGAGATCACGGCAAGCAACGCAGCAGGCATGCTCAACAAGTTGTTGCAGATCTCCCAGGGTGCGGCCTATACGGACGATAGGGACGTGGTGTCGTTCGACATGAGCAACCGCTTCAACGAACTGGTCAGCGTCATCGAGAGCACCGACAACAAGGTGCTCGTGTTCGTGCCCTTCCGGCACTCGTTGGAGGTCCTGCACGAAGATCTGCTCAAGGCAGGCTACACCGTGGAGGCAATCCATGGCGACGTGTCGCCCACCCGTCGAGCGGAGATCATCAAGCAGTTCCAGTCAGAGGACGACCCACGCGTTCTGCTGCTCGTGCCGCAGGCCACCGCTCACGGCATCACGCTGACACGCGCTGACCAAGTGGTGTGGTGGGGCCCGGTGCCCTCCACAGAAATTTACATGCAGGCCAATGCCCGTGCACACCGCGCCGGGCAGACCAACAAGGTCACGGTCACGCATCTACAGGGTAGTCCCGTGGAGCGCAGGGTGTTCCACATGTTGCAGAACAAGATCGACATGCACCTGAGCCTCGTCGATCTCTACAAACAGGAGATCACATGACCCCTTGACGACCAAACTAAACACTGTATACTTCAATCACATCAACGCTAGTCAACAGGAATCATCATGGACGCCAACAAACTTGTGCAGGTCTACATCAAGATCCGCGACGCCAAGGAAATCAAAACCAAGCAGCACGAAGAAGAGATAGCCGCACTCGATGAGCAACTCGCTGCCGTTGAGGAATCTCTATTGGAGATCTGCAAGAACACCGGCCAGGACGGCGGCAAGACCCAGTATGGCTCGTTTACCCGTACGGTCAAGACCCGCTACTGGACATCGGACTGGGATAGCATGTACCAGTTCATCAAAGATCACGACGCCCCCGAACTGTTGGAGCGCCGTGTGCACCAGGGTAACTTCAAGGAGTTCCTCCAAGAGAACCCTGACAAGATGCCGCAAGGCATGAACGTGGACTCACGGTACTCCGTCACCGTGCGCCGCGCCAAGTAACTTCACTCAAGGAAATCACATGAGTAACATCACTCTCTTCAAGTCTGGTTCCGTCGTTCCCGATTACCTGCGCGAAGCCGCAGACTCCACCACCAAGGACATCGCCGGTAGTTCCGGTGGCAAGCAGATCTCCATCCGTGGGGGTGTGTGGCGCATGATCGTTGGTGGCGAAGAGGTTGCCAAGAACGAAGATCGCTCCATGAACCTTGTGGTGATCGCAGCGGGCAAGGGGATCACGCGTACCTTCTATGCAGAGAAGTACGAGGAAGGTAAGGACGTCAAGCCCTCCTGCTGGTCCGCCGAAGGCGAGAAGCCCAACCCCGAGGTGCCCAACCCCCAAGCATCGTCCTGCGCCACCTGCCCTCAGAACATCGAGGGCTCCGGCGAAGGCAAGTCCCGCGCATGCCGTTATAGCAAGCGTCTGGCCGTGGCTCTGGAGAACGACATCACCGGCAACATCTACCGCATGTCGATCCCGGCCAAGTCGTATTTCGGCAAGCCCGACGGCGACAAGATGCCCCTGCAAGCATTCGGCAAGTTCCTGGCAGGTCATGGCATTCCCATCACCGGCATCGTGACCGAGGCCCGCTTCGACACGTCCGAGGCTGTCCCCGTGCTGAAGTTCCGCGCTGTGCGTCCGCTGACCCGTGAAGAGTGGGATGCGGCCAAGGCCCAGAGCCAGACCGACGACGCACGTCAGGCCATCGACTTCAAGATGGTGCCTTCCAAGGCCGATACGGGTAGCAGCGCCCCCGCCCTGCCCGCCGCGTTCAAGGAGGCCCCGGCGCAGCAGGAGGCCAAGGTGGCCGAGCCTGTGAAGCGCACCACCAAGAAGGCCGAGCCTGCTGCCGCGCCGAAGGACGTCTCTTCCATTCTGAGCGAGTGGGGCACCGACGACGATGCCTAAAGGACTCAGGGGGTATAGCACCTCCTTTGTCGCAGCCGTAGAACACGGTTGCCTGTCTGACCTGATGGTTCAGTTCGTCCACGAGTGCTTGGTACGGGAGATCCCCGTATCAGCCGTGGCGGAAAGAATCGGCGTCACACGGGCAACCGTGTACTCGTGGTTCACCGGAAGGTCTGAGCCACGGGTGCGACACCAAGAAAAAATCAAGCAGATCCTGGCGCGTTGGAACCGCGCCTGATCGTTCTACCCGAGAGGTATCGTGCATTCCTTCCTCGACTCCGTATTGCCTACGCAGGGCATGTACTGCGCTGTGGCGATCAAGGGGGGAAAGGTAAAGCCGTCATTCCATGGAACTATTGCTGATGTCGATGCAGCGGCTCAAGCCGCAGGCAGCAAGGGCGCAGATGCCTACTTCGCACTAGCCAGTTTCGACGACCCCGCACTGGGACGCACAGCCGCAAACGCTGTCTACCTGCGGTGCTTTTTCCTTGACCTCGACGTAGGTCCAACAAAAGCCTACGCCACACAGTCGGACGCGGCAAAGGCGCTCCGACAATTCATCAACACCACGGGCTTGCCGCTGCCCATCATCGTCAGTTCTGGCGGCGGCTTGCATGTCTACTGGCCTCTGACTGAGGACGTCCCCGCAAAGGACTGGGTAGAGCATGCCAAGAAACTGAAGACCCTGTGCAAACTGCACGGGCTTGATGCCGACCCTGCGGTGACTGCGGATGCTGCCCGCATCCTGCGTGTACCCGGCACCCAGAATTTCAAAGAGACCAACCCGCGTCCGGTGATGGTGGTCTACCAGGGGCAGCCTGTGCCCTTGGCCGACATCGTGAAGGTACTTCCTGCGCCCCCCACGCTTGTGGCGCCAACGTCCATCTTCGCGGCCAAGCAATTTGGCACGGACGATGTGACCAAGGATCTTGCGGCGGAAGACCACCCGCCCAGTGAGTTTGCAAAGATCGTACGGTTAAGTGTTAAGGGCAACGGGTGTGCGCAGATGGCGCATGCCGTGCAGAACGCAGCCACCCTGGAAGAACCGCTGTGGCGGGGCGTCCTGTCAATCGCGGTGCGGTGCGTAGATGGTGGCGAAGCCATCCACAAGGTGTCCAAGGCCCACCCCGGCTACAGCCCGTCGGCCACCGAGAAGAAGGCGTCCGAGACCAAGGGCCCCTACACCTGCGACTGGTACCGCACCAACAACCCGGCGGTATGCAAGGGGTGCAAGCAGCAGATCTCTAGCCCCATCGTGTTGGGCAAGATCGTGCAGGAATCTACGCCGGTCAACGACGCCTACGTGGTGGAGGTTTCGACCGAGGGCAACGAGGATCCAGACGCCAAGGTAACCGTAGAGATTCCGGCCTACCCCTTCCCATACTTCCGGGGCGCCAACGGCGGCGTGTTCAAGCGCACGGTAGTTGACCAAGAGACCATCGACATTGAAGTCTACCCAAGCGATCTCTACATCACGGGTAGGTTCTTCGATTCCGACATACACGGAGATGGCGACGGCGAACTGGTGGGGATCAACCTGCACATGCGCAAAGACGGAGTGCGCAGGTTCCACGCTCGGGTTACAGACCTGTTCGCCAAAGATTCACTGCGCGACCTTCTGAACAAAAACGGAGCAATCGCTTACGGCAAACAACTGGACGTTCTCATGGCCTACTTCGCGTCAAGCATTCGCAAACTGCAATCGCAGTACGCAGCCTCCAAGACCCGCAGTCAGATGGGCTGGACCCCCGACATGCAAGGGTTCGTGGTGGGGGAACTGGAGTACACCCCTGACGGCACCAAACTGGCGCCCCCGGCCAGTGGCATCCGGCAGTTGGCCCCGGCTTTCGTGCCGCGCGGCTCCCTCGATGCGTGGAAGGAAATGGCGAACTTCTACAACACGCCCGGGCTTGAGCCGCACGCTCTGGCTTTCTTCTTTGGGTTTGGCTCACCGCTGCTGAAGTTCATCGGCGGGGAGGCGGTCAAGGGCGCCCTAATCCATTTGAAGTCCAACGAGTCTGGGTCGGGTAAGACCACGGTGCAGATGATGGTGAACTCTATCTTCGGGCATCCGTCCGAACTGCTCATGACCAAGGACGACACCTACGCTGCCAAGATGCACCGCATCGGCTTGCTTAACAGCATTGCCTACACCGTGGACGAGATCACGAATGCGGAGGACAAAGAGTTGTCGTCTATGGCCTACGGCTTTACCACGGGCCGGGATCGGCACCGCATGGAGTCGCAGACCAACCGACTGCGTACCAACAACACCACGTGGAATGCCATCACTATCACGTCCTCTAACGGGTCGATGATTGACAAGTTGGCGCAACTCAAAAGCACCGCCGACGGTGAACTCAAGCGGACGTTGGAAATCGAAGTGCCGCGTCTGCGCAACGTAGCCAAGGCCGATGTGGACCGGCTGTTCGGGCAACTGACCGAAAACTATGGGGTGGCAGGCCCCGTGTTCATCAAGTACGTGGTGTCCAATCAGCAACTCGTTCTGGCGGCGCTCAAGGACATGCAGGCCAAGATCGACGCGGCTTTGTCGTTGGAGCAGAACGACCGCTTCTATTCCTGCGTCCTGGCCTGTGCATTCGTTGCCGCGCTCATCGCCCGCAAACTGGGTCTGTTCGACATTGAGATCAATCGCATTTACAACTACGCCCTGGAACTGGTGCGGCAGAACAAGGCGCTTCAGATCAGCAGCGTGGGCGGCCCGACTGTGGTGGCCCAGGAAACCCTGTCGTCGTTCATCAACGAGAACGTGTCTAACGCGCTCGTCATCAACAGCCCAGTCAAGGGTGCCATGCCAACGGCGCCGATCGTGTCCCCACGCAACGTGCTGCGCATGCGCTACGAGCCTGATACCACGGAGTTGTTCATAACGGTGGCGGACTTCCGCGCCCACTTCACCAAGAAACAGGTGGATGTGCGGGAGAGCATCCGGGCCCTGACAGCCATCAACGTGATTAAGCACAACGGCACCGCTGTTGCCAAGCGGATCGGTGCAGGTGCAGTGGGCGGGCTGTCCGGCCTGTGCGTCCGGTGCTACGTGATTGATGGCACCGCGCTCGGTATCGACGAGACCTCGTTCACTTCCAACGAAGACGATGCCCAGGACCAAAGCCAAGCCGCCGGGCAAGCCGCATGACTTTCGCTTAGTGGTGGTGCAGGGCGTTGAGTATTACGTCTACTGGGAGAAACTGACGCTTGGCGCGTCGTTCTTCCTGCCCACCACGGGCACGATTGCACAGGTTAAGCGGGCCATACGCGACGCAGTGCGGCACCATGGCTACATAGTCGAACTGCGCACCCGGCGCGAGTATGGTCGCTACGGGGTGCGCGTCTGGCGCATGAACTAGACCGCCATCCGACCCGCTTTGCGGATCTCCGTCTTGGCCTCTCGCAGCCACCCGGTGAGTTCGGCCTCCAACTTGCGGATCTCTTCCAGTTCGCGCTCTCGCTCGTCCTTGGGCATCTGTTCGGCCCCGATCGGGCTGTTGAGATACTTGCGGTACGCGCGGGTGTCTTTCAACTGGTTCAGCGTAGCGTTGATCGACCGTTCTAGCATGAGGCGGTCTTCGTTCTCCACGGCGAACGCTTCGGCGCGGACGGGATCCGTCTTTGCCAACTCGTTGAGCGTAGCGTTGATCTGCCCAACCTTCTCGCGCTCTTCGTAGAACTCCGAGAGTTGACGGGTGCCAACCGGGTCGTACAGGTAGTTCGACAGCAGCGCGTACTTGTGCAGGGGGCGATCGACTCGCGTCGGGTTCAGCAGGCTGTCCGTTGCCATGGTGACCATGGCCGCCGTAGAGCCGAAGTACCCGCGCAGCACGTTGTCGATCATGATCGGAGAGATCTGAACGCCAACCATATCCCGACTAAATCCTGCCATGGCGATGGCCAGTTCACTGGTTGTAGCCGTGCGGCGCTCACTGGGCAGTTGGCCCTTCTGGAAGATGCCTTCCAGGGGGCGCATGGTCAGGAACGAGAAGTTGGTCCATGCCTCAAGCAGCGGCTTGGCAGCCTGCGGGATCGGCATGGCGCGTCCGAAGTATTGCTCCGCGATGTAAGCCACAGCGGTGCGGACAGCCTCCATGGCCTCCTGCTCTTCCGGCGTACCCTTGCGCTTGTAGTATTCGACCATGCGCTCCGGGATCACCTTGAAGATGGCGCCCAGTTCGGTCGGCACCCCGATCTTCAGGCCGTCGCCCAAGATCCAGTTGCCGTCCCGGGTGCGCAGGTCCATATCCTTGTAGTCCTCATCGTCGGACTTGCCAAGGGCATACAGCGTAGCGAACGCAGTGAGCATGGCCGCGCGGCTCCAGAACAGCCGACGGGCGGCGGTTCTTTCAAGCCCTGATGCTGCCGCTTGGCCGGTGGCCGCACGGTACAGCACGTCGGTACCCTGGATGTAGGCGTTGAAGAACGGGATGGTGGACGTGAGCGCAGCGGCGAAGTTACTTGCTCCGCGCCGACGAAAGTTGATGAACTCACGGGCCCGCACCTGGGCCAACAACTCGTCGTTCGTCTCGCGCTTGGTCTGATCGTAGATGGCCTTGCGCACCGCGATGTCGGATGCCCGCGTAATGCCATCCAGTCGATGCAGCAAAGTCTCAAACCGACCACGCTTCATGTAGCCCGCTTCTTTGAGAAGCGATTCGGCAGGGCGTCCCTGTTGGAAGTCGTACTCGCCGGTCAGGCCCAGGTCGCCCAGTTCTCGCACGATGGGATGCTTGATGCCGCGCATTTCGGCCAAGGCGATCTTGGGGAAGTTCGTCAGAGCCATGCGGATCATGGGACCCGGGTTGCGAACGCCTGACGTGAAGATGGCGCGTTGCACGTCGTCCGCCACCTGCTTGAGCGCGAAAGGCGGCAGTGCAGTAACCGTGGTACGCAGCACGTTGGAGAACGCCCCGAGGAACTTCATCAGCCCGCTCTTGGGCAGCGTCAGATCCTTGAATGCCAACACGTCGTACTTGCTTGGCACTTGCCAGAACCGCAGTTCTCCATCCACGTACGCGCCGACGGTGTTGTCTTTGTGCTGCGTGGTTGTGCCAAGCGGCTTGGCCAAGCCCATGCTTTCCATGACTTCGATCGTGGTGCGCGTGGCGTCGGCGTTGGTTGTCTGCCGCAGCATCCAACCGAGCGTGTTTGCGTAGTTGGTGAACACGTTGCCCACCGGGCGCTCCAGGGAGCCGACCAGTTCTGGCAGTTTGCCCAACTGCGCCACGCCCTTGCCAGACAGTTTCTTGATGCGATCGAACGAGGAGATCTCATCCGATATGCGGTCAAACGGCACGTAGTTGACTACCGACTTCCACGCATCGCCCTCGGCCTTAGACAGCCGCCCCACGGCCACCATGTTGTCCACCATGGCGATACGGGCCTTGTCCATCAACGTGCTGATTTCTTGCAGGTCGGGGTCGGCGTTGTATTCTTTTGCCAAGGCGTCGATGTCGGCCTCCGGCATGTGGATAACGAACTCGGTGCCCTTCGTCTGGTTGGACTTCAGCAACTCCTTCAAGCGCATGGCTTCGAGGATGCGGCTTGCCGCACGGGTACCGGCCTCCATCGAGTAGCCGTTCTTCTTGGACCACTTCTCCAAGGCGGCGAATACTTCGACGGGGGGAGGCACGCCCTTCTTCTCGACTACCTTCCACAGCCCGGTCGTCGGATCTTTCTCGATCGAGCCTTTCTGGAAGTATTCCGGCAGGAGTTTTACGTAGTCCTGCGCCTGCCGCAGTGCCCCCATGGGGTTGAGGTTGCCCAACGCGTCTCGCACGGCGCCGTTGAACTTGGCCTGGAGGCGCTGCTCCACAGCCGCAGCCGAGTCCGCCATCATGACGCGGAACTTGGTGCCAAGGGTCGGATCCCCGGGCTGGGTCGTGATGCCCTGCACCATGGCCTTGTACCAAGGCAGGCGCTCGGGCTCGATCGGGCCCATAGCGTCGATGATCTGCTGAGCACCGTAGGACATGGCGAACTGTCGTTCAGGTACGCGTGCTTTCCGAGTCCTGTCTTCAAACCACATCTTCGACGAGCCAGGGCCCATCGAATCCAAGAAGTCCTTGACCGTCTTGGCGGGCAAGTACTGCCGCCCCGTGACGATGCGCAGCAGGTCACGCAACTTCTGCGCAACCTGGGAGAAAAATTTCTCGGTTATGGTCAGCGGCTTGTCCGCAGTGGTGGCCCACCGTGCCGTGTTGTCGGCAAACCATTCGCTGAACGAACGCCAGTAGGAATCAACGTTTGCAAGGTCTTCGGCCAATATCTCGCCTTTGCCGAGCCCGGTCACATACGTTTCAAATTCTTTTGCCTGCTCCCGAGTGCGCAGGTTGTGCGCGAGTTCGATTGCGGTTACCCCGGGCTTCTTGTTCTCTTTTAGCCAAGCCTCGTACTCCTTACGGATGGCGAATTGCACGCCCGCCGGAGCGTTGTCATACGCGATCTGCTGAATGGCATGGCCAAGTTCGTGCGCCAAAACTTCCAACGATTGCGCTTCAGACATACCCGGCTTCATGTAGATGATGAAGTCGTTGCGGTCACGTCCGAACGACACTACAGAGCCGTTTGTTTGAGGCGATTCGTTAGTGGTGTTGAGCCCCGCCAAGTACGGGCCGTGGATGCCGTAGCGGTCCGAATCTGCAATCAAGTCGTCGCTGTTGTGGATAAAGAACCGCACGTCGCCAATACCAAGTGACTTGGTAAGGTCGGCCAAGTAATCGACGTACTTCTGGGGCACATTTTCGGTACCCACAACATTACTGGTCGCCCCCGTAAAGGGCCCGTCAAACATGGCGGCATACCCAGCCGCATCTGCGTCGATTGCGCGGGCACGGGCTTCAACAAATCGAGCCCGGTCCTCATCATTCAACAACGGACTACGGCCCGTACGAACGTCCACCCGTTCGGCACGCCCATCACTGTGCGCCACAACATAGTTTGTGTAGCCAAAGGTGTTTACGGTGCGAATTAGCGCAAGATCGCCTTCCGTGTAGACGACCTTGCCCCCCGGGTACTTTTTAGCAAACTCAGTCGCCCACTGGGGGAACTCTGGCTCCGCAGGGGCCGCAGGAGCGACAGCCTCTTCACGGGGCTGAAGGTCGAACGCCATCTGCCGCTCGTCCGCAGCAGGGGCTTCGGCGGCGGGCTCTTCGGCAGCGGCGCGTTCGCGCTCATCAGCGGCCTCGGCACGCTTGCGCGTTTCAGCCTTGCTTGATGGGAACAACTCAACCTGCGGACCACGACGGATCTCGACCTCGCCTTCTTCCATGCCGAAATCGGACGTGCCGATGGGCTCGCGCATCTCTTCGGAGATGGGCGGCGTGGGCTTGGCCGGAGTCGGAGGAGTGGGCGCCTCTACGCGACGCGTTGGGGCAGCGGTTTTCTTCTGCTGTTCGGCCAAGCGACGCTGCATCTCGGCGGCGTCACGCTGACGCTCTTCCTCGGCCTTGCGGTCGTAGGCCGGGATCAACTCCTGCACCTGGGTTTCCAACTCGTCGTAGGCTTTACGGGCCTTGGAGTTGGGCATCGGCACCTTGCCGTTCTTGAGCAGCAGTCCGCGCTGCTTGTTGCGCAGCGAGTCGATCGCAGTCTGAACCTCAGCCGCCGTGCGGGTATCTTCTACAGGCGCAACAGGAGGAGCAACAGCCGGTTCCTCAACGACTGGGGCAACGGGGGGCGCAACAGGCGCTTCTTTCTTCTTCCGTTTGGCTACAGCCTTCTTGGCGTCTTCAACGGCCTTGGCTTGGATCTGCTCTGGGGTCAGTGCAGGGGGCTGCTGTCCCTCTCCTGCAACTCCTGTTGGAGCAGGTGGTGCAACAGGTGCCAGTCCAGGGGCGACAGGTCCTTGAGGTGCGGCGGGAGCAGCGGCTGCGGGAGGTCCGGCGACGGGAGGCGCGCTAGGTACGCCCACGCCTCGCTGATCTCCTCCGGGCTGAGGTTTTGCACTAACAGGCGTTGGCGTTGGCGCTCCACGGGGGGCCTCCTTAAATGCGGGTACGTCCGGGCCCAACAAGGCTCGGAGAATCTTGGCCCGCGACCCCTGACCTTTTACCAGAGAAGGATCCTGCTGCACAAGAGCAGCGACATCTTCCTTGGTGCGGTTGACGACGTTACGGTTGAACCAATCCTTTGCGGTCTTAAACGGCACACCGATGGCCTCGATGTCCGGCATGTAGATACGCGGCGCCGGGGGCGGCGTCGTGGACGTGGGCTCACCTTCTCCGGTGTAGCGGAATGGCAGGCGCATCTGCCCCTGCTCACGCAACTCCCGACGATCTTGGCGGTACTCTGCGCGCTGCTCACGCAGTGTGGGTTCAGTTTCGACTTCGGTTGCAAGTTGGGCGCCGCCAGGAGGCAGGAACTCCCGCATCTCCATCTGCTGACCGGGCTGCGTAAAGGCGCTGCGCGCTGCTTTCTCAGCATCTACACGCTGCTGCTCTTGCTGCGCCCGCGCTTGCGTGACGGCTTGTGCTTCTACCTGCCGGATCTGCTGCGTCAGTTGGTCAATTGCCGCCCGGGTTTCAGGCGTTTGAGGCTGCGCTTGGAGCGCCGCACGTTGTTGGTACAACTGCGCAGGATCAGCCGGTGCCGCAGGAGTGGGCGGAGTCGGAGCCGGGGCAGGCGCAGGCGCGGCAGCGGTGGGCGGAAGCGGCGGAGCGGGCGGAGGTTGGACCTCTGGTCCACGTACCGCACCAATCGTAGCGCCACCAAGAGCGCCCATGGCGGCTTCCTGTGCAGCCTGACCGGCAACACCCTGGAACGTCGGAACATTGAACCCTTCACGCTGCAACGCAATGTTGGCAGCCATGCGTTCCTGACCGCCCTGCGCGGCTTCCGTGGGGGCTTCGGCCAACGCCGCCGTGCCCGCACGACGCAGCATACCGGGGGCAGCCTGTTGGGCCCCGGCCTTGGACAGCAGACTTTCTGCACCGAACCGTCCGGCTACCGCACCCAGCGCACCGCCCAGACCAATCTGCTCGATGTTTTTGCCCGTATAGGCTTGTGCGGCCTGTGCCTGCTGCTCAGCCAATTGCTCCGGCATCCCTTCAGATACCAGACGTTCTTTCACAGAGTCGTAGATAGAGCCCTTGACCGCGCCCACGCCTTGTGCAGTACCAATCGCGGTATTGATCGCCCGCATGGTGGCGGGCAGCAGTTTGGCCGCAGCGCCGATTGGGGCCGCAAGCACGAAGGGCAGGAAGGAACCCACCGCTTGCGCCGCGCTTTGCAGGGGCGCTTCGGCCACGCCGCCCAGAGCCGTGCTGACTTCCGCGCCAACACCTTGCTCTTCAGCGGCTTTTGCCATCTGGGCACGCCGCTGCAACTCTGCCTGACGCTCGGGCGTCATGGCTTCGCCCAGTGCGCGTTGACCGCGCTCCAAGGCTTCGGAGGCTACGTTGCCTGCACCGAACACATCGGTCAGAGCCTTGACGCCGCCCACGGCGCCTTGCCCCAAAGACAGGGCCACGTCCCGCACCGAGAACGGTGCGGCTTTGGCCGGGGGCGCAGCAACACCTAAATGGGAGATGATTTCGGCGGGGGTGTACCCCGCACGAAATGCCGCGTCCGTATCAAACTTACGTTCCCGGCCAAGGTATTCGGCTATTTCGCGCTCCGAGTACCCGGCTTTGACTGCACCCGCTACATCAAACGCCATGGTGACTCCAAATAGTTAGCGTTGGAACGCAGACAGGGGAGGCCGATTACCAGTAGCCGCAGTGGGGGCGGTAGCCGCCGGAGCCTTTTGATCTGCTCCCGACAGCGCAGAGATTCGAGTGCGGAGATCTTTCAAGTCGTTCTCCAGTTCTCCCCGACGTTTACGGCTGGCAGGATCCATAAGCCCTTGCAGTTTGGTCAGTTCAGACTGAACTCCGCGTTCAGCAGACTGCAAACCATCCACCGCCAACTTGCGCTCTTGGAGGTCGTTGCTCCTGCCCGCGCGCTCGGCTTGCGCCATGGCCACGCGCACATGCGCGTCAGTGTTGTACTTGCTGCTACCGGCTTGGAGTTCAGCGGAATACATCTGCGACAGGGCTTGCAGTCTGCTGCGGCTCATTGCCCCAGTCTGCTCCATCTCGGCACGCTTCATGGCACCGGCTTCTTTCTCACGGGACTCCCCAATCGACATAGCCTTATTGAAGATGCCCTCGGCTTCCTTGCGGTTGCCGGTGTTAATGGCGTTGATGAGGTCGTACATCTGCCGTTGATGCTGCATATCCTCAGCATAGGCGCGCTGTGCAAACTCTTGCTCAGACGCCGCAGCGCCGCCGTAGCCCCGGCTAAATCCGCCTAGCACTGCCTTGAGCCCCATACGGGCCCGGTCTTTCTCTTGCTGAGCGTGCCGAGCACGCATCTGCGCAATCATCTCGCGCTCTTCGGCTCCGGCAGGAGTGCCGAGTCCCATGGACGCGGCCAACGCTCTCACGTCTGCACCGGCTTGAGTTAGACCATTCTGAGGGGCAGCGGCTTGAGGGGCAGCGGCGGCTTCTGCGGGGGCGCCTGTCAAACCTACACCACTCATTAAAGCAGAGCGAAGATCCGCCGTCGTTGGCTGCTGTGCACCGGGCTGCGTAGGGGCAGCCGCTTGGGGAGCAGTGGGAGGGGCGGGCGGGCGCTGTTGCGCTCCGGGAGGAGCGGGCGGACGTTGTTGCGCAATGGCTTGCACTTGAGGCATGCGTTCAGCACCGGGTCCGTACGCCGCCAAAATTTCAGGCGGAATAGTCGCAGGGGGGCTTGGGGGTGACCCCGTAGCAGGCTGTTCGGCGCGCTTAGCCCAAGCATTCGAAGGGTAGAACTCTTCCATACGACGCATAGCTTCCGCCGGAACCATAGATTCCTGCATGCCGCGCTTTTGTTCCAACAAGCGTTGGTAGTCGCCTACGTTCTGCCGCACCCCGCGCAATTGCGCTTTAGCCGCCAAAATGGCGTCGCGCTGTGACTTCGGGCGGGGATTGCCATTCTCGTCAAATTCAGGGTCGAGGTCTGCAATGTTTTGTGCAGTTGGCTGCGACCGGTTCATGGCCTGAACAAGCGGATCCCGCGACGTGTCGTAGATAGACCTACCGCCTTCTTGGAACGCCACGATACCGCCGCCTTCAAAGCCAAACTCCACGGGCAACTGATCGAGGCCACCTTCACGACGCGGCTGCTCCTCGGGCTCGGGAGAACCCTCCGGCGCGGGCATCACGGCACTGCGGGCTTGGTCAAGCCCCTGCCGATCCATAGCCTGCTTCTTCATGGCCTGAAGAGCCAACAGGTCAGCCTTTTGCGACAACTGCTGCGAGACCGTGGGTTGTTCGCCGGTAGCGGCACCGTCAGACAGAGCCTGACGCTGCGCCATCTTTTCGCGCCCTGCAAGTTCCGCAGCGGCCAAGTACGGAGGCACGGAGGCCACCATGCCATCCTTGGCCCGCTTGAGATACATCATGGTCTGCGCCCCAGGGGGCAGCATTTGCAGGTCGCGTTGGATCTGAACGAGATTGGGTGCGGGCATAGTGCTACCTCTTGTTAGCCTTGGCCAAGGTTTTTCAATCGCTCGTACAACGACTCAAGATCATTGATACGCGATGTAAGTTGAGAAAGACCAGTGGTGTTAGGCGTAGTAGACGACGCGCCAATCGGCAGTCCTTCTAGCAACTTGCGTTGGTAGTCAAGCATGGAGAACGGATAGGCCCGCTCTTCTTCGAACGCCTTGCGCTCCGCTGTCAGCCCCTGCTGCTCGATTTCGCGCTGTTCGGCGCCCAACTTGGCGAGGTCTGCCAAGGACTGCGTACCGAACGTAGCACTGAATTGCCGCGAACCCTCACCGGCCTTCTGGGCTTCCATTTGACGGGCTTGGTCGGCATTGAACTGCGCCATAGCCTTGTCGTACGCACTTGCGTAGCCTTCGCCAATAGTTTGCCGTTGTTTTTCAAGCAGGTTTCGACGGCCTTCAGACTCCATGATGGCCTGACGGCTACCGCCAAAAGCACCGGCCTTGGTCAGTCGCGCAGCGTCGGCCAAGCGGGCAATGTCTGACTGCCTACGCATCTCCGCCAATGTGGGATCCAAAGCCGCGCTCAAGTACGGATTCATGTACTGCTTGGCCGCATCCAGACCAAAGGTGCCCGCCGTAAACGTGCCCGGGGTATATCCGGTCTTGGCCAATTCGCTTGCGCCAGCGAAGGCTTGCTGTTGCAACGCCGATGGCCCCGCTGTCAGTGGACCCTGGTAGGCTTGATATGGTTGATCGCCTAGAGCCTGTGCTTTGCCCAATATGTTAGTGACGTACTCACCGACCCACGGAGATAGGGTAGAGGCTTGCGAGGTGCCGTAGCCGGTTACCGCAGGGGGCGTAGGCGGTGTTGTGGTTCCACCGGCTTGAAACGCCACCACGCCGCCTCCGGCATAGCCCGCAAGGCCACCGGGCATGAACTTGTCCGGGTTGATCTTCTTGCCTTGCTTGTCCGTCCCCGTGCGGGCTTTACGCACACGCGCCATCATGTCGTACAACTTCTTGGCGCCAGCATCAGAGTTGCCGTTGCCCAGGTGCGATACGACGTCCGCAGGGATCACGAACTCCCCATGGCTCAGGGCCGCAGGTTGCTCGCCGTCGATTGAACTGGGGATCTTGTCCGCCATGCCATCCGTGGCGCCTTGGAGATAGCGACCTCCACGAGCCAACATTGCAATACCGCCATCAGCCATGGTTGCGGTCCCTTGTTGTTGCTGCGTAGGCAGGCGTTGATCGGGGCGAAGTACATCGGCCACACTGGATGCACCGGGCGGCGGAGTAGCGGGGGCCGGTGCGGCTGCGACAGGCTCAGGATTCCAAGGCATCTTGAACGTGCCCGCATACGGACTGGTTGCCGGAGGGGCAGCAGTGGGCGTATAGGCCGCACGAAGCCCGGTGGCTTGCGTCGCTGCGGCTTGTCTGGCTGCGGCCAAGGCCTCCTCGTCACCTTTGGGTGTGTACTGCACGTCCGTGAAGTACCGCAGTCCGCCTTGACCGGGACGACGGTTGGGATCTTGAATGTTCAGGGCTTCCCGGGTGGCCGTCATCTTTGGCACTGGCACGTTGTAGCCGCCGGTTTTGATGTCAGACCCGCCCCGCATGCTATAGATACCTAAAGCAGCAGTAGCAAGACCGGGCCAGTTAACACTACCGTCCGGTTTTACAAATGCACCCTTGAGGCTGTTGAAGATTCTGTTCCCTTCAGCATCTCCGGGGCTCCATACTAGGTCGCCTTGGTAGTAGTACTTGCCGTCAGGACTGATGGCCGTGCCATTGTCGTAGTATTTCCAGCCGTAGCCGTACTGTCCAGGCAGTGCGGTATTGGCGATCTCTTTGGCGCCCGTGTCTACTTCGAGGTTAATCGGCTCGTCTTGCCAAGAGGAATCAACTTCGTCGTCGCCACCAATTTCATCGTCGCCACCAATTTCATCGTCTCGATTGCTCATATTGACCTCATTTCAGCAGGCGCAGCAGGTCTTTCAACGTGCCCGGTTGTTTGAACAGTTCGTCCACGTAGCCCCCTTGGGCCATTCTAGTTGGGACGACAGAAAAAGCATCCCCCTGCGCACCCAAAAGAATCTCTTCTAGCGTGCGGTACGGGTCCACAGATTTGTACTTGCCACCGTAGAAGGGGTCGCGCTTGTCTTCGCCGCCCATGCCGGTAGGCACCCCGCCGCGTACAGGCGGACGAACCGGAGGCCGAACGGGCGGGCGAACCGGAGGCCGAACTGGCGGCGTAGTGGGCGGAGCAACCGGAGGCACCGTAGGCGGCACCGTAGGCGGCACCGTAGGCGGCACGACCGGAGGTGGAGTGGGTACATCCACAAACACCGGAGGTACCACGGGCGGAGCCACGGGAGGTGCAACCGGCGGCGCGACAGGCGGAGCCACAGGCGGAGCCACAGGCGGAGCCACAGGCGGAGCCACAGGCGGAGCCACAGGCGGAGCCACGGGAGGTGCAACCGGCGGAGCCACAGGCGGAGCCACAGGCGGAGCCACAGGCGGAGCCACGGGGGGAGCAACCGGAGGGGCAACCGGAGGGGCCACGGGGGGAGCAACCGGAGGGGCAACCGGAGGGGCCACGGGAGGCGCGACAGGCGGAGCCACGGGCGGAGCAACCGGAGGGGCCACGGGAGGCGCGACAGGCGGAGCCACAGGCGGAGCCACAGGCGGAGCCACAGGCGGAGCCACGGGAGGGGCAACCGGCGGCGCTACGGGCGGAGCCACGGGCGGCGCGACAGGCGGAGCCACGGGCGGCGCGACAGGCGGAGCCACGGGCGGCGCTACGGGCGGAGCCACAGGCGGAGCCACGGGCGGCGCGACAGGCGGAGCCACGGGCGGCGCTACGGGAGGTGCGACAGGCGGAGCCACGGGCGGCGCGACAGGCGGAGCCACGGGCGGCGCTACGGGAGGTGCGACAGGCGGAGCCACAGGCGGAGCCACGGGCGGAGCAACCGGAGGGGCCACGGGAGGCGCGACAGGCGGAGCCACGGGCGGCGCTACGGGAGGGGCAACCGGAGGGGCAACCGGAGGGGCAACCGGCGGCGCTACGGGCGGAGCCACGGGCGGCGCGACAGGCGGAGCCACGGGCGGCGCGACAGGCGGAGCCACGGGCGGCGCTACGGGAGGGGCAACCGGAGGGGCAACCGGAGGGGCAACCGGAGGGGCAACCGGCATCAGAATGCTAGTATCCGTGCCGCCCAGGGCGTTGACTACACCGGTCAGACTAAACCCAGTGGCACTGGAGATGTCCGCCAACGTGTAGCCGTTAGCCACCATGTTGTCGATGAGCGCGTCCGCCTTGTCCGCAGCGGACAGACTGGCGTTACTTACGATCGAATTGACAAATGCTTTGATGTACGCCGCACGGTTAATCTCCGGCAACGGCGTAATGGAATCAAGCCGCACTGTGCCGTCTGGCAGCAGGGTGACCGTACCCAAATCAATCGAACCGTCGGGGCGTACGTCAATGCCGGACCCGGCAAGGTCTTCCCCAAGAACCGAGAGATTGCCGCCAGGAATAGTGGGGGCAAGCCGCAGGATTTTGTCGATGTTGGCTTGCGTTTGGGAGTTGACCCCAGACTGATTACGCGCGGCGGCCAATGAACTGGCAGCCAGCGAAGAGTTTGCGCCTTGCGAAGCCAAAGACGAATTGCGCAAATTGTTGGCAGCGTCTACCCCGCCATGAATAGCAACACCGACTTTGGTGCCGTACACCGCGTTGGCAAGACTGTTGTTGCCGTACGAAATGTCGACGCCGCGCAGGTTAATACCTGCTTCGGCACCAAGCCCTTCAAGCACTTCCTGCACGCCTTCGGCGCCACCACGCAGGACCAAATTAGCGGTGTAACTGGAGACTTTGTTTGCGAGTTTATCGACTGGACCCATGGGGGCTACAGCAATGGTGCCTTGAATGGCACCGGCCAGTTGTGCTGCGCGATTGGAGATGATTTCCCGCGCTTCGGACATGCTGTATGTCTTGCCGTTTTGCGCGCCCTCGGCTAACAAATCTTTGTATGCCTTGGAGTTGCGAATGTCAGTGTCGGACAAGTCGCGGATGTAATCCCGCGCGGCTTGCGCACCTTCGTTAGCGGCGGCACCAAAAGACAATGCAGGACCGGCATAGGGAGCCAGCCCCGGCACGGAAGCGGCGGCAATCTGAATGAAATTCAGGAAGTTGCCATACAGCGTAGGATCAGAACCAAAGTTCCACGTGTCGGGCTTGAACAGATTGCCCGAGATCACGCTCTGCTGCATGGCAGCCTGGGCTTCGGGAGACAGCGACAGCAGTTTGCCGTTCTGTACGCCCTGGATCCACGTGTTGATCTCTTGGGCCAGATCTTGACGAACCCCGGCAACTTCCATCGCGCCAGGAATGGCAGTGGCGATACCTCCAAAGCCTCCGCGCAACGCTGCCTTCAACGGGTCGTTGTTGCGGGCAAAGTACGCAACGCCCAACTGGTTCAGCGCAGTAGCCGGTATCAGGTTGGTAACGCGCTGTAGGGCACTCCATACGGTGTCCCCAAGCCCAGCCAACTGCACAGAGTCCGCCAACTTGCCGTCAGAGTCACGGATGCGACCGTCAGAGCCGTAGTAGAACCCCGCACCAAGGTTGACTCGATCTGTCTGCCCGTTGGTAAACGCAGCGAGTTGGTTCTGAAAATCTTTAGTCTGCGTAAAGACCGCGATCTGCTGCGCTTGCTGATCTGCTGGAGCCTCAGCAATTCGTTCGATCTCAAGCGCGTCTGCGGCGTCCAACTGGGCCAAGTTGTCCGTCGTTATTGCACCGGCTTTCTTCAGCCGATCCATCACAGGCTGCGTTCTGATCGCGCGCTCAAAGTCTCGGGTGGCCTGATTGACCGCCCAGTTGATCGTCGCAGCCTCAAGATTTCCGCCGGTCAACGCCGTGCGCAGCATCGTCGTCGTGTACGACTTCACGCGCGGATCAGCATCCTTGAAGCCTGGGATCTGCTCAGTGGCGTAGGCAATTGACCCGTCGATGGCAGCGTTCTTAGCCATTGCTGTGAGGTCAATCTCTTGCCCCGACAGCGACGCTTGCAGCGACTGCGTGATGGTGTTCTTTACTCCGGTAGGCAGATCATTGAACCCAGGAATTTGCTGCGTAGCGTAGTTGACGGCAAAAGCAATCGTCGTGCCCTTGAGCACGTCGCCGATGTCCTGCCCCATGATGGCCGCGCGGGTGGTATTGGCCGTTATCTGACCGATGTACTGCCCGAACTGCGGGTTGCCTACCATCTCCCCGGCAATCTTGCCAATCGCGTCCCCGGCGTTTAGTCCAATGTAGGTAGCCGCCGCGTTCTTGACTGCGTTCTTTACGTCGCCGCCACTTAGCGCAGTGTTGACAACCACGCTACCGATGGCTGCTTTCAGTGCTGCACTTGCTCCGGCATATCCCGCCGCACTGGTAATAGATGCTCCGATAGCCTGTCCCACCCCGGGGAATGCCATCATGCCGATCATCGCGGCAGATTTAACGAAGTCTTTGAACTCAGCACCGCGCGTATCCAACAGCGCGTCATACCGCTGAGACCTTACCGACCCGTCCGGGTTGAATATGGCGATGACCCCGGTAGGGGTTGTGGCGGTCTTGAACTGCTTGAGTTGTTCGGGATCGCTGACGCCGTACTGATCTAGAGTCGATTGCACCCGCTGCGCGGCAAACATGCGGCGCAGTTCATCCGGGTAACTTGGGCTCGTGTCGTTGTAGGCCGCGCGGAAGTCGGTGAAGAAGTAACCGTAAACCGATCCAACGTAGGTGCCGTCCGCCAATTTGCGGGCTTCTTCGTTATACGTGGTCGGCATGTTCCGTGCCCATTCAGGCAGCGGAATACTGGGGGCCACGGGCGGAGCCACGGGCGGAGCCACGGGAGGGGCAACCGGAGGGGCAACCGGAGGGGCAACCGGAGGGGCAACCGGAGGGGCAACCGGAGGGGCAACCGGAG
>Ga0181352_1000315_pt1 | contig 21096 bp, 34 predicted proteins | sample Fa13VDMLBSN_FD_130103 | JGI IMG/M metagenome (GOLD analysis project Ga0181352, IMG submission 130103) | Freshwater viral communities from Lake Michigan, USA - Fa13.VD.MLB.S.N | ecosystem: Environmental > Aquatic > Freshwater > Lake | place: USA: Michigan | collected 2013-09-23 | reverse complement strand
GGCTTGATCTCCTGCCATGTCTACATCCATACGGAATGTACAGAGTTGATATGGCTCTTTGCGTTCTAACTCAACAGTACATATTTGAGTACATGTTCGAGATTTACCGTTTTGATTATGTGAATAACTTGACGATGATATCGACATGTTAGTGAAGTGTTGATTGAACTGCCCACGAAAATGGTGATAAGCCCGTTTGGCAATATCTTGTGGATGGACATAGGTATTAATGAGTTGCATTGCGTATCTCTGTGCGTAGTTGATTGAGTTCACGTGCCAAGTTGTTGTTGTAGTTTTGGTAGTAGTCCCAGAGGATATCGATGTCATCTTCGGCTGTGCCATCTAATTTCTGGGGAGTCTTGAACTTCTCGCCGATCAGTTTGCTGAGGAATGTCATCTGCCCTACCCATTCGTAGTAGGCTATCTTCTTCTGTTCTGTAGTCATGTTAGTCTTCCTTGTCGATGTGTTGTTGGTAAGTGTGTATTGTGTAGATGAACCATCCTAGTACTGCCACGATTGACAGTACTAGAACGGTTACAGAGATAATGAACCACATGGTGGTTACTCCTTTGGTGTGTCAGTTTGAAGCGTCGCTTCGGGGTAGTAAGCTATTGCGTCTTCTCGTCTGTCAAAACTGTTGAGAAGTAAGCGGCTAGTTTGTCCGGTGTTATCATCACTGTCCGTCCTGATGTACTCAAAAACACCCCATCGATGTTGGATGTAGGCAGGAGTGTTAAGTGGGTACTCAATACGAATGTCTCTGGCATGTGTCTTCTTCCGTGACATTATAGTTCCTTATGATTGTTGTTCAATGTATATGAGGGGGGTAAAATCCGACCCCTCGTAGGGGATAAAAATTGGAGGGGTATAAAATCTGACCCCTCCCCTTGAGTGTAGTTAGGCCTCCTCTTCCGGGAATGCTCGCTCCCAAAACGATGGTGTTTTCTGTTGTACTAGTTGGTCGATGTACTCCTCGCGTATGTAATCTTGCCAACTACCATCCATGCGATAGAGCCTGATGTTTTGGTCATCATCGAGGCCTCGTATCTCTGTCTTCATTACTTCACATGTATCACCTGTACATTCTTTGTACTCACCTGCTACACGTTCAGCATGTGCAAGGTCTTCAAAGAGAAGTACCCAGATACTCTTGTCATCTGGGTCTTCATGCACAACCATTGTGCCTTCGTTGTACTGGTCATAGTATTCAGTGCGGGTGATACCTCCACCTTCAGTGAAGAGTGCCCATAGTTCAGTCTTGAGTTGTGTTGATCTTGTCATTGTGTTTCCTTGCAGCCTTTCGGATATATTTTGCTACGTCATCAAAGTCGAGGTAGCCAGTCACGCTTTTGTCATCTACGCCATCAGTGGGTGATATGAGAGCACACTCAAACAGGTGTTCTCTATAGCCAATGCTTACATGATTCTTACAGATAATGGATATGACCCATCCATCATCTAAGTTAATCTTGCGGTGATACCAAGTTTCCTTGTCTGTCATTGTATTTCCTTTTCATTCTGTTCATTGTTGCTTGATGATGTGCATCTGCTGCTGCAACAAAGGCGGTGCGTAGTCGTTCGCATGTTTCTTGCCATGCGGTATGTTCTTCTGACCCACGTCTTTGCCATGGTTCGAGCATGCCGTGGTCTAAGAAGACCATCTTGCAATACTCGTAATGTTCTTTGAGTTGTTCATCTGTCATTGTGTTCCATTCCTAATGTTCTCCGGTGCGGAGAAACTTATTTGTATGAGAAGCGTTGCTTGCTTTCCATGGTTACGTACTTGTCGAATGTCCCTAACCGGATAGCGACAGGCGTAAGGTCTGGTTCTTCCTTGATAGTTCCTATTCGATGGTGCGTTTCGGTTATACCAAGGAAGCTCCGACTAGTAACCTTAGCTGCTATCTCCCACTCACTGTCTTTCTGTATGTCAGTGTGTAGCCAGATGGAATCATCGCATCCGTTTCTATTCTCCATGACAAACGAACCTTCGTAATCAAAGCAAGCCAACGCCTTGCGCAACCAATAGAGTGCCTTGTTATCGTCACGATCAATGTGATGGCAAACGAATGCGCACTTGAAGTATGAGTTACCACGTTTGTAACAAGTCTTTTCGTACTCATGATCAGACACATCGCCTTTATCAATGCGTGACCATATGTTAGTCATCTCTGTGACGTAGTCAAAGATAAGGCTTGATACCTTGTCACTGACAATACGTTGATGCTGAGTCTTGAAGACCATCCGTCCTTCTGCTTGCTTGTGTAAGCACTTGGGACCGACGGTGATGCTCGGACGAATCCGAGTCTTGACGATTGTAAGATTCATTTATCTATGTCCTCCTCGCGCAACGATGTGCGCACCATTTCCACCTTTGTTATTAACCGGCTTGCGACCGGGGAACAACCCTTGCCATAGGGCAAGTGTGATTAGCACTGCCCAGAACCCGACGATAATACGTGTCTCCTCTTTTTTCATTTGATTACCTCTACTGGTACGAGTGCCACTCTGTTGATGTAGTACTTGGATGAGTCATCCATTGTTGAGAATTGGTATCCGCAGAGGTCTGCGAGTTGCACACGTTGTTCTGATGTAAGTATTGGCATGCCACGCCAATCCTTGTAATCAATCTCATATGCATCGCTGCCAAGCTCTCGCTTCTCAACCATTGTGTCCATCTCTGGATAGATGGCAACAACTGCGTCGAACCGTTCCTTGTCAACAAAGAACGTGTCATCCACGTAATAACTCACGTGGTTTGGTAGCTGCTCGCCGATGCACTTGATCGCATCATTGACATCATCAAACACACCGTAAATCATGTGGGCCTCACGGCAAGTGCGACCTTCGTTGTCGTACTGCGCCCACATCTTGCCAACCACGTACTGGTTGGTCTTCACTTCAATGTCTCCAAATACACCCTTCATTTCAAACCTCCCAAGAAACAGCTACAGCATTCACTCTTAGTGAATGAGAAGTCATCCGATGTAATGATTCCAGCCTTGAGCATGGCCTGTGCCACTTGCCAAGCAAGGTGAAACAAGTACTCCACACCAAGGTGATTCTTGCCAATGAGTACGAGGTAAGTATCGTTACGCTCGTAACACTTAGGGCATTGGTTGCTGTCACCCTTGATGAATACTTTGTATTCGGTGGGCAACAACTGCCAGCATGCACCACTCTTCATGGGTTGCATCTCCCATGTGTCATCGTAGTCATCATCGCCTTGCTCGGTAGCATCAACCCAGTATGGAGTTGTCGCAAGTGCGACCCTATCTTCGAGACAGAGGGTGAAGGCTGGAGCAGTCATCTGCTCCAACTCAAAGTTCAACCGTGCTTCTTCTGTCAATTAGCCACCTCCTGATTAACCAACTTGTCCTGACTCTTCTCAAGCAGTTCCTCTGCCACATGGGCACGGAACTCAGCCGCTTGAATCCTCGATTGCATAGCCACGAACCCAATACACAGACCAAAGACAACCATTCCGATAACGATGTCCTTGACGTACATCCAACTTGGTCCCATAGGGACCATCGTGTTCATAAACTTTTTCATAACTATCTCCCTGTACCTGTAATCGCAGTGATTGCTTTGCGAATCGCAGTGTTGTCGTGCTCGCTTGCATTGTAAAGAGATGCAAGGTCAACGATCTGCTTCTTTAGATGGTCAATGTTGCTGTAGTACAGCTTGACCTCAATACCTTTACCGCTCTTCCTGTGCGTGACGGTGGTCATCAGACCGAGTCCGTCCTTGACCATGTCGATATCAAAGTTACCGGCTGTGATAGAGCCGCGTTGAATTACCATTACTTGATTACCTCAATCATGTGTGCTTCCACTGCGAGTTTTACAAGTGCCTCATGGCACTCATTGACCATGAACATGCTGTCTTCTACGTTGTAGATAGACGCTTCAAGTGCGCCGTCTTTCTTGCGCATCTCTGCGCAGAACAGTGCAATTTTTGTCGTGATGTCGGATGGAGTCCGACGATTTCGAGGGGATACCAACGCACCAAGGTCGTTGATGATGTTGAAGACCGTAGCCTTCTGGATACTGTGGTCCAAGCGATTCATTTTCTTTCTCCCAAACACCTCTGTTGAGGTAAGGGCAGTCCGGGAATCGAACCCGGATACGCACCAGCTCTGCCTGTTGCTAATTACTTAGCGGAACGACGACGGGTTGCCTTGGCTGGCGAAACACCAGTAGCCTTGACTGTCTTGGCGATTGTCCGCAAAGCGGCTGATTCAATCGCACCCGCCGATACTGGTGCACGGTCAGCAGTAAACACAACACCCTTCTTAGCCATAGACAACAACTCTTGGCGGATGTCTTCTACCACCTTAGACTCACGAACGGTGAACTCACCGCTCTGTTGCAGGTCGAGTAAGCGTCCAGAGAACGCGTATACATCCGAACCGCTCTTTATGGCGTCACGGAATGCGATGAGAGTGCGACCAGCAACCTTGCTGGACATCTCGATTGTCGTGCCGTCGATGAGAACGACAGACTGTACGCGACCTGCAAACAACGACGAAACCTTCGAAACTAATGTAGACATAATCTACTCCTTTTGTACTTGTGCGCCCTGTTGCGTCACAAGAGAATACAGGCATCACCTGTACTCTCACATAACGGAACCAGACAAAAGAAAACGGGGAACCAGATTACTCTGATTCCCCGATAGGAATAAAGGTTTGTGTTGTAAGTAATACTACCGATATCGTCAAACGAATCACCGCGTGTAACAATCTGCAAGGTGATTGTTTACCGCTATCGCTCATTGGATACCAATGTATTGCATATAGCACCGATTACCGCCCGCTTGACTGGCATTAGATTAGAACGTAAACCGTTCTAACCGACTAGCGGTAGGCAATAGGATACCGTGGCAGACTCCTGCATCGATGACTAATAATACGAGCGACTCATATGAGAATCAGTTAGGAGGGGGCCAGCCACCCCTCAACCCACCCCCACATGGCAAGCCCCTGCCCACCTCCTCCGCATCAGTTGGGACTCCGACAGCTATATTCACTCTACTAAAATCATCATTTCTCCCACCGGAGAACATTATCTCCCCACGGAGAAACTCAGTAAGGTTCCCCTTGGAGCATTTATGCGACATACAAAGTTGCTACACTACCATAGAATAGGTATACTTACGGTATGTTCCTACTTAGCTCAGCGGTAGAGCCTCCGGCTGTTAACCGGATGGTCGTTGGTTCGATCCCAACAGTAGGAGTCCCCCATGTATGCAAACGCACTGGGGATAGCGTTGCGCCCTGTGGTCCTTTCTCTTTCTCCCACGGGGTGTAACGTTACGGAGTGGAGCACTTGTGCAACTATGAAACTCACAGTAGACCAAGCATCTGAGATCCGTAGGCTATATCAGTCAGGTATGAAACAGGCGTACTTGGCAATGAAGTTTGGCACTACTCAACAGAACGTAAGTCGCATTGTAAACGGTGATAGGTGGAGCTTACGCATAAGTAGAGCAAAGGCTCGTGCTGAGCACAAAAAGGTACTTGACGCTATAGCAGCACGTGGTATAACTTACCTGCAACCGAAAGGTTAGCTATGGAAAGTACAGAAACCTCCTCTTCTGTCCCGACATACTCGGACTCTGCAAACAAGGAAGACCAGTGCGCCACGCTGGTCTTTTTTGTGGCTATAATGGTATTGGAGGGTTAGACCAATGCCACAAGATACACGAAACAAGTTTAGAACCAGAAGTGATTTTGGTATTTATGATCAACGCTTAGTCCCTATGAAGTCGGAAATGGGTAGGCGTCCTGATGGTTCATATCGTTACCGAGCAGGTGATACGCGCACGGTTGCTGGTGATCGATATCGCCTTGATGAAAACGGTCAAAATAAAATGACTGGTGATATAAGTGACCTTGGATTATCAGTTAGACGTCCTAGTAATTATGCAAGTCCGGAAGGGGCAGCATTAGCAATTGATAATGAAGTTGTTGCTTTTAGAGATGCTAAAAATGCAAGAGTGGCTCGTGAAAAACTAGCAGGACGTGCAGGTAAATATCAAGGTGATGTAGCCGCATCCGCGTCTGCATCTGCATCACGTGCCAAGGCTGGACGTCGATTAGCTTCCCTTGGTGCATTGACTGCTGGTGCAGTTGCTGCTGGTCAAAAGGGAGTACGCGATGTTCCTAATGAAACAGATAATACCTACGGTATGTCTGCACTAGGTGGAAACAACGGTGCATATCCTAATCAAGGAAAAATGTCCAAAGCATTAGGCGTTAAGAATACTAAGGCTGGAATGTAATCAAATGCCCTACGCAAACAAAGACCGACCATACAAAAAAGAATACCAGCAACAGGTGGCACGTGGTGAACATCCTCTGCGTATGGAACGGCAGAAGGCTCGTAGGGCTATGGATGCTAAAGGTGTTAGCCGTGCAGGTAAAGACATTGATCATAAAAAGCCACTCTCTAAGGGTGGCTCTAATTCAATGGCTAATCTGATACTTAGGTCACCTTCTGCTAATAGATCCTTTAGCCGTAACAGTGACCATTCTGTACGCTCCAACAAAAAGGTATAGACATGAATGTATGAATATGGAATCAGATACAAAAGAGTTATTGATGGCGACACTTTCGTTTGTGATATCGATCTCGGTTTTGGCATATGGCTTGTGGATCAGCACTGTAGGCTCCACGGAATTGATACGCCGGAGAAATCTACGGCGGAAGGAAAGAAAGCAATCCTTGAAGCCAAGTTCTGGTTTGAAGACGCCTCCGCTAGACTTGAAAAATTCACAATCCAAGTAGAACATAAAGCAGACAAATATGGACGCAGGTTAGTCCGTGTAACAACCGACAAGGCCTCTTGCTCACTCAACGAACAACTAGTTAGAGATGGATGCGCAATCCCATATTCTGGTGGTAATAAAAAAGCCCCTCTGTGAAGGGGCTTTTACTTCGCTCGACTCAATTGTCATATCGGCATGATGGGCGGACTTTTAAGTTTTCATCGCGTTGTGCCTACATAATACCACATATACTTACGGTATACTAAGCCATGCCTCGGTGGTGAAATGGTAGACACGACGGACTTAAAATCCGTTGTCGCAAGACGTACGGGTTCGAGTCCCGTCTGAGGTATTGGAGGAAAGATGGCAGCCACACTTAAATACATTCAACCCAACGCAGAAGAGTTTATGATTCACCTTGCAAGGGTATCTTCTAGTAATCAGGATAATCCTGAGTATGCAGCGTTACTCACGTATTGCATTAAACATGGGCACTGGTCGGTATTTGAGATGGTTGACGTAACCATGGAGATCTACACTTCTAGGGCTATATCCGCACAGATTCTTCGCCATAGAAGCTTTCACTTTCAAGAGTTTAGTCAACGGTATGCAGATCCTTCAAAGATTGAAATGGATCTGCCTAAGATGAGACGTAAAGGTGCCACTAATCGGCAAGGTAGCGTTCCATATGAAGATACAGAAGAACAACTCAACGCAGATAACAAAGCTTTGGCTCCAGTCCTTTTTGCTGTACGAACGTACAATGACCTTATTCAAAATGGCGTTGCTCTGGAATCAGCAAGGCTTATACTTCCTTTATGCGTCGGCACACGCCTTTACATGAAGGGCACTGTTCGTGACTGGTTGCATTACTGCCGCGTACGCACAGACAAACATACTCAAGAAGAACATAGGGCAATTGCTGAAGATTGCTGGAATGTTTTAAAGGAAGTACTTCCTGTAACAACAGGTGCATTTGAGGCACATTACATGGAGAGTAAGTAATGTACTTTGAATCATCACATGATGTAACTAACGTTATTCTTATTGGTAGAGAATCCGACATCAGTGTAATAGTTCATAAAAAAGATGGACTAGTCAAAATACAATTATTCCTAAAGCCGTCAGTAGAAGATCAAACATCTCATACTCAAATAATGGATGCTACAGATGCTGTTGCAGTAATTTACAAGCTTTGGGCTGATGGAGAGTTGTTTCCTGTAAAAACATTACTACATCTACAGAACGATGTTATCAATTATTTACAGGAGAGATTACTTACGGTAGAATCTAACAGAGGGAAATGACATGGTTATTTTAAAGTTTGGCACAACGAGTGATGTAGAAGTACATATGGCATTAGATTCAGGGAAACCTATTTATACAATTCGACAACAAAAAGGTGAAGAATACAATGTTGTTGTAGATTTAAATATTGTTGATGCAGCCTCATATCTTCATGATCTTCGCAGTGACAAAGTAAAAGTTCCAGCCAACTTTGTAATGGATATGCTTCGAGCTGCATTGGGATACAAAAATGAAGCTTGAGGTCCAATGGATTGGGGATTCTAAGATTGACTGGCGTGAGTACATGTTTACTCGTAAGACGCCCGGTTCTTCAGGTTGGGATGTATTTGCACACACAGGCGTAGTTCGATTGAAGCCGGGTGAGCGCACTGTAATTAAGACCGGGTGGAAAGTCAAAATCCCAAAGGGTTATGAACTGCAACTCCGAACACGTAGTGGTATGGCGTTCAAGTATGGACTTGCTGTCCTTAATTCACCCGGAACTATTGATCAGGATTATCAAGGTGAAATTATGGTTATTGTAATTAACCATAGCCAAGAAATTCAAATCATTAGGGACAAGATGGCTATTGCACAAGCAGTTCTTGCTCCAGTTGAGTTGTGTGATTGTATTGCTGTTGCTGATGAACCACTGTTTGAAATCAAAAGTGAACGTGGTACAGGTGGATTAGGAAGCACTGGTGATTATCGGTGATAGACAATACACACTATACACAGCACAACATTCAAACAATTGACTTAGTCAAAGAATGGAATCTTGATCCATATCAATTTAGTATTTTAAAGTACATAGAACGCGCAGGTCGTAAAACAGGCGCGTCCTATCGTACAGATATGTTAAAAGCTGCTTGGTATGCCATCATGGCTGCATCTGAAAATAAACAAATTGCTCAAGATGCAATCATACTTGTATCTAAGTTAATTATGGATGAGGAAGACTAACACTTACAAGACATCTTCTTGCATCGTGGGCATGGAGCATCATTACACTCACAAGGCTTCTTGTGACATCCCGGACAAGGGCCTTCTTCTCGACCACGGAAGCGGCCCTTTTTCATGCCGTGCTTCATTCCGTGCATCATTCCGCCTTTATTCATACCTTCTGAGCGCATTTGCCTTAACATATTAATTACCTTGCTTCCTACGTCGCGATTCACTCAATAATACACCAATCAACTTATTTATGTCTTTGTCTGAAAGCGTAGTCAATAAGCGATTAATCTGTCCGTTAACAACATATTCCATCAATGGAAAAGACGCGACGTCAATTTCAGGAGCTAAATTGCCAGTAATCTTACTGATTACCCTACTCAATATACTCATATCTACCTCCAATTACTTACGGTATAATAGACCGGGAGAACATTATGCTAAATCATGTTACATTAATCGGTAGACTCGTGGCAGATCCTGAGTCTAAACAAACAACAAACGGTAAATCCGTATGTAATATTCGTATTGCAGTAGACCGCAAGGGACGTGAAAAAGAAACTGACTTTTTTAGCTGTACAGCATTTGGTCAAACTGGTGATGCACTTGCTACATATGCAACTAAAGGGCGATTGGTGGCCATTGTAGGCAAGATTCAGCTAGATAACTACACCGACAAGGAAGGTGTAAAAAAGCAGTCTATTAAGATTATTGTAGACCAATGGACGCTACTTGATTCACGTAAAGAGCAAGATGATCAAACTCTTCCTCCGCCAAATCCTCGTCCAGCAGGACAACTTAAGGTAGATGACATTGAAGATCCGTTTGGAGATTAATCTAATAGATTGTTTTCAACGGCTATTTCATATGCCTGATAACGTGCTCTTGCACCTTTGACCTTAAGCTTTCCATAGACCTGATCTAGATAAAACTGAATAGTTCTAGGACTTAAATTCAAATGTTGCGCAATATATTTAGAAGTCTTGTGCTCACCAATCATGCGCAAGACTTCTTTTTCGCGTGAAGATAATTTCAGCATACAAAAGTATACCGCAAGTAATGATACGCAGTAATAATTCCGTGTATGATGCCATGAGGTATACCAAATGGGAGTCGTTAAGAAGTATCAAAACCCAGCGGGTGGATTAAATTCTGCCGGTCGTGCGCATTTTAAGCGTACAACTGGAGCTAACCTTAAACCGCCAGCACCTACTCCTAAAACTCCTAAAGATGCAGCTCGGCGCAAATCTTTTTGTGCTCGCATGGAAGGCATGAAACGGGTAAACACCTCAAGTAAAACAGCAAACGATCCAAACTCGCGCATTAATAAATCATTGCGAGCGTGGAATTGTAATTGATGGATAGGTAGGTGTAATCATGCCACAGGGAAATCGTCCGGGTGATCAACGTCGTGCTGATGCAACTGCAGCACGTGCCAAAGGCGCAACAACGCGAGCTGTAGGTACAACACGTGGTGAAACCACTGGTGGTAGCCGCTCTAATAGCCGTGGCGGTATGAGTCCTATAGGATCGTCGCAACCACCTTCTATGGGTTTAAGCCGAAGTGCTATTAACAATGCATCGTTTATTGATTACCGACGTAAACCCGGCGACACGGCACGTGAAACGCTAGATTTAGGACGTTTTGCAGGACCAACATTTCATGACAGATTAACTGATTATCATAGACGATTAACAGAAATTGATCAGCGCAACGTTCGTGATACGTACAGTGCTGAAAATAATGACATTATGAATGGTCATCCATTTGGAAAACGCCCCCCAGTAATTAAAGGATCACAAAATACTACAAGTCCAAAATCAGCGCCAGATATACGTGCTGGACGAGATTTACGAAAGTTAGCTAGTGACACACGAGCTGGGCATCGTGGCGAACGCGGACGAAATGCTGTCTATGATGATTTAAATGAACAGAATGTGCGGAATGCAAATGCCACAGCATTGATGCACGAAAATGCAGCTAAATCGACGGCAAATGCACACGCTAATGCATATTACGGACGACAGACAGACCGTATGCGTGAAATGACAGGGAATAGACGGCAGCCGGGTAGATTTGATGACCCTGCACCAGATTCAACTCATTTAGATGTAGCGCCAAGTGATGCACATCGTCGAGAACGTTATGGTACACCTGTGGCAACAAAAGAAAATGTAGCACGGGATTTAATGGAGTATGCTGGACGTTCACTGCCTTCTGGTAAGACATCAGCAAAAACTACACCTAGTAAAGGTGCTTCAACTGGACGTAAGTTAGCATCTGTTGGAGCATTGGCAGCAGGTTCGTTTGCAGCTGGTCAAGCTGGTGTAAGAAGTGTTGACACACGTAGTGCAGCTGAAAAAATGCGTACTGATGCATCAGATATGGGTCCAGTCAAAGGACGTGTAATGGAGCGTCGTTCGTATCAGGCAGCTGGAGGAACACGACCAGCAGCAACTAAAATTGTTCCTTATGAGGGACAAACAAAAACATCTCGTTTACTTGGTGTATCAAACGTAAAGGCAGGACAAAACTAATGGCATCTATGGCAAAAATGATGGGGATCAAAAATAAAAAAGGTTCTAGTTGCGGATCTGGCAAGATGAAAGGCTCTGCAAAAAAAGAAATGCCTATGAAGGGCCGAATGATGGAATCATCGCAATATGGTGGTGGTTCTGCAGGTCAGCAAATGCCTATGCGCCCAAGTCGAGTTAAAGGCGGAATGTAAATGCTTAACCATATGAACAAACACATTAATAGTTTGTCGTGGAGCGGTTTACTTGGCATTGAAAAAAAAGAGCATGGCTTAAAGTCAAAACCATCTGGTGCTGAACTTAGGAAAATGGAAATGAAAGAACATGGACTAAGTAAGGCGCCAACCAAAGCGCAGATAATGGCTATGGAAAAGAAAGAGCACCTTAAAGGTGGCAAAGTGGTTATAGGTAAAGGATACAAAGGGTAACTAACATGGCAGTTACAATGCTAACACGTGCGTTAATGGGTTCTGCTGCACCAAGTGATGAGCCAGTACCACCAACAGGACCAGCTCCAGCACCAGCTCCTAAACCTGCTGCCAAGCGTTTAACTCCTAAAGATGTTGCTCAATATATCTTTGAGGGCACATTTGGTTCTTCTACTGCAACGCCACGTACGCCTCCACAGAAATACAACCCCGGTGGTCAATCATCGGGAAATTCTCCACGTCCGTCTGTAAGTATCCAACAGGCTGGTGGAGCATTTAGTTCTGTTGATGATGCATTACAAGGATTACGTAAGCGTGTTAGTGACGGTGATGTAGTTATCCCCGGATTTGGATCTGTACTTGGAGATGAGACACGAGAATTAGACTTCCTGCGAAATTATTCAGCGGGAGAACTGTCTAAGATGCGTAAAACACGTGCTGGTGGACGACCTGAACGAGTTGTCCCAGCAGGTACAGCTGGAGCTGGTGTAGTCACAGCTGGTAGCCAAGCTGGTACTCAACATGTTGTTCCACGTTTTACATTTAACGTAAGTCCTACAATTGACGTAAATCAATTTACACGTGGACTGCCTAGTGCAATTGAACATATTGACGCGTTTACTGCTGGTAATCCTAAAGTTAAAAGTCCTGCTGCATTTTTATCTGCTTATGGCAGTTATGCTCAAGGAGATGCTAAAGGTACAGATCCTGTTTTAAAGCAGTTGTCTGAAGCCTATACAAAGAACCAAGGTAATCAGGTAGCGCAAGATGCAGTTGCTAATGTCAGCAAAGCTTATGGCATGCTTTTACGGTCATCGCAAAACGCTTTGCAAAATGGATGGGATGCTAATGCATTAGGTGATGCATATAAAGTATGGGCAAGCAGTGCTAACTCATTACTAGGTGCAATTGGTAAAGGTGATACCGCCACTATCAAAGCACAGACAAAGCAGTTTAATGATGGTCAAGAGTATGGCGTTTTAGGTGCTATTCGTAGTGATCGTACTAAAGCTGAGTTTGATGAAGTAGCAAGTAAAACAGATGAGCCTAGCAAAATGCGATGGCTTTCTGATAAGCCTGTGCCACAAGGTGATAATCAAGCACAGATGATCGATGCGGTTAAACGTGCAGGTATTAAGGTTGCCGTAAATGAATTACTTGGTGAGTTTCGCAAACCAAATGGTGGAACATCTCCAGCTGATCAAGCATATACAGCTAAAGGTAATTTAATTGAAGCTCTTGCTTTACATCCACAATCTCCGTTATCGCGTATTCTTGAAGAAAATGTAAGTGGCGCATTAAGCGATTTAAACACTAAAAACCCAAAAATGGTTGCCTCATTAGCAAGCACATTGCGATCACAATTTGGTGGAAAAGCGGGTTCAGGTCAAGAAGGTGCCAATACGTTTGACGCTAACGTTGCTAAGCAATTGGGCGTTCCTGAATTCTTAAAAACAAATGTTGGTTTGCTATTTGGTGGACGTGCGGGTAATGCAACTCAAGGTGCAAACTTTTCCCGTGCTGCTAATTTAGCAGTTAAAGAACTACAACGCGGTACAAATACCAACTGGAATCGTGTTGCGGATTTAATGCGACCATACTTGTCATCTACTGACTTTGACATGATTCTTCCACGATCTGGTGTATCGCGTGAAGCACGTGTTCCAACTGGAAAAGTAGATCAGACAGGTGCACCAATTGTAAAGACAAAGACTGAACAATATTCGCCTGATGTACAGCAAACAAAACTGTACACACAAGCATTTAAGGATATGACGGGCTTAGATTTAGGTGTCACTAATACAGGTAGGACTAATATCCCTAATTTTGGGAAGCAAGCATTTAATGTAATTGCCGATATTAAAGACAGTAATCCAGAGCTGTATCAATACTTGCTTGAAAGAACAATGGCTGCAGCACCCGGTGGCCGTACAGATATTGGCAATCAAAAAGGTAAGGGACGTACTAAATTATCTGTAGAAGGAAGTGCTCCAGCTGAAGGCCCAGTACGACCGGGAGATGCGCCACCAACTGCAAAAACAGGACGCAATACATTTAGCACTGATGTAAATCGTCCACTTGATCTTAAATTAGCAAATGCTATTTGGCATAGTATTACTAGTCCAGTCAGACCAAATGATTATGTTCCGGGTTCGGAAGATATGAATAATGGTGGGAAACATCCATCGGTAGGTGAGATGTTAGCTAAGATTGCTGACAGTAGTCAAACATTTAAAAATGTATTGGCACACCCTACTAAGCCAACTGAAATTGGAACTGCAGTTACAAGAGGCCAAGAACAAGGACGCATTGACAAAGCTACTGTAGTAAAACCAGAAGGCGAACGCGTTACTCGCAATGATACTGACAGGCTAGTAACGTTCTTTACTGACTTTGACGGATTACATCCTTCTACAATGGAAGGCATAACTGCTAATAAAGAAGGTACTCCAGCACAACGTCGTCTATACGAAATTATGAGTAACCCTGCTAAAAAAGCTGCATGGGCTGAATTTACTGCGTTAGAAAAGAAAGCTATATCTGCATTAGGATCTGACTTTGTTGAAGGTGGATCTTATGGGCAGACGCGTGTATCTGGTTCGAACAAAAACAAATCTACTGCAGCAATCAATACCGAGATGAGTGCAATTGCAGATCAGTTAATTGGTAATGACATCAAAGACCCTGAAGCTTACCGAGTAACTAAGGGTAAGTTGATGAATTACCTTGGAAGTTTGTCAGATAAAGCAAGGACCCAATCTGGTTTAGACGTTCCTTTACTAGACAAATTCAACTCCATGGTGCAACGATTTGGTGCAACGCCAGAAACATTCTCTGCGTTTAATCCAGTAGGTCGCGTTGCTGATACCAAAATGCCCGGTGACCTTACATGGCCTGAAGCACAACGCATGGCTGGAGCTATTGAAGCTTTAGTACGAGTGCATGGTAGTAATCAACAAAAAGAGTTACTAACAAGAAAAGAAGGTGACGAGCGCCAGCGTGGACATAAAGTATTAGTTCAACTTGCTAATAACCCAACACGTGTTCTGCAAATTGTGGAGGACTTACGTGAAAAGGCTGGTATGCCAGCGAAGCAAGGGCCAGATCGTCCACGCTCCAATGTTAATCGTCCAACAGAAGATGCTGCACTTAGAGCTGGCGGCCCACGTCAAGGAAAAGATGCTCTTTGGAACAGTGTGTTGGGTGCAGTTAATACAGCTCTTGGTGTTAAAGGTCCTGATGCTATTGGTGATAAAAGCCCTCAAGGTAAGGCATATCAAGAACCGGGTGCACCAGTACGTGACGAACCTGTATGGCAACCATTTATGGCTAATCGTGGAGGCAACAGTCCAGCCAATGCGACTAAGTGGTATACGGATTGGGTCAAATGGGCTTCCGATACATTTACACCCGGTTCTCAAGAACGTACTCTTGCATTAAAGTTAGGTCGTGATCTTGCCACTGGAACAACAGTTGATCAAGCTAAGCGTAAACATTCAGATGATGATAATTTCTTGCCAATTTTACGTCGTGCAAAAATTGATGGATTCCCTGTTGATTCAGTAAAAACATCTGGCACAGGACGCACACGGTCTTTAGTTAAAGCAGGAAAGGTTCTTAGTGTAGGTGGACTTATAACAGGTGGTGCAATGACGGGTCGGCAAGGTGTAAGGAATACAAGGTAAGTAAATGCCACAGGGACGATTTCAGAAAGTTGCAAATAGATTTTCGGCAGGTGCACAAGGATATCAAAACTCTGTAAGACCACCGGCAATTAATCCCGGTGGTATGGGTTTTGATTTACGTTCTCCGCAGCAACGCACTCAAATTGCAAATAGTGGAAGAGGCTCACGAGCTTTAGCTGCAGTAGGAAAAATTGGAGCTACTCCAATGCTTGCTGCTGACACTATAAGATCGGCTGGCACTGATACTGATATTGAAGCCTATATGAAGTTGGCTACGGCAATGGGGTGGCCGACGGATATAGTTGATCAACAAGGACAACGCACAAAAAATTTTCCATCTCCTATGGCATTAAAAAATGCACGTAGGCAGTTAACTAATCGCGATCTGTTATGGATGGGTTTAAATGGAATGCAAGATGCAGTAACTTCTAAATTTGGAAGACTTGCACCCGCAATTAATACAGCCATTGATTCATCTTTAGTATTTGAGCCGGTTAGTAAAGCTGTAAACACAGGCATTAACAAATTGTACGAACCTAAGTTTAAAGAGGAAAACAGGACTGGTCGTGAACCCGGCATAGCTGATCTTTTTGGATTTATTGCTAAAAACCTGACTCAGCCCGGTGAACTTCAAGGGTTTATGAATATGATTGGTAATCAACCATTGCCAGAATATTTACAGCATCCTAATACTCTTGGTATGAGACCCACCGTTACCGCTGTTGACTTGTTGCAAAATTTACTTATGCCTCATGGCCAAGCAGCTACTGGCCTTGGTCAATTAGGTGGTGGCATATTAGAGATTGGAAAACCAAATAATTTTGGTGGAAAAGTTACTCCGGAATCTGTCTCTCGATATTTTGGCAATGCTATTAAAAATGACACAAGCCATTTTATGCGCAAAAACGTAGGTGGTGTTGCAAAGGAGATTGGACGAAATACACCTCGTTCAGTTAAAAACGCTATTCGTACATTTGGTGCAAGTGAAAATTCATTTATACCGTAAGCATACTGACGGTATAGTAATGTAATGAAACGTTGCGAGGCAATTATTAAAAACGAGGTAGGTGAAACACAATGTGGCAATATGGCTACAGGATCATCTGCTTATTGCCCAAAGCATAACAAAGAACTTTACAAGGTAACTACAAGCCATAAGTTTGAGCATGGCTTGTATAGTCCTTTTAAAAAACGATTTAGCGCGGTCAATGAAACGCTACTTACTCGCATCAACGAATTGCGTGACGATCCAGATTTATGGTCATTAAAAGATGATGTTGCATTTGTAACAGCATTGATGGATATGCGAGCCGAAAGCATATCAGAGGGTTTGTCTTTAGATCATTATCGTGCTTTAGCTCAAAGCGTAAACGCACTTAAGCGAGCATATAGATCTGGAGATATGGATAACATTCAGAAATGCATTGACACTTTAGAGGAGCTTGTAACTAAAGGTGAAGACGCATTTGCTGGAAGTGAAGAAGTTGTTCGATTGATTGAAAAACGAACAGACATTATTGAAACTGAACAACGCATGATGCATGCTAAGGCTTACACAATAGAGGTTGATCAAGCGTACAGTTTGATCATGCAGGTATTCGGCGTAATTAAAACGCATGTCAAAAACGCAGAAGAACTAAAAGCTATTCGTGGTGGCATAGGAAAAATCCTGCGCACATATCAAAGTGAAGATGAAGAAATTATGGATGCGGAGGTAGTTGATGAAACTGTCAGTCAACACACGAGCGACGCCTCGTAATTTAAAACCCCATATCAAAGCAACACAGTCATTGGCAGTTAGTCTTTTACAAGCTCTTGACGCAGAAATTGAAAGCTCTCTTGTTAACGGTGATTTTGATTTAGGTTCTGCTTTTCCTATTGCTGGAGCTGATCTTGATTACAAAACGTGGCTTAAAACGTATGCACCACATGCAGCAAGTTCAGAGTTAGGCGAGCATCACTTACGCGCATGGGATTGGTCTGATGGATTCAGTCAAGGTATTGCACCTCCTGCGTTGATTGAGTGTTGGTTTCGCGGAGGTGGTAAGTCAACAACTGTTGAGTTAATTACCTGTCGTACTGCTGTTCGTGCCACTAGGAGATTCGTTCTGTATGTATGTGCGACTCAGGATGCGGCCAACCGCCACGTTAGTGATATTGCAAACGTTATGGAGAAGTGCGGTATTGAACGAGCTGTTAACCAGTATGGATTTAGTCGTGGATGGAACGCTCAAAAATTACGCACAGCAAACGGTTTTAACGTTCTTGCATTTGGATTAGACACTGGCGCACGTGGTGTAAAGCTTGATCACTTACGACCAGACATGATTATCCTAGATGACATTGATGAACTTGACGATTCTGTAAATCGCGTAGAAAAGAAAATACAAACAATCACACAAACAATTTTGCCAGCTAAGTCAAACGACTGCGCTATTGTATTTGTTCAAAACGCTATTCACTCTAACAGTGTAATGTCACGAGTACTGAGTGGTGAGTTAGATATGTTGCAGAATCGTATTCAAAGCAAGATTGTTCCTGCAATAAAAGAACTTACATACGAACCAGTAGAAAAAGAAGATGGTCGTATTTCCTATAAGATTACTGGTGGGACAGCATCATGGATACACAAAAGTATTGATGTGTGTCAACGTGAAATAGAAGACTTTGGTTTGCTGCCGTTTCTACGTGAGTGTCAACATGATGTTGGTGTAGGTGGAAAGTTCTTTCCAGAGTTTAAAGAGTATGGTCCAACTGGTGAGCCGTGGCATGTTGTTGATTCAATTGATGTTCAGCCATGGTGGAGATTTTGGGGATCGCATGACTTTGGTACTGGCGCACCTGCATGCTTTTTACTTTATGCTTCAGATGAACGAGAGAACGTCTATGTTATTGATGAATGGTATGAAAGCGGACACGTTAGTTCGTCCCAAGTAGAAGCTGTACTTGGTGTTCTTGAAAAACATAAACTGGCAGAGCCTAAGCTATTAAAACATAGGTCAGGAGCATGGAATACAAAGCTGGAAGCTATTGCATTTGACTGGGCCAATACATTTCCTCCACAAAAAGTTGAAGAACGTGTTGGTGAGTACCCAGTTGAAATATGGTGGGAAAGAGGATTACCTCCTGTTCGTGCAGTTAAAGACCGTAAAGCTGGATGGCAACGTTGCAAAGAATTACTAGTAAGTATTGAAAGTAGTGTTGGTGTAATTAAACCTAAGTTTAAAATCCTGCGTCGTAATTGCCCAAATCTAATCAAACAACTTAGCGACACTATGTGTTCACCTAAAGATTTAGACGAGATTGACAACGGAACAAAAAATGACCACGCCATTGATAGTTTTAGATATGGTGCTATGTGGCGTGTAAATCCCGTAAGGTGTCCTGAAATTAATAAGGATGGAACTCCATTCAATAAAGAGAATCTACCAGCATGGGTCAAAGATAATAAAAGATCGGATTACGTATAATGGAGCTATGGCAATTTTTTATTGTAGTCATTGCGTTAGCCGGAAATGCCTATGGCATGTACGTCATACACAAAGATCTAGTATTTCTTCGCGCGGAGAAGTTGCTTAAGTTGATTGAAAAGGTTGGTGAATGGGTATGAGTATGCCACCGCTTGATCCTAATGTTTTACGTCGCATGATTCCTATGGCAATGCGTAATCGCCAAGCGGGATCAAATGTACGTATGAGTGCGTTTAGTCGCCCACCTGCTCCTGCTGCTATTGGGGCGCAACCACTAACCAATAGTTCAATAGAACCAAAAGACAATCTAAGCCTTGATGTTGAAACTAAAGATTGGAAAGTTGTTCCCGGAGATCAACCAGAACAAGACCGCAAAATTGTTGATTTTGTAAAAACTCAATTTGATACTTCTTACCGATCAAGAAGTGAAATGGAAATTGAGTGGGCAATGGCTAGTGCCTTTTTTGAGGGACGCCAATGGTTTAGAATTAACACTAACTCACGCAACTTAGTAAATTTACAAAACCCAAATGAGCCTAACCGATATATGACGGTTAATAAGATTCGACCATTAATTGATGGAGTTGTGGGCAAGCTTACTCAGTGCAGTCCGGACGCTACTGCAGTCGCCCTCTCTGACGCGCCACAAGACCGACAGGCAGCCGATGAAGCCAATTACTTGGTACATCACTACAATCGTAAGTTTTGTCGTGAAACGCAGCTAAAAGAACGTGTGCGATGGGCATGCGTTACTGGTACGTCTTACCTCAAAGTATTTTGGGATACACGAAAGGAACAAGTCGTTCCTCAATTTGACGCAACTGGACAGCAGATACTAGGTCATCAACTGATGAAAGTTGGTGATGTAGTTGAGCAAATCCTTCCTTGCTTTGATGTTTACATTGATCCGTCTGCTAAACGTGATGACGATATTCGCTGGATGATTCATGCAATGATCAAACCATTGTCGTGGTTTGTAGATAGTTATGGCGATATTGGAAAGCTTGTAAAACCTGATGCTGTTATGGGCCACAACAGTGGTTATATTGATAGTTATTTAGAAGGTGCAAATGGATCAGGGCGTGGTTGGGTTCCTCCCTCTACAGCGCGAATTAACAACTATGACACTCGCAAGCTAAGTGCTGTTGTTTACGAGTATTGGGAAAAGCCATCTGCGTTATATCCAAAGGGTCGCTACATTGTTTCGTCAAATGGTGTTTTGCTCTATGCTGGTATTTGGCCATACGACAAGCGTGACTCATTTCCATTCATTCCATTACGATGGCAGCCACGTTCTGGAACACCATATGGTTACTCGCTAGGATTTGATTTGACATCGTTGCAGTCAACATACAACCGTGTCTACTCTCGTTTACTTGAACAGTTTGAATCGCAGAAAGACTACATTATGGTCGAGCGATTAAGTAACGTAGGAGCAGATGCATACGATAATCAATCTGATGATATTGAAGATAAGAATCGTATTTACCGAAAGGTCTACTACAACCGTGGTTCACAACCACCATCAATTCAACGCGCACCGGGAATAGGTGGAGATCTATTTCCATTACTGCAAATGGTTGAAAAAGACATGATGGACATTGCGGGACTGCATGATGTCTCTCAAGGTATGGCTCAAGCTGGAACTCCGGCTGAATCAGTACGTTTGTTGCAGCGAGCTGACAATACTCAGCATAGTTACATCAGAGCAGATATCGAAATCAGTATTGCTAAGATCAAAGAATGGGAGATTGCTCTTGTTGAACAATATGCTGTGTCTCCATTTATTGGTTCTGTCGATGATCAGATGAATCCAAAAAATCCTGCACAGCAGGGCATTGTCACGTTCGATGCGATCCGTGAAGGTGGTCAGTATCGCGTTGTGTATGTACCAGGATCTACACAAGAAGATTCACCAGATCAGAAACTTCAGAAGATTTCCATTCTTCGTCAGATGGGATTG
>Ga0181352_1000314_pt1 | contig 21098 bp, 10 predicted proteins | sample Fa13VDMLBSN_FD_130103 | JGI IMG/M metagenome (GOLD analysis project Ga0181352, IMG submission 130103) | Freshwater viral communities from Lake Michigan, USA - Fa13.VD.MLB.S.N | ecosystem: Environmental > Aquatic > Freshwater > Lake | place: USA: Michigan | collected 2013-09-23 | reverse complement strand
GCACCAGCAGCAATAGTTGCACCTCCGTGATTTTGGTTTAAGATGGATTGCGAAACAAAAGCGCTTGTATAGTTGGGGATATTAAGAGTATCTCCAGAAAATGTAGCAGCCCCACTCGTTCCAATAGTTGTAAGCGTTATAGCATTTTGTTTCCCATTAAATTTACTCCAATCTGAAGAACTTAAAGCACCTCTATTAGATGCTGATGCAGTAGGTACGTTTAAAGTTATTACAGGAGTTGTTGTACTATCTGCTACAGAAGAGCTTAAATCCGTCCCTGTAGTGCCTAATGTCAATGCGGCTACCGATGTAACGGTTCCTTGTCCTGGTGTGTACCCTAAAACATCTGATATAGATTTATGTTCCCAAAGAGAGTTAGATGTGTTATAGAATATCCCATCTTTATCATTAGGGTTTTTAGCATCAACATTGTGAATTTCGTCTAACTCATATCCATTTTGAGGTCTTACATATATCTGACCTGCGCCATTATTAGCCTTTTCAACAACGCCAATATATACCAAATGATTAGGGGCGTATGGTTTAGTTGCTGTTAAAGTACCTGCCGTAGCTCCTAAATATAAAGTATCACCTTCGTTGTAACTTCCTGTATTTATTCCCGACAATACACCTTGACATATAACAAACCCATTATGACCAGATGTAATATCTTCTGCCGCTAACCCTAAAGTCTTTGCTGAACCTGCGTCAGAAGTGTTATAAGCTAGTTTAATAGTTGCTTTATTCCCAGATGCTTGATATAAATAAACAGGTTGTCCCTTAGTTATTGTTACAGCCTCAGCGTTTTTAACATAAGCAAATAACTGCTGACCAATATGGCATATCACATCAGAGCTATTCATTAGGTATGACAAAGAGCCTGTAGCCCCATCGTAAGCAACTTGTCCTGCTCCTGGAGCGTTTGTTGGAGTTAAGCTAAACTCAACAGCGTCTGCGCTTAATTTATAGACTCCTAAATCTACATCTGCAGTAGCTCCTGTGTAAGGAACTTTATTATTAAAGGTGTTCCAATCTGTAAAAGACAAGTAACCATCTGTTGTGGAATTAGCTTGATTTATACCTATAGTACCTGTTGTGGTTATTGTACCGCCAGTTATAGGGCTTGTAGTTGAAATAGAAGTAACAGTTCCACTTCCCCCTCCTCCTGTAGCCGCTGTTGTTTGTGTAGTCCCATCAGCAAACTTTAAGGCTGTAATATTCCTAATTACTACGCTAACTATATTGGTGTTAATGAAGTCATACAACTCCGTTAATCTCTCGAAATATTGACTCCCCTGCTGATAGAATCCTGCTGTAATTGGGGTGTAACTCTGTGATAATGTAGGTGTTTCAATTGAAGTGACTGTATTAGCAAAGAATCTAACGCTATCTCCGTTACTCCCACAAACCAAATAATCTCCTGAAATTTCAACAAAAACATCAGTCTCTAATACTTGTGCGACATAACCAAATTGATTGTAAAAAGAGACGTGATAATTCTCGTCCATTACAATTCTATTTATTATAGCGGTTACTTGAGCCATTACATTAATTGATTAATCTCCTCTTCTTTACCATACAGGCAGAACAAAGTTAATGAATTATATGTGTCAAAAAACTTTGAATTGTTATATGTTTTTTCATCAATCCCCATCAACCTCAACTTGCTCATTATATTGGAAGCGTCCTCTGGAGTTCTTACCTCACTATAAGTCTTAACCTCCATTTTGGTAGGCTCAACCCTCTTAGCTGGACGCTTAGCTTCCTCCTTCTCTACGGTGACAACAGTCTTGGAACGTGCAGGGAACATGAACTCGGCTAGCTTGTTCTTAGTCAGCCTCTCTCCCTTTTCTAGCAAATCATCCCGATAATTCTTAATATCCGTTGTGTCAATCCCCAACTTCTCCAACTCCTTGATGGCGTAATCCACATCAGGAGCAGAAGTAATGAAGTAGCGATTGACAGTCTCAATCTTCTTAGAGGGCTTAGTTTCCTCATTTTTATTTGATGATAGTAAGAAGTTTATATCGTAACCATCTGATGTTAAAAGGTTTGTAACTGCACAGATTTGAGCCTTCAACATGGTCTTTAGTTCCGAACCTTCTCTCTCTGCGTACCCATAAAACTCGGAGCCTTCTTCAAAACTAGCCGTAGCTACAAAGTAACTCCCCTGGCTTTTGTTCGATTTTAGAACAACCTTCTGTTCGATTTTAGAACAAATGTCATTCAACACCTTTTGCTCCTCTGTTAGAGGATCACAATAATTAACATTAATTTTCATTGCCTACTTAGTTTTTGTGAGCTTCTTATACATCACAACACAAGTAAAAATAGCAACTGCAATAGACCCTAGCAAAGAAACAATACGGAGTGTAGCCTCAAGACTTTCAAGCCAAGATGGTACAGAAAGCATAATAGAGGCGATTAGTCCACCTGTTCCCTTTAAAGCCACGTCAGTTGTATTTAAGTGATCCTGTATTAGATGAACAACTTTGCTCATGATACAAAAATAATTACTCAAGCTTTTTGTTTATCTCTTCTTTCTGAAAGTTATTCAGATTTCTTAAATATTCAATGTATTCACCTTGGTTAGATACCCCAATAGACTGCAAATAAGACTTAGGTAAGGCGAAGAAAGCTCCACCATCCTTAGGCTTGAATTTCATAGAAGGAGCATTATCCAATACACCTCCAAAGTCTAACTCGAAAGGAACTTGAATGTCACCTCTTAGTACCTCTTTGAACTTAACCTTTGGAAATCCTCCCATTGTTCCGTACTTCAATCCTTGGTCCATTTTATCTTGGATGACATTAGGATCTACACCCAATCTAAATAGAGCAACTGCGTATTGATTAAGGTCAATCTGAGTACCAACAAACCTTGCGGCATACTTTTCAGCGTCTAATGCGGCTTGATTTTTAATATCTTGGACACCTTTCTTATAGTCAGACTCGCTAATTTGACCCTTGCTGTACTGGAAGTCTAATTTAGCTAGGTCTTTGTCGCTATTATAGACAACATTTGCGACACTATTGTACTGCTCCTGGAAGTTAGTAGCGTACTGAGTTTGAACTTTACCCTTAAATTGCTTAGCTACGTCAACTCTTTTAACGTCACCTCCCAAGGTGTTCTTTATCAAAACATCAGTAGCATCCTTTACCTCAGCCTCTTGAGCAAATCCTTCCTCTCTTGTTGTTGCTCTATATATATCCTCAACTGTTCTTGTCAATCCAGGAGACATCTCATACAACATATACGCTGACTGAGCTGCTAATTTAGCACTTACATCATCATCTTCATTATACAATGGGTTTCCTTTTGAGTCAACTCCATTTTTAGCATTAAGTATAATTGACAGCGCAGCCTCCTCCCCAATAAAGTTTTTACCTAACTCATAGAACGACTCAAACATTGGATTCTTTTCGGTATCAAATTTACCGGTCCTAGAATACATATTATAAGCCCTTGAATAAACAGAGAATGGATTCAACCAGTCAACGTCAATAAATCTATATACCCCAACTTCTGGAGAATCTAGTATAATTCTAGTACTTGACTTAGCCCAACTTGGAGACCCTTCCCATAGTACTCGTTGCAATGCATCTTTCTTCTCCTCATCCTCTTCATCATCAGCTCCTAAGAATTTAGCTATCTGACCTACTAATACCGACCCCACACCACCTGCAAGACCAGAAATTAGTAAAGCTGTTGAAGTGTAACCAGCCATTCTCTTCATCCCTACAGCGACTTGCTTTCCGTTACCACTCTTAATACCTTCCTTTATATCTCTCATCCCAACCTTAGGTATTCCAAAACTAATCCTAATTGTTTCAGATGTCCAGGTAGGGAATGTACCTAACAAAGGACTCTTTGCTAACCTTGTAACTGCTTTAGGAGCCTTGTTATAGAAAACATGACACTCTTGTATTCTCTTCACAGCTAATGTCTCCTGCTCCTCTTTAGTTAGGTTAGGGAACATATACTCAATAGAAGCCAACTCGCTATAATAAGCGAATATCTTATGAGCGTCATCTATTGCCTTATATACCCCAACAATATTACCTGTAGTCTTACTCGCAAATCTTGACAATTTATCTGTCATAGAATTGTAGAAGGCTTCATCTCCCATAGCAATGTCTGCTCCGTTAAATGCTTCATTAATAGCAGCCCTTAAATCCCCTGAGTTAGCACCTGAGTCAAGAACTCCTAGCTCAGTCAATCGAACAAGAGCATCATCTGGATTCTTTCTTAATTCCTTATAGGCTAACTTAAACGAAGAAAAACCTCCATTAAATGGGTTAATATGACCGTTAGCCCCATGAACAAACACATAAGACCAAAAGTTTCTGACAATAGACGCTGGAGATAATGCGGTCTTGCCTAATTTAAAAGCTACAGCAATCTTCCTTAAAAAACCAATCTTAAAACTCTTATCTGTCTGCTTCAACGTCTCTGCAATCTCTCTAGATGTATATAAACCAGCAAGAGGGCTGTAGCTGTCATCTTTAGCAACTAACACATTGTATTCCCCTGATGGTTTATCAAAGAATATCTTATCCATCCCCATAGCCTTCATAGACTCCAAGAAACGCTTATTTTCAGCGTAACGAATCATATTCTCCATGGTGTGATAAAAGTTCGTTATTGGGTCTGTATACTCCCCTAAAAACGCTCTTAATTCTGGCGCTATATCCTTCCTCTTGCTTAGGAAGTCTTCCATAGCCTTTCCAAGCTTGCCACTCTCCATCTCAAATGACTGCTCACCCTTGTCAACCCTAGCCAACTTCTTTAAAAACAAGTCAATCTCGGAAGGAGATAGGTCAGGATACGCAGATTGGATATACTTGTAAGCCTGCTCGTATATGTTTTGGAACATTAATTCTCTCTTAGCGTTTGAGTCAACCTTAGTACTCATTCCACTAGGGAACATCTTCTTGCTCCATCTGTTATCTTTAAATGCCGCATAGCTACGGTTCATGTAGACACCTAAGTTGTCAGATATTGTTCCGTACAGATCAGTTGTAGGGTCTATGTATTGCTGAATATACTGAGACATATGATCAATCTCAGCCCTCATTCGCTGCACAACATCCTGCAACTCTGGAGATAATGTGGATGATATAGGTCCCATTCCTCCTTTGAGAACTGTGTTTATATCATCAATAAGCCTCTGAGACTGAGCGTCATCTAAGTTATTGTCCTTGACGTACTTTTTAAGCGTGTCTCTAAACTCATTAACAAGAATAGTCTGTCTCTTTATACTTGCGCTAACCCTAGCCAATCTAGCCTCGTTTAGCTTATCAATATTGGTATTTTTAAACCAATACTTCAACATTGACCCAACACTTTTAAAATACCTAGGGCTTATAAATGTTGTGTTTCTACCGCTAAGTATCTGGGTCAATCTATCTGCATATCTTGGAGATGCCTCCATCAATCCACCTTCTATAGCAATCGCAGGGCTATCTCTCTCTGCGTTTAGTAACTGATCCGATGTAACCTTAGAAATTGGCTTGGCTCCCATAAGCTCCTTAGAGATAGCCTCAGAGAAGTCTTTTGAGTTCATTTCCAAGAAATCAACATCCTTCTTAACTCCGAACAATTTACGCATCAACTCCCCAACCTTGCTTATAAAGTTAGAGAATCTCTGCTTTAGCGTAGGGTCCTTGAGTTTATTAGCCTCATCTGAAATCATCTCTGCGGCAGCCAAGTGAGCAATCTGCTCATCTGAAGCTCCAGGATATTTATTTTGAGCGTCTATGAAATATTGAGTATTCTTAATATCCGATGTGAAAGCCTTAAACAATGCAGGGTCTTTAGACTTAGCAATCTCCATCCAGACATATCCAGCACCTCTCAGTGTAGCGTTTTCGTTTGAGAAGTAATAAGGGTCGGTGTATACCTCTCCCATTAAATATACAGCAACTGTGTCCCCTAAATCGTTCTTAATATGAACAGCCTCTGGGTATGCTGAAGCTAAAGCAAAATCTGCATCATTTATATTAATCTTTATGTTTGGTAGCGAATTTAAGGCTACAGAAACACCAGCAGTACCTGAGGATGGAATCTGTGACTTAGATAAAACCTTCTTGAGCTTATCTTCAGAAACAGCCTTCATTGTAGGTAACTTAATACCCCTATCCTCAGCTATCTTGTCAAAATAACCGGAAAGGAGTGCGCTCTGCAACTCCTCCTCGGTAAATTCTTGATTATTAAAGTAATATTTACAGATTCTTTTTTTAGCCATTACTTCTTCATTTCTTGGTCAAAGATAATAAATCCGCAAGGATCGTCTTTAATGATTTCTAATCGAGCAATCAAGTCTCCGTATTCTCCAACAGCCTTGCGTTGAATCTTAATAAAGTCCAACAATATCTCTTGACAAACTGGCTCAGCCATCTTATAGAAATCTGAGTAGAAATTCATAAGCTCAACCTCCTGATCGTAAGCCATTGTAAGTGCAGACATAATAGAGTCAACCTCCTCGGTCATTGCAGGTACTGACGGCATTTTAGCTAAAGTTCCAATGTCATTAAGAAAGTCAACGATTACCTGAAAATGACCAAGCTCATCCTTACTTTCAGCCATGAAGAATGACTGAGTACCAAAGTAGCCCATCATCTGCATTTGATTGGCAATGTGATGGTATAGATGACTTACATACATCTCCTGGTATAGAGCCTCGTTAAACTTAGTAACGCACATCTCTGAAATTAAAACCTCTTTCATTATATATTACAAATTTTAGTTATACCTAATTGTTCTTGAATTTTGTCAAAGTTATCAATAATTTGCTTAGCAACCAACCCATTTTGACCATACTTTTCAATAAATCTCTTCACTGAATTATCCTTAGCCAGACCAGTCTTATTCATCGCCTCATTTATTTCAGATACCATTGAACTTTCTTGAGATTTAGCTTTTGGTATAGCTGCTTCTTGAGATTTAGCTTTGACTTTTACTCCTTCAATATCTGATAATTTTTCACCAGTAGGTAATACAAAAAACTCTGGATTAAAATCTCCCCAATCTTTTGTTCCATGAATTACTCCCTCACCATCACTTAATTGAGGAATAGCCATTTGATCTGTATCGATTAATAGATTGGACATTTCTTCATCTGAAAGCTTTCTATTTAATTCTAATGACACAGTAGGCTCAGTACCAAACACTTCTTTTTGATTAATTACTTCTACTCCCTCTGGAAGTTGAGAGATAATATCATCTACAGATACAGTTTCTTCAGTCTGGTTCTTTAATAATCCAATATTTAAATATGTTCCAGATGGAGCATTTTCAATAGTTACAGCATCTGTTCTTTCAGTAGTTTGACTTTTAGCCTTTAAAGCTTTTCTTCTAGCCTTTTGATTAACTTCGAACTGCTGAAGCTCTGGATTGATTTCAATACCTCCACCCTTAGCTGGCTTAGTATAATACTCTCCAATCATTTTTTCAGTAGTCTGCGCTCTCAATTCATTATTAGCCCACTTAGCTACAGTCATTGGGTATCCTAATTTAGCCGCCTCTTTTGCAATAAAGGCTACCTGTTTGTTAGGATCAAATGCTTGCCCTGGGAACTTCTTATTGAATTCAACTTTTGCTTGATCATATAAGTTAAGAGGATCTTTATTGAATGGATATACTTTATCTTTAGGTATTCTAACAACATATCCAAAATCACCAGAAACATCTTTAATGTCAGGTCTAGTATAGTACATACTAATATTCAATCCTGGTCTTTCATCTCTTCCTGTTCTTATATTTCTACCAAAGAACCTAGGATCGATAGAGGATATTTTAGAAGGAGAATAATGATAAAATAAATAATTACCTTGATCATCTTCCGTCATCTTGCTTGATATTCCAGCTTTTTCTACTAAGTTCTGTTGAGATTTGGATTTTAATTTAGTATTAATTTTAACAATAGAATATGGAATGTTTCTAGCACCAGCATGATTAGCACCATGTTTTAAATCTCTTAAAGGAATATTATCATCAATTTTTTCTGAAGTCTTAATTTCCCCATCATTTACTGAAGATAAAATGTCTTTATAATTATCTCTTTCTGACAACATATGAACAGTCACTCGTTGACCATCTTCTGTTTTCATAACTCCAGGATAAGAAATATGTTTTCTATCTTTAGGAGCAATATTAGATTCATCTTCTATGATTAATTTAGAAGGTATTTCAATATAAGCTACTGCCGATTCAACTGGAACATTTTCCATTAAGCTTTCTTCCTGCACATTTCCTAATCTTGGAGTTGCATCTTTAATATTAATTTTACCGCTTTTATTTAATGGTATATCTAATTTTTTAGAAAGATTTTCAAAATTAATATTCTCGTCTTGAGATCCAAATACTCCTGAAATAATACTTTTTCCTACATCTATTCGCTTTTTAAATGATTTATCATTTGCGTTTATAAAATAATCCTTTATAGTAGTATGTAATTGTTTAGCACTTAATTTACCACTAAATAATTTAATACCTTCCTTATCTTGCTCTTCCTTAACAGCATTATTTAATGCACTTCTAAATACACTTAATGGAATATCTCCATCTTGAACAGCAGCTTCTATTATATCCATAGCTGCTGCCATGCCATCTCGACTACTTAATACTTTAAAATCTGTTGATTTAAATACAACTACTTTTACAGATTTACCTGGGTATTTGTCAAATATTTTATTTACTACATTTTTAAATCTTTCAGCAAGAACAGGAGTTGATGCCCAAAAAGTGCCATCTTTATTATATTTTAATGCAAAATGCAATCCCCCATTACCTTGTAAAACTATTCTTTTGTCTCCTTTTTTATATTGAATTCCATCAACTTCAGTATCTTCATTATATGTTCCATAAGATAAATCCCCAACCATTTTATTATCTGGGAACATTGATATTACAGTTTCACCATCTAATTCTTCAATTTTAGCATTTTGAATTAAATAACCTTCATCTTCTAATTTTTTCAAGTCTGATTCTGACATTAGATCAGCTTCAAATATTCCACCTAATCTATTTTTAGATTTTAATTCACTAGAGGTGTCAACAATTTTTTGACTTTTTGTGTCCATTAATTTCCCCTTAGCAAACGCATCAGCCATTGAGTTGAAGAAATCAACAACATCAGAAGTTCTAGCTGTGTCTTCAAAGACTTTCAACTTACCCTTCGTGATCTTATCTACAAACTCATTAATCAACTTAGCAATCTTCTGCAAGGTGGTCTTAGGGATTCTATTACCTTGAGCAGTCATCATACCACCCAACTCAGCCATAAACTCCTCAGCTGTAACACCTTCAGTAACGTAAGTAGGACTATTCGCAAAGTCTTCTAATTGCTTCACTGTAGACTTCTCTAACAAAGGCTTCAATCTGTTCTTGAAGTCTTGGAACAAAGCCTGATTGTCACCAAAAGCCTTGAATAAAACAGCGTGAACCGCCTCGTGAGGAATGGTTCTTTCATTCGCCTTAGAAAGGTCAATGTGAATTTCTGAAACGGAACCGTCTGCAGCATATACAAACTTACCATTACTTGAATCTTTACTCATGTCAAGACCTCTCTCGCTCAAAGCTGAATTATAGTCATCTGTAGTCTCGTGAATAAAGATTGGAGTACTATTACCCAAAGCCATAGCAATACGTTGAGCCTGGTCTAATATTCTTCTTTTTCTAAAGTCATCCTTAACCTTTTCTTTTAAAGCTCTATCTTCTTTAGTAACTCCAGTATAAGGAGCCTTTCCTGACTCCACAGCAGGAGCCTGTTGTTCTGTAACTGGAGCCTCTTGAACTTGTTCTTCAGCCTGAACTGGAGCTTGTTCCTCCTCCTTCTTTTGGACAGGAACCTCTCTCTTTTGCTCAGAAACAACCTCGTCAAATACAACATCAAACAAAGCCTGTGGAGCAGCACCAACCTCTTGTTTTGCAATCTCTAATCCAATGTCAACGGAAAGGTCATCGTTCAATACAGACAACGTAGATCCGTTTGGAAGGGTAATATTTGCAACAACTGCGTTTGGACCGCTAGTTGGATTCTCAACTCCTGCAAATGTGCTATTCGCATTTACTTGGGCAGCCTCTCCAATGACAACAGGTCGAGCTTGAACAGCTCCCAATTTCTTAGGAACGAATACATACTGACCGTCACGGAGTTCTATTCTACCGGCTCTTCCATCATAGGTGACATCGATTCCTTCTTCTGCGACTGTTCTGACTGGGATGGCTGCTCGTTCATTCTTTCCTTGAGCCTTTTCAACACGTCTAGCTGCAACTGCTTGGGTAGTTGTGCTAGTTTCAGTTCTTGTTCTATTGTCATAATTTTGTAATTTAGTAATGCGATTTTCTATAACTTCAGACATTCTAGCCTTTTGATCTTCTGTTAAGTCCTGTCTAGAATCAATCTCGTCTAATAGGCTGTATAGTTTATTCTCAGCGTCAACAAGCTTATCCTCATTAACAGCCTCGTTGTTTTCAATAGCTGTTTCTATTTCCCCGATTACAGGATATACAGAAGCGGCTAATGTACTTGGAGCATTAATCTCAGCAATTACATCACCTACTTCTTCTTGCAACTGCACTTCTTGACCTTGCTCTTCTTCGGGAGCGACTTCCCCTTGGATGCTTGGTCCCACTCCTTCAAGTTGACCCCCTGTTTCTGTAACTTCTCCTTGTTGGCGTGGAAGAACTTCCTCTGTGCCTGGCTCTTGTACGGCATTTTCTTTAGTTTTAGGTTGGAACTTAGCTGCTACGATAGCGTCATTCTGAATTTTATTTTTTAAATATTCAGTAGCTTTTTTTACAATCTCATCCTTTTGACTTTCATCTATTCCAGGAACTGGATATAATCTAAACCCTCCATCGTCTTCAATATCAACAACGGCAACTCCCATCTCCTGAAGATTAGCATCCATGTAAGTTCTAAACAAAGGATTACCTTCGTCTGTTGTTCTTTTACCTTCAATAATATTGGTCGCTCTTTGACGCAATATATTTTTCATCTTCTTAGATTTCTCTGTTTCAATACCTAAATTTTTGGTATTTTCTTCGAGCTGTTCTAATTGAAACAATGTCGCTACAAATGCGTTTTGATCCGCTTGAGAAAGTTCTGTAAATCCAGGAGTGTTAGTTGATGATTGTGTTATAGATTGAAGTCTGTTTAAAGACTCTTCAATTTGCTTATATTTTTTCTGATCTATCCTACCTTCATTTTGCAATATAGCAACCTGTTGTAAGATTTCCCTAGCGTTCATTCCTGCATAAGTCAAAGCTTCCATTGTAGAAGGAGACATTGGCTTTAATGACCTAACACCATCTAAGAAACCTCCAGTCAATCCACCAGCAATCATTGAATTCGCATAAGCCTTGGCTTGGAAAATATCTTCAAAATTTCTATTGTTATATAGCAACTCAGCTTCCTTAGCTCCAATATCTTGACTTAATTGACCTAACGCTTCTTCAAAAGATTCAGCAGCAGACGATTTAGCTACAGACTTCCCGGTATCTACTATCCAATTCACACCTGCTTTAAAAGCTTCCCTCTTAGACAAACCTGCACTAAGCGCAGATATAAAACCAGCAGGTCTCGCTTTATTCAACATCCCTAATTCATTAAAAACAGACTCAGCAGCAACGTCTTGTAAAGTTTGAAGGATAGACAACTCAGCGGCATCATCAGCAGTCATACCAGCCTTTAAATTACGCTCGTAATTCATTGCCTCTAATTGGAAGAACATACCTCCCTTGCTTAGCATTTGTCTAGCAATCTTATTTGTTAAAGATGCTCCCCTAAACATTTTAGCGGCAGCTCCTCCTGGAGTCATAAATGCAAACGCACTACCCAAACCTTCGCTCAAGTTCATCATTACAATAGATGACGTGGGTAAGTTGTAATTTTGATCCTCATAAAAATAAGGAACATCACTAACATATTTAGAAGCCATCTCATCATCTGGCTTTTCATACCCTGTTGCATTGTGAGTTGCCTTACTTAAAGCACTAGCCTTGTCATATATTTTATCAGTCCAATCATAGGAATCTAAACCTAAATTAAATGTCTCCGCTAAAGGCTTTACAGCCTTCATGGTTTCTAATGCAAGCTGATTTATATACTTACCAGTCATGCTACCAGCAGCTATAAGTAATGAGCTTTCTGTAAAACCTTTAGAAATCTCATCATATCTCTTTTCTGCAGCTAGTTTTGATTGGTAATCTAATTCCTCCAAATAAGTTCTCTTTCTCGTGTTAGATTCCTTTAAAGCAGACTCCTCACCATATACATTCATTAGATTGTAATAGTTATTTAAGTCCGTGTCAGAAATATTATATGACTTCCTAGTTGTAGCAATATCATTATTTATATTACTTAGCTGATCTTGTAATTGCTTAAATTGATTACTAGCCTCTTCTTGAGAAATTGCTTTGTTATTAAAATCTTTATATAGCTTATCTATTTGATCATTTATCTTACCTATCTCATTGTACTTATGTTCAACATCATTAAAGAAGCTATTCCAAGGCTTATCCATTTTAGCATTGCCAAGTTTAACTAATTTAGCATTTGTTCTCCTTTCAATGGCTTTATCTTCAAAGCTTCTTAAAAACCTTTCCTCTTCAGCAAAATCAAAATCTTTCTTAATCGCAACTCTACCATTATATCCAATACTTTCATCTGTCCCTTTAGGTCTTCTTCTTAAAACACCATTTCCATCACTAAAAACCTCATATTGAAGATCAGGATCAGAAGCTCTTCTGTTCATAATCTCTTCATACTTTTCTACCTCTTCTTTATTAATCCCTGACTTTTTTAAAGAGTTGATATAATCTTGAGTGATTTGGTCTTCAATGCTAATTATAGAACTAGATAGCTGATCATATAAGTCAGCATCTTCTGGAGTTAAATCAGTGACCTGGAAGTTCTCTCCATATTTTGTAATTAACTCCTTTTTAAAATCAGACAATGTTTTTAAAGCCTCATCATAATCATAAGATGAAAGCTTATCTTTATTCTCGTTGTAATAATCAATAAATGACTGAACATCACCTTTAGGGACAATTCTTGATGCGCTAACTCTTAGATCAATATCTTCCTTAGCTTGTTGTACAACATCATACTTCTTTTTCTCTACAGGAGAAAGCTGTGATGTGTCATAAAGTCTTGAACCAGATTGCTCTAATTCAGCTTCATCTCTCAATTCTTTTGGAGCTAAATCCTTTTCAGTAGGGAACCTTGGAGTAGGATTAGCTTTATACCACTCTTGCAATCTCTTAGTAGCGCCTAAACTTCTATCTTCCCACTTTTCTTTAACTTTAAGAGGAATCTTTTCAATTTTTGGTTCAGCAGGTCTATCCAAAGAAAAACCTTGCTGTTCTTGGAATTGACTAAAGTTTTTAAACCCTGGACCCTGGGAAGGCTTTGAGCCACTGCCAGGTTGGGTTTGATTGTAGCCACTCGATGATTGGTCTTTTTTTTTTACAGAAGATGGGTATTTTTGTAGAAAAGAGTTTTTATCTTTAGTATAAAGACCATCTCTACTGACAACATTATATACTTTATCTTGATATGATTCATCATTCCATTGATTAGCAAATTCATCGTAAGATTTAGTATAATAACCTTCTCTTTTTAATACATCATATAATTTCTGTAATTCGTCCATATTTGAAAATATATTAATCTAATTCACCTGATTGACTTCCACTTGACCTACCTGCTATCTTTTTAAACTTTTGTTGAGCTGCAACAGCTTCCAAGCTTTCTACACCATAACCTTTCATTTCCGCTATATTCAAGTCATAAGGAGCAATAGCATCAACTAGCTTATAGAATGTAATTTTATTACCATCCTTTTTATATTGAAATTCATCGGAGTTTAATTTATTTTCCTTTTGATAAGCGTCAATCACAAGTTCTTCACTTTCCCCAGGCTTTATTTCTTTTGAAGACGGTTCTTTTGCCTCTTTGCCAAAAACATACCAGCCAGCAGGATTTTCCCCAGCTTGTTCTTTATTTAAATACTCCATGTAAGAAGGAATCATATTCTTATTTCCAGACCTTCTAGTCTTAAATAATCTTGGCTCAACATTTCCTCCTTTTAGATTACTTAAAGATATTGTTCTCATTTCATCCTGAGGAAATCCAGCAACAGGCGCAGCATTAATATTAAAAGGAGACTTTTCAGTAGAATCACTACTACTACTTCTATAAGTAGGCTTTGGAGTTACATCTTTTTCAAAGAAAGGTTTAACTCTATTAAGTAAAGCGTTTTGAACTTCTTTATTTAAAGCTGAATTTTGAAGATTAATATTTCCTTTTTCATCTTTAGCAGCATTGACAATATCTGCTTTAATCTCGCCATTATTAAGCATATCACTTAAAAGCTTTTTCTGCTGTATTGGCTCATACTTAGACCATATACTATTGACTACACTTTGAGCTTCACCAGGAACTGTCTCCTTAATATAACCAGTCTCATCGGACTTAGCCTCTGGTTTCAACTTAATGTAATCAGAAAGTATATCTGGAGTAGCTAAACTAGCAGACCACTTACTAAGATAATCTTGAACCTTAAATACACCACCACCACTTCCAATATTTGCTTCAGCTTTAACTTCATCTTGAAATTTCTTCCTCTCCTCATCTGTGTAAACAATCGGATCAGCCATAATAGCCGCAATCTTAGCGTAGTTCTTTTGATTATCCTCGTTAGCCTTTGCAAGGTCAGCAATTTCTTTTTTGTTAGTATTTAACGATTTTAAATCTATAGCCTTACCCTTCGCTCTCATCCCGGAAATTAGTTCACCATAAGCGTTAATCTTTTCACCCAACTGCACCTTACCCATCTCCCAAGCGTTATCATAATCATGAATAGAAGACAAGAAGTCATCTAACTTCTCTTGCCTCTTCTCTTCATTCTCGTAAGATTTCTTTAGGCTAGCTTTTTCAATAGCTAAAATATTGTCGTATGTCTGCTGAGTAACATCAAAAGGGTTAGGACCCTGCAAGTTAAATACTTGAGCGTATCCTGTACCTTGCCCCGATGTGTAGGCTTCTGGTGAAAAATCAGGTATTAATCCGTCTACCATATGTTATTCGTTAATTCCGTATTGCAACCTTAATTCAGCCATAGCCTGTTGATGAGCTTTATCTTGAGCTTGTTGTTGAGCTGTAAACCCTCCATATTGCTGAACAGCCCCAACACCAGATTGGATACCTCCTGCAATATTTTGAACACCTGCCCCTGCCATAGCCTGCAAGCTCTGTAGCTTTTGCTGATAGTTTTGTTGTTGACTTGCAAAAACTTTATCTTTTTCAGCAACCATCTGACCGTAAGCGTTCTGAAGATTACCTAAGTTTTGTAAGTATTGTTGTTGAGCCTGGATTCCAATAGCTCCCTTTTGATTAGAACCCTCAGCGTAAGCAGCAGTAATAGCAGCCATTCTATCAGCAGCAGAGCCACCTGATCTTTGAATATCTCTAACTGCGTTTCCAATACCTCTATCAATAGACTCAACCATATCCTGCTGACCAGGCATATTTCGGTTTGAAGCCAAACTTTGAGCTATACCTAAAGCCTTATAAGCTTCTGGCTGAACTTGATACTCAGGAGCCTTCAAGTTTTGTAATTCCTTTCTCGCCTTGCCTTCTTGAACCATACCATAGACAGACTGACCAGCAGAAAGCCCTAGGTTTAAAAGCATCATAGTCATTGGATCCATATCACTTGCAAATTAAATAGTTTTTTATCAATTTTCCTAAAAAAGTTTTCACTTTATATAAACGCTTCACTTAGTACATAGCTACATTTAACGTCAAACAATATAGCCTTTTCGTTACCTGAATACTCAATCTTATGCAACAAAGCAAACGCTCTCAATTCCCTTCCGTTAATCAAAGCCTTTTCCTCAGTATTTTGAGATGGTTTTGCGGCTATGATATTTGTCATATCTCTCAAGTAAGCTGCCCACCAATACCCTTCCTTCAACTTGAAGTTATTAGGGAACAACTTAGACTTCATCGCAGGATATGATGAGGTAGCCTTTGTTGAAACCTCGGTCAAATCAAACAGCTTATTAGATCTCAAGCCTATGCTCAATGGTCGCTTAATAAAGATAGGCTGGTCATTCATAACAAAGTCAATGCTCATAGTCTTTTGCTGTCCGTAGAAAGTTAATTCATTTGGAGTGCCATCCTCTAAAGCTGCGATATTATGTTCATACAAATCCTCCTGATTAAACGTAAACACATTCGCACCAAGAGTTTCAGCCCAATACAAATGGTAGTCAACAAATGTCTTCCAACGATCCTCCATATAATCAAACACAGGGGCTATATTACTATCATATTCGTAATATATCTTATTGCCTAACACTTGAGCAGGTTTATCAACAGGGTAAAAATACTTAACAAAATTCAAAGTGTACTCTGAATTAGTCTCATCAACAAATGCAATAGGCTCGTATTTTGAATAGTAAGGCTCCCCTAAAATATTCTTATTTTCAACCGAACCTATTATCGTTGTTTGATTTGTTAACCAATAGTTGAATTTATATTTAAGACCTGATAAATCGTACTGACCATTAGCTGAACTTCTAACTACTGTTCCACTATAATAATCATAGTAATACATATCGTTCTCAATCAAAAGAACGGAACCAGGGTGAATACATCCGTAAAGCGTCTCTGAAGGATTCACACCTCCAAAAGTCTTAGATGCATAAGCTAACTGACCAGAGCCATCCCCAGAAGTAGCGTATGACCTTTGAATGTATATACTAACCTCCTTACGATCTTGCAAACATTTCAATGTATATCCGACTTGTTTAAGGCGGTTTACAGGTCCAAAAGTATCATCAAGATACTCAGCGTTACCCAATGTATCAAAAGATGATAATCCGTTGATAAAAGCACCCATAACGTATTGAGCAGAGTGAATAACTCCAGTCTTGTAATGCGTTCTTCTAGTCTTATTATTCTCAATACCAATCCTTCCTCTTCCGTGTCCGTCTGATACATAATAGTCACTATAATTAAAATCTTCTATAAAATAGAAGCGAGAAACCATAGTTGGAATATAAAGATAGCTTTTAGTAAAATATGGTCTAAATCTCCAAACCACTCCAGATGATGAGCTAATACGTACCTCTCCACCTATACCTACATTTTCCCAAAAAACAGTGTATTTATTAGAGCTTGATGGAGCATCTTCAACTATTTGAAAATCAATACCTGTCGCTAAATCTCTTTTTCTGTAATAAACATCCCCATAATCTGATTCAATAATAGCTGGTTGGTCGATAGTTTGATTTTGTGTATTACCTCCATGGTATTTATTAGCTCCATCTGTCACAATATCAAACTTTTCTATTTCATACCAAATATCTTCAGCAGTGTCTTTTTTAGGTGTATATATTTCACATAAAGTTCCAAACCCATCTGTTAAATCTCCAAATATTGATAAATAATCAAATGAATTTACTATTATTCTATTAGTTTCTGGTAAATAATTTAATACCTCAACTTCTATATAATTATTGATGTAGCTAGATGGAGCTATTTGAGATGCACGAGTTTGATCTTCTAATTCAGGAACAGGTATTTTTTTATATTCATTTGATATAAAACGAACCCTATCTCCTTTTGATGGTGTATGATAAAATGTAGCTCCTGAATAAGCATTAGTGTAAAAGTCAACTACGGTTTGAGCTGGTATTTTATCTAATTGAAATTCTAATGTATTAATTGTTTGACCAGAGTAAATATAAGTTATAGTAGTTTGCATAAAACTACTAATCAATTCATCTTTTTTGACAAGTATAGAATAATGAGTAGCCCAATCAGGAGGAGTATGATTAATAGTAAACTTAGGATTTACAGTGTAAGCTGATTGACTCTGACCAAATTCATCAATATTATACTGAAAAGATGATAAATCTTCTTGACCAGGGAGAGGAACTTCTAATATCATTTCAGGTGTAGTTTGAACTGTATTAGATCTATTACCTCTATCGTAGTATTGAATACCAAATACTTTTTTACTTCCTTTTTTTAATGATTTACGGCATTTATTTATACGAATAACTTTTATTCCTATTCTATATACATCAGCTGGAGAAGTTTCTATTATTTGACCTAATTCACCAAATATACATCCTATAATTTTTAATCTTACTGTATACTGATCGTATGGCGCAGGTGGTGTTAAAAATTGAACCTCAACTTGTATTTCGGGTAATTGTGCTTGTAAAAAAATTGCTATATTTTCAAATAAATTTATATACCTAGAGAAATAATCATAAGGACCATCTTCAGGATATAGGACATCATCGCTTGTAATTTTATAATAATATTTTTTAAACAAACCTCCAGGCGTTGATTTAATGTTAAAAATTAAAACATCACCTTCCTCATAATACCAAAAATTAGCTGAATTTATAGACATATCAAACTCAGCATTATTATTGTAAAAATCTGGCGCTGTTTCGCTATATATAGTTGTAATTCCATATAAATTAAAAACAGTATTATTACTAGCCTCGTAAAACTCAGTTAAATTACGTTCAGTTGTTATGTTAATATTCTTAACCAAATCATAATCAGCATAAAAATTACCATAAGCTAATGATTGATTTGAAAGTATTTCTTGACATACAGCTGTTTGAGGTACATTATCATAAAGAATATCAGTCAATGTAGCTCCCTGAGGTGCTGTATTATCATCAAAAATTAATTCCGATTGCTCATAAGGAATTAAATTACCTTCTTGATTTTTATCAAGCTGCTTAAATATTAACCAAGCTCCATTTTCACCACGTCTATAAGCAAAATTAATTTGTCTTACATTTGAACTACCAACATTGTATGTTAGTTTAATTTCATTATCTGTTAAAGGACTCTCAATAGTGTTTCTACCTAATACTAATTCTGAAATAGTTGGAAATGGCTGTTTAGAAATCATTGACCATTTAGACTCCTCGTTATTTTCATAAACGTATTGGTATCTGAACTGGTATTGATTTCCATAAAGCTTATTAAAGTTCTTATCAAGATTAGTCTGATATTCAGCCTCAATAACAACAGTAGGAGGAGCTTTCAAAACATCCATTGTCTTAGAAGCCTCTTCAATACTAATAAATGCTGAAGCGCTATATCCTTCATCACTTAATCCAATATTTTCAGTAAATATTATTGCTTTAATAATATCTAATTTTCTAGGAGGATTAAAACCATCTGTCCAATAAAGAATATTATCTATTACATTGGCGTGATATATCTTATTTTCAACCTTGAAATTTAAAGCCTCTCCTGCGTATGTTTCAATAATTAAAGGTTGAGATGGAGGAGGTAATACAAAAGTAACTGTCAAATTTGAAATAACCTTCTTAATCTCCTTTGTATCTAGCTTGTAAGTCCAAATAGAGTGGTTATTTTGGTCATTAAACACAAAGTAAACAATACTATTATTTTCAATCCATTTAGCTGAACCAATAACGGTATTAACACCATCAGGATAGTCAGCGTTGTCAATAAGTACATTTCCAGGCATACTCTCTATTGCCCCCATGTTCTGATCCTCAGCGGAACCAGAACGTGCGTATGTAGAGCTTCTATAATCACCTTGAGATACAAACCTAACATCATCGTCAGTGTTCATCCCACCCAAAAATGTAATATCTTGACCTTGCATCATAAATTATCTAATATTAAATCCGCTTGCTCCGTAGATAGTATCCATAATCTCATCTACTGTTGGAGACTTAGCAACAATGTTCGCATCCCACATAGCATCAGTATATTGACGCTCTTTATCTTTAGCCAAATTAATCAACTCAGGCTTCAACTCACACATCTGCCACAACAAATACTTTTGGAAAGCATCGAAGTAGGCAAGAGGAATCAAAGTGTTTCCACACACGTTTTTACCTGAGCTGAGGTATTCAATAACAGCCTTTCCGTTTGGAAGAGCCTCAGCAAATTGAATGTATCTCTGTTTGTCATTTACACGATAGTAATTGACGTTAAATCCACCTCCTGCGGTATATATAGGACCAAAGTAAGTTCCGTTATAGAAACCTTCGGCAATCCAGAATCCGCTACTATTTCCATAGTTAGGGTTAGATTGAGCCTCCTCAATAGTTCCACAAGCATCAGGCTCTTGAAAAGCCAATGTGTTATCAATACCCAAAGTCCAAACTCTATTACCAGTCTTATATCCCACCTTAGTGTATCTGATATAATCGGCAGGCATAGCCCATATCTTAGTGTTAGCATCTACATCAACATACTCAGCAACTACTGAAGGCATATTGAAGGCGCTCAACTTATGTTGATAAAACTCTATTGCTAACTGCTCAATCCAATCATAGTCATTCATTGAGTAACCAAAGTTCTTCATTCGGTTAATCGCAGTTAAGACTATGTGGGTTATATTTTTAACTGGGTCTTTCATTACTTAGCAGGGTTATTAGGTTTGTCACTATCAGGCACACCATTATTGTAAACCTCCTCTGGCTTAGTATTGGTCTGCATAATCATCTGAATCACCATGTTATAGATATTAGACTCCTGACCTGGAACTGAGATAATATCATCATCATCCATCTCCCCAACATTAGGAATAATATCAAGATTAATAGTGTCGGTAGGCTTAGCATTGAAGTAAAGCTTATGACCTCTCATATAGCAAGTAACCAAATTAGTTTGAGGCTTAATAATGCTCATCATTCTATTCTCAGTAGTACCCATTCTAATTGGATACCAAGAGCAATCAGAACCTTCAACGTAAGTAATTCCTTCGCTACCTAACAATGGCAATACAGGAAGTTTAGCGGAGTATTGTCCGTGATTACAAGATACTGTAGCTGTATATCTAACAGATAAATCCTTCTTTGCTGCTGGATTACCAAAAACAGCGTCAGTATATGCTAAATTTAGAACGTAGGCAATAACCTGATAAGGGTACTTACCTCTAACATCATCAGTAACATCCCCAGATGCTAGACGATTTTGTATTGTCTCTATTAATTGTCTTTTAGTAATCATCTAAGTTGTTTTATAAGTTACCGTATGTCGGTATTCCTCTATTACCTGCACCAG
>Ga0181352_1000313_pt1 | contig 21131 bp, 13 predicted proteins | sample Fa13VDMLBSN_FD_130103 | JGI IMG/M metagenome (GOLD analysis project Ga0181352, IMG submission 130103) | Freshwater viral communities from Lake Michigan, USA - Fa13.VD.MLB.S.N | ecosystem: Environmental > Aquatic > Freshwater > Lake | place: USA: Michigan | collected 2013-09-23 | reverse complement strand
TATCATGTAAAGCGTCTTCATCATACGCTTGCTCTTTTAACACATCTAGAGTGCGCACAATTTGCGTCATCATGGAAACGACAGCCAATTCTGTATTAACATTTCTTTGAACAACTGCCAAGGCACATTTTTTAGTTTCGTCATTTCGAAATGGAAAATTTTCGAATCCTTGTTTAGCCAACTCATTTTTTACTTTAACTAAATTTGTTTTTGCATTGACTAAACTTTTTGCTATATTCTTGTCTTCTGAAGTTATTAAATAAGGCGAAACCACATCAACACTTTGCTCCATTTTAAAAAAAGAAAACAAAATATGACAGCAACTTATATACCGTCAAATTTTTTGCTACCAGACCCTAAATATGGAGTAAATGCAAATTGGACTCAATCTGAAACATCCGCCCCTCAAAGTAGTACTTTCATAGAAGATATACCAAATCGCGTCATGGTAGTAACAGGACGTCATTCGGCATATTTTGAAAGTTCTAAACCAAATCCTACATATTATTTTACTGCAGATTCTGTCAACAACGAACTTACGGCGACATTTCGTTTTACAAATGCATTTGTACAAGAATGCACTGGATTTCAATTAGAACAAGCAGTTTTATTATTGCCTGCACAAACAGCGCCAGCATCACGAAATTTAATTGAAAATAGTTGCGGAGATTATGTCGACAACAGTTTAGCAACCCCCAAACGATTTGTGTTTAGTGAATGCGATATGCAAGTTCCTATGACCGTGGCCGGTCAATCATACACATTTTCCATGTCTTCATATCTTCCATATGGTCGAAATATAGCTTACTATTCAATAGCAGATTTATTGGGTTATGTAATTTCAGGCGTAACCGATTTCATGAAGACCAATATGGGAGACACAAATTTTACATCATTTATTTATGTAGACAATGTCGGACCTCGACTATATTGGCGAAGTCCTAAATATGGACTAAATAGCATTCGTTTTTTGTTGCGACACATCACTGGAGCACATTCAACTTTTTGGGATATTTTAAGCAACTCAATCGTATTTGCAGACATGAGAGTTGGAGACACTACTGGACAAACTGGATATACTGGCGAAAGTATGGCTTTTTATTCAAAACCAGACACTGGATTTCAGAATAATAACTCATTTATGACAATTCACTGCAAAGAACTCACTCAATTTCGTAAAAGTGACAACATTGCACCAACTGAAGGAAGCAGTTTAATAGGAATATGCACCAACAATTTTTTGCCTATCGGAATTTTTGACAACACATATAATCCAGACAGAAGATTTATTTTGTCAAACAACACTTTAACAAGTCCTAAAATTGCTTTTGATAGAACACAAGTTGTCACTGAATTAGAAGTAACGCTGCGTGTAGCAAACACAAGTATTAGTCAAGAAATAAAATTCAGTCCGACTGAAGTAGAAAGTGTTCAAGCAACGCTTATTTTTCGCTTGTGGTGAAAAAATTTTATAATAAAGGAAAAAATTTGGTTCATTTATCAAAATCCAGTTTAATATAGAATATATAATATATTCTACAAAAAATGACTTCAACTTTGGGAATGCCGTCATTAACCCCATCAAATGCATCTGGTAGAAGCGGTTTAGGAAATGATCAAGTGGGTCATATCGGTAAAGGGATTTTGGGAACAATCGAGGAAGGTCCAGCTGGATCTAGCAGCAGACAATTTTATTATGGAACTGGTTCAGCATTTTATCAAGCTCCAAGCGTTCAACGCTCATATGGAGACGATATTCGTTCTTTCAATGTAAAATCATTTGGAGCCAGAGGAATGGTGAATTTGCCGCGAAGATGGCTTGAAATTGGTCCGACTGAAATATTTTTTACATACCCAATTCAATATGCTTGGGCAGGACCAGATTACACATGCCGTTTCGCAAACAAAAATTTATTCAATAGTGGACAAGTTATAGGAAACAATGATTGGGCATCTGGATGGTCGGCAGCTGGAGTTGCGCCCACCGGAGACAACTCAGCGCAAATGAACAGACTTCTTGGAGAATTAGCTACTGAAGTTCGTACAGGACCTAACATATTGCCAACTTATTTTTGGAGTGGAGGTGTAGGCTTCGCATTTATGAGCATGATTGAATTAAATATGGGGGGTGGTGGAAATATTATCTTCGATAGATATACTAATTTTGCAATGATTATGGCTTCCTGCCCTTCTATACAAATTCGTAGAGATTTGATGCGTATGGCAGGAGGAGGGTTGTATTACGATTATGACACAGATTTTAACACATTGCCAGTAAAATTTGGCTGGGTTCCTACATTGACTGATGATGGAACTGCTACAAATCGCGATTTTGGCAATTCTTCTTCGTCAGACAACAAAGAAAACTCTACAATGATTTGGGCTCCCATTGAATGGGAAATAAGCGTGCCCATTAAAACGCCGCAAACCAATTTTTGGAATGCATTACTTTCTAGAAAACCGATCGACACAAGTTGTTTCGCCTCTGATTTGCAATACATTTTAAGTTTGGGAAATTTTGCTGAATTTAGCGATACTGGGACAGGACTTGCTAATTGCCCATATTATATACCTCCCTTTGGTCTTGCAGCCAATGCGGCTGGAATTAATGCAGATTTGCAACAAGCTAAACCATACTACCATCCTAATCAACTTGAAGTGTATGGCACCAGTACTTGGTCTGCCGGTGTTTACACAGACAATACACAAGATCGATGGATTGTGAATAGCACAAAGCCATGTGTTACTTTATATAATGGCGTAATAGCACTTTCGACAACATGCAAAAACAATTTTCAAATTCCTTCTAAACTTCCGCAAGGATGGTTTTATACAGGAGTTAGCCCCCAAAATGACATTACAAGTCTTACAGGCTGGCCGCCATCATCTAATCAGCCTATTTTAAGCACGACTGTGAACTCTATTATTGCCGCATCTACAGGAACTCCAGTAGGTTCTACTGTCAGCTTACAAAATTTCACACCACAAAATCGAATTGGAGCCATTCCTCGAATATGGACAAACCATTATCGTGTATGTAATGGATTTATTTATGGCGATTATGGAGCTCCTCGACCAAAAATGGCTCATCCCGGAAATGTGTCAATCAAAGATTCTCGATATATGAAAGAAGTTAATAGTGTGCAAAATGGAACACCATCAAACATTCAGTATGCTTCTAGTTTTACTCGAATGGAGTTTCGAAATCGATCAATTAAATTGACAAATCCCGCTCTTAGTGCAAGATTGCCATTGCAATCAGCTCCAAGTAGTTGTGTGTATTATCCATTTGCATATGGATTTTCTCAGACTTATAGAGTGCCACCCGCTAGTAATCCATTCGATGCATCAAATTTTCATCGATGGTGTACAATTCAAGCTATCGCAAATCAAGGATCAGTATATAACAGTCAACCAATACTCTCTGTTCTACAAGACACTCTTAGCGTATCTAATCGAATCAGTCAAAACATAATCATGCCGGCAAATCCTGTCACATCTATGATTGTCGGCATTTATCGCGAAAAAGACCGCAAATATTTAGGAATCAACACACAAGCAAGCTATAGCCCTGTTTTATTTTGGAACGCATTGAATCCATTGAAAGCAACGCTATATGATGGCGGCAATATTTTATACGATTATGCAGGACCTTGCCAACATGAATTTAACAGTTTAGTGAATCGACCAGACATATTAAAAATACCATTTAGAGGAGGTTTATGCCAACTAGATCCACGAAATATTATGCCTGCGAATTGGGGGCAAATCTGTGGGGTTGGTGGCGCTATTGACACACCCAATGGACTTGGAAGAACAAATCCGAATAAAATTCGAGCGCCTATCATGGCCGCCTACAATACAGGAGAAAGGAACATTCCACTTCACTGCACAGAATGGTACAATTGCTATCTGATGGAATTTCCATTTGTGATGAATGAGCCGCTAAGTAGAGAAGGCACAGTTCAAAGTACGCCAAGTTTTGCAAAAACCATATTACGTCTAGATTTTTGGATAGATCCTCTACTTAAGCCAATGAGAGGGTTAGACGACATGTATGACATTACAACTCAAAAACCAAATGCATGGTATTGCGGAGAATGGGATTATGGCTCGCAAGCTCAAGGGTACAGCTACAATGGAACTACTGCATTGACTCAATATTCAGCTTTATCAAATACAAGAGGTGCAAATGGAGCATATTCTCCTTCATGTAATGTGTCATTATCAGTTCCAAATGCATACATATTAGATTATCCTAGTAATTTCAACGCTTATTCTGACGATCGTGAAACAAAAGTGCTTAATTCGGCACGTGCACTCGTTCAAAACCCAAATGCAACGATGGCGGCAAATGCTTCTTCATGGAATATCAATGATGGAGGTTTGTTGATACAAGTAAATTTCCTGCAAAATCAAATATGGGTGATTTCTCCTTTGAGAACTAGTATTTTAAGCAGTAGAGGCTAATAAAGTTTATTTTCGCAAAAAAACTTTTTTATCGTGTTATTTTTTAAATGTCATCTTCATTTAGAACACCCGGAGCCCCAAGCGCAATTGAAAGTAATGTGACTGGAACTGGAATGGTTATGGGGGATCAACTTGGCGATCAATTGCCTGGAGTATTAGCCTCTCTACAAGAAAGTCCAGAAGCGTCAAAAACAAGTTGTTTATATTACAAAGAAGATGTAGGAGCTTTTCATCAACCATCTTTTCAACGAAGTTTTGGTGCGCTTAATCTTCCAGTGCCAATTAACAAATTTGGAGACAGTGGCAGTGTCGAAATTAATCCGGACATTTATTGGAAAGGACCTTTAATATTGTCGACCACATTCACGATTCCATATAAATATTATGGACCTTTAGTGTATCGATCTCAAAATGCGGCAGTAGAACCAAATCAAACTTGGATTTGGAATGAGACGTTTTGGTATGGAGACACCCAAGTTAATCCTGGCGACAATAATTCAAACTCTATTCATCGAATGGAGAATGCCGTAATTAATTCTCGACCACAACTTTTCTATTCATGGGGCGCTGCATATGCTAATTTAAGAAACATTCGTCTTAACATGGGTGGAGCATTAAGTTATGTAATAGATCATTACAGTAATTTTGTTGGCGTTATGGCTTCTTGTGTGTCTTTAAATCAACGTGCTGCTCTTATGAAAGCTTCCGGCAGTGGAGTAATGATTCCAGATGAAGAGCAAGAAAAAAATTTCGGTATTAGTAATTCTTCCGCTGAGTATGGATCTATACCTCTCTATGGCGGTGATGGAGGCATTAAAAGCATTTCAGAATTCAATGCCACCCAAGCGGCATATGGATTAGGAGTTCCAAGTCAAGTCGGACCTCCAAATGCTTGCGTTCCACTTATAGAGCATTGGAATTGTGTAATCAAAACGCCACACACCAATTTTAACTCTATGGTAAATTACAGACGGCCAATAGACACACGACTTTTTAGCTCAAATTTTGTAATTGATTTTTTTACAGCGCCAAACTTAGACAGTTTTGTAGACACTGGTCTTGGCTACCAGCCAGTGTTAATGCATTGGTCTGAAACAGCATCCACGATTGAGACGCCACCATCCCAAGCCGGATTATTGATAAATGGTTCAAGAGATTTAGGAATATGGCAAAATTCAGATGGTTTATTTCCGAGCATGGTTTACAGGCAATTATTTATACCAAATGCAGCACTTTTAAACGCTTATGCAGATAATGTAGCAGAGTGTATTTTTAATTTGGCAAATACCGACGTGCAACTTGGCGGCTATGGACCGACGCAATTGGCTAAAAGTGGAGCCAATCAATTAGTTCCGCAAATGACTCCTTTTTATTGTTATCGACTAGGACAAGGAACTACATGGAAAAAAGTTCTTTTAAGTAAAGGTTATAAAGAGGTGTGGGGTGGAGATCCAGTAACTGAACAGCCAAAGGGTTATTTAAACCAAGACAACTTTGCAATGCCTCAGTACAACACAGTAATTAATTCTTTACGTCTAGCCAATGATCAACTTGGAGCCAAACAAGTTCTGGAAACAAGACCAGATTTATGTGTTTATTACCCCTTTCAACATTTTACAAGCCAAATTTATCGAGTGAATCAATACACAACTTCAACAGGAAATACACCATACAACCCCGTGACTTATCCAAATGGCATAACAGCCTTTACTAACACAAATGCTGGAGGCAGTGGCTATGGAGCAATTACACAAAGCACAATGATGACATTTCAAACAGCTCCTTATTCTTACCAAATTCCAATGACAACTGCTATCAGTATTCCTAATAACCCTCTAACTTGTTTGTACATTATGGTCATGCGAGAAAAAGATCGTCAAAATCTAGGATATTCCACTCCTTATCAGTACAGTCCTGTTCTATATTGGAATGCACTTGAATTACAAGCTTTTAGTTTAACTTATAGCGCGCAAGTTTTGCAAAAATATAACAATCATGATGAATATTTATTGCAACAAATTCATGAAAGATGCGAACCTTTGGTTGTTCCATTCCGTGGAGGTCCAGTAACAAGATCGGATCTTCTAAAAACAGACCCTCAAACAATCTTAAATTCTGCCGGCTATCCAGGATGTTGGTATAATTCATATATATATGAATTTTGTATGGTAGATCAATTGCCATTAAAAAATGAAGCATTTTTCCAACAAACACCTGGATTTCGTGGCGAAATGCTCAATTTTAATTTTTATATTAAACCTACATTGCGGTCAAGTTGGTCAGCGAATGATTTTGATTTAAGATCAAATACAGGTTTTGATACAGCAGTAGCCTGGGGGACCGCTCCATACGTAAACACATACAATTCGGGTGCAGCATACACGAATTATCTCGAAAAACTAGCTTTTTGGTGTCCAGGCATTCCGACAGCTGTTTGCTCAGAAACAAGCACAAACTGGAATCTAAACAATGATAATTTAATGGTTGTCTGCGTGTTTGCTCAAAACGCTTTGTGGCAATTAAACCCTCTAAATTGTAAATGTGTTTTTGCGCGTGGTGCTTGATTTAATAAATTCTTTCTTCACAAAAAAAACACAAATGAATGGGAAATTTCATGTTGATGAAATGGGAAATGTAAGTAGAGGAGCGCCATTGCCACTTCCTAAAGTAATTGATGGGATTTTTGTGACTACAAGTCGAAGTTCAAGTTTAAACAATGTCGGAAATGAATCGCAAATTCCTCCTCCGCCATCAGGTCGATTGGCATTAGACTATGCCGAAAAAAATCCGAGAGAATTTTATCATGCCATTAGTCATGCTGAACCAGTTGAGAATGGAATGCATCATGGACACATCATGAATGATGGAGGAAATAATGAAGACGAAATGGCGGATATTATGGGTCAATTAACAATACCATATTCCACAGCTTTACATCTAGCCGCAGGCTTTCACCCAGATGATGACAACGCTTTATTCACTACACAAACTCCTCATAAAAATGGAAATAGCGACACCTCTCTCCCTCGCGCCCCGGGTGGGGGTGTGGCTCCCCGCATGACCGAGGACGGGTCCGGCAGCGGCGCACACGAAATACGAAATAAATATGGAGCTCTTGAAAATGCCTATGATTCAGCATATCAAGATTCAGGAGCAGCTATGCCTGAATTTGCAGATGTAACTTCTAATATTGCAGCAGGTCAAAAATTAGCGAACACGGGAGAATTTAATCCACTAGAAATGGCCAATGCGCAACAACAAGGAGTGTTATTAGCGCAAAGACATAAAGCCCGACAAGCTGCAAGAAAAACGCCTTCTGTTAAAATCCCTCAAAAACATCCAAGAAAGCATCCACATGATTGTTGTAAAGGCAAAAAAAAGAAAGACAAGTGTAAGGAGTGCAGTAGTCACAAAAAATAAAGATAGGAACATTTTCATTTTGTCGTCCCACTATTCTATTTTATTTTTCATTTTCTCATTACACAAAATTAATGTCGTCTACTGAAAACAATGTCAAAAAAGACGCTGACCCTCACGATATTTCCAAATGTATGAGAGTGTGTCATGAATGTTTTCGATTTTATAAAAAAAACTCGCTAACGATAATTGGGCTGGGCGATCACAAAATAGGCGCTAGGAGATGGCTTATTAAAAGAGCTCCATATTTGACCAACATTAAGATGGAATCTGATCCATCAGATCCTCACCACCCTTTTTGGTATTGGCGTAAATATCCAACCGCACATCGAAACACTTGGATGCTTTTGGAAGATAAAATACAAATTTGCGATTTGTGTGTCGAAGCAATAGACAATGAATGGCGTCTAGAAAAAGATCAGCGGGAAAGATTGGCATATACATGCAATGGTCTTGATGAAGATGGAGATGTTGTTGGTGAATACAATGAATTTTGGGATGTTTTTTGCAATGCACATTAGATGAAAAATAAAATTAAATTTTTTATTCGCTATCATCGTCATTTCTACTACTTTGAATATCTTCATCACTATCATTGTATTTAGATTCATGTCCTCGATGTTTTCCAGAAGCAAGTTCTTTTTCTCTTTTCACCCTTGCTTTTTCTTTTTTCTTACTGGTGTATTTTACTTTATTCTCTTTCGCAAATTGTACATTCTTTTGTTTTAGTACTTTCTCCGCTAATTTAGGGTCTTTTTTGCTTTTCATAGCGTCACGCATAGCTCTACCAGCAGCCAATGCTTTAAGCTGAGCTGGCGTACATTCACGTTTAGGTCTTTTAGCTCTTTCTTTTCTTTCTTTTTCTTTTATGTAATTTACGCCTTCCTTCATTTTTAAAATTTTTTTCAATTTTCCATCTTTAAAAACTCCAACTTGATAACCCTCGCGATCTTTCACCATCTAAAATCGTAAGAAAACAAAAATATATATATGTGTTCTATAATTTCAAAAAGAATTTCAAATTTATTCACCAATTGAAATCTTTAATAGGGTCTAAAGATGGCGTTTTAGCGAACAAAGAGCGCCACTTTTTCTCGTCATCGGTGATTAGACGAATCGATTCTGCATTTTCCTTGTCTACTAAATCTTTCAGATATCGTAAAGTATACTCATACCACGATGTATATAGGGGCGTTTGTTCAAGAAGAGTTTTGCGGTCAGGAGAATTATAGTCTCCAGGCAAAAAGGTCACAAATTCATCATTAAACACTTCACCATCTATGCTAGGCCATGGAATTCCATGCGGAATCAAAATTTCCGTGATGTTAGCGTCATCAGGATCGACAAGCATAATAGAACCAGACGAATGGCCATAGTAAGTATTTTCACTTCCGGTATACTTAGCATTTTTGTCGATAGTTATTCCGCCATTTAATTTTCGACGCCACTCCATCTGAGGAACATTGTCTTGAAGATTGCCTTTAAAAAATATGTCGCCCAAGGTTTTCACCTTTAAGTATTGCATTTTCGCGACAGAATGCACCACATCACCTATTTGTTCATCGTATAAGCTAGGGTTAAAGCCTTTAAATGTTTCATGGAAATTAATGTCACCATGTGCATTCAAAGTGCAATGTAATTTTACTTTTTTAGCTAGACAAAAACTAAGGAAGACGATGTTGTCGCCTGGACCCTCATGATCATTTTTGTAGGTGCCCATGTCTGCATTGGCACTTTCGTCAAACAAATTAGGGTTGATGCTCATAATTCGTTCGCATGCATCGCCACGAATAAATATAGAGTCCGTGTCTGTATATCCATATTCGTCATTTCGTAAATGAAACATCAAAAGATTCATATGATGTCGAGCAGCTGCAGTGACTGCAGCACCAATTTGAACAGGCGATTGTGCAGCGAAGTATTCAGCACAATCTTCGATTTTGCCTATTTTAAGAAGCCATTGTTGATTTTGTAATTGGTGCGAATCAGCATCGCGAATGATCAATTCATCCGCCTTAATAGTATTTGACTGTCTCAGATCTTGTTCAGTGTCATTTTCGCCAACCACAATGAATTGCTTTAGAATGTCTTTTTTCGCATTAATGCCATACATGCCATTGTACACATTTTTCCACATAGTCGATAAACTTTTCGGTAAATTGGCAGTTTGTTCAAGTGTTTTCGCTTCTTTGCGTTTTTCAAACATCTTCAAAATTCCTTCTCGAAACACATATGAACTGATAAATTGAATGCCGCACTCGATGGTGAAAGACCAGCCACATTTCAAAAGCCAATACAAGTCATATTGAGTGAATGAACTTAGATTGTCATCAGGCAAATGATCTCCAATTTCAGCAAGCTGTGATGCGGTAAGAAAATTGTAGACAAGACCTTGTTTCTTTTTCTTTCTGCCACACAGATTTTTGAAATTTAAAAAGTCATTTAACGATCTGTCAGAATTTTCTTGAGTAAACATTTTTGGGGGTTGAAGATTGGATACTCCAAAAATTGTGAATCCTCGAAGTGAAATTAAAAGGCTGGTTGGACTTCCTGGAAGATGTTTGTTGCATAAAGAAAAGGCTTGATGGCAATCTTCGCAATTCAGAGTAGGCACAATAACTGTATAAAACAAGACATTCGATTCATTTTTGTTTAAAGAAGTAATTGTCCCTGTAGGCATTGGGTAGTGACTCATCGCGTATGGATATAAGCTGGTGACATCTAAAACTTTGCCATAACTTTTTGGGAATAGTCTGATTTGCGAATACATGTTCTGCCGAGCTTTTCTGCCACACTCCTGACCGCAATTTCCCTCAATACTCAATGTCTCTAAAATTGCGCAAGAAAAATTAGAGACAAAACATCTCCAAAATGGTAAAACTCGACCACCCATATTCGCATAGGACACAATATTTCGCAAAGAAGGAATGTCGATGACAGCTGGCGATGGAAGCCAATTTTGACGGAAAAAAGATTCTTGAACTTTTGTCACCAAAGACATAATGGTCACATTTTGGCAAATTCCATACATCTTTTCTGACCCTATAGTATGAGATAAGTTAGCCATCGAGCAAATTTCTCGTTCAATTATGTTGTTGATTCCGACGACGATGTATGCCAAACTCCAAACATCGTTTTCTATGTATTCCTTGTAGGCTGCTCGAATTTCAGGGTGAGAAAAATTACGAGCATGAATTTTGGTGATAGGAAAATCAGTTTTGCAATATTTCGCCGGCACTTGAAATATTTTACACAAATCTGACAATCTTGCATTGAAAAACACTTTGGTGTCCCGAAAATAAAGCTTTACACCAAATCCCTTAACTGAAATCATAAAAGACAAAATTCCTCGAGGAGTAATCAAAATGTCTTTAATCTGTCCAAATGAAGCTTGATAATTGAAAAATTGAAGTAAAATATATGCGTCGAACCCGCACCCATTGTGTGCATAACAATAGACTTTTTTAAAGCCTTTTTCACAAGCTAATTGCGCTAAATTGCCAATAAAATAATTAACGCAAAGACCTAAAGAATTGTGTGCAAATTCTAGATGGACGCCATCAATTAATACACTTTCAAGTGAGTCATGCGACATTTTAAAATCCATATTGACTAAACCCCACTGAACGCTGTAGGGTATTTGATGTTGTGGAGTCACATATTGAGCAAGATTTTCAGAGTCGTCAATATTTGGTGGTTTCACTTTACGAAAAGATTCATGTACGACATCTTGACATCCGACTAAATTTTCCACAGTTTCCAAATCATAGACGCATATGCCTGTTTGAACTCTGGTATTGCTATTTTTCCATCTAGTAGAACGACTACTCGAATTGTTTTGTTGTCGAAGTTGAGCAAAAACAATTGTTTTCTTCAAATTCTCAATTTGATGTTGACAAATTTCGTAAAAGGATGTTGGCTGCATTATTAATCTTAAATTTCCTGGCTTGCTGAATGATCTAAAAGCATTCATTTCAGTTTTCATTTTTTCGCTAATCGTCGAATAAAATGTTGCATTACTCATCTTAGAATATTTGAGTCTTGAAATATTCGTAAGAAATGAATAATTGTGGTTGTCGCTCTCGCCAAAACGTATAGATGGATAACAAGAACAAGCATGTGTCAATCGAGTAGAATGGTCTGCATTTGCGTCAGAATAATAATTTTCGGCGGTGTCTAACGAAATAATTTCGCCATCCATATTGGTAGAAAATATTGTCATTAGACGCAATGGATTTTTAGATTCATCTAGATGATTTTCATTATAACTTTCAAAATCAAGAAGTCGATCAATGCCAGAATCAGCATAAGATTTGAATTCTTGCGAATTTGAAGACCATGTTATAAAGAATAAAGCCACATTATGACATCTTTGAACATATGAAATTAATTTTCCAAGGCATGTTCTGCTAAAACCATGTTTTGTCATATCTTTCCAACGAGACTTTTGTTTTTGCACAAATTTTCTAAATTCAACTGGATTAGACGCTTGATTCGATCGTGAATGCACAAAAACAGCTAATCGTTGGCCAAGCCATTCTTGAAAAAATCCTTGGGCAATTTCATAGCATTCATCTGCACAATCTTGTTTTAATACAGCAATATCATTGTCTGTAAGATTTTCCGGGTCGGCAAAATTATCCAGAGCATGTTGCAAAAAATTCCAATAAATGCATTGAAGTACGCAATTAATCGTCACACAATCAACGCAACTAGCATCTCGTTTATCTTGAAATGCATTTTTGATAAATTTTCTGCTGGCACTCCCGGGGATATATACTTTCACATCTAAAAAGCGAAGTGTGATATCCTCAATCAAAATTTTGTCGAAGCCGCCTAGACGATAAGACAATGTGCCAGCCATATGTTCAGGATACGGCCTTCTTCTCTGCAATCTGAAAGTGTCATTATCCAAAATTAAAATCGGTAGACCAGCAGGTGTCGTGCTTCCCTCAGCCCGTGACGCCTGATACATTTGAGAGCCATAATATTGCAAGACATGGCGTAAAGAAGCTTCTGGTTCAGGATTGTCCAAAGGACCGCCTAATTGCAGGACATGATTAAGAAGTGGTTGAGGAATTTGTATGTCAGCCAAACACACTCCAGAAACAAATACGCGTTGCATCTCCAATGAAGTTTGGTATCGTACATTAAGCCAGCGAAATTGATAAAAAAGACCGCTAATATATAATTGTCGAAGAGGCACATTCGATCTTATGCATATGCCCACAAGTTCTGACATTGTTAGGCCGCCTCCCCTAAAACGAGAAGCTCCTGTCATCGAGTGTCCAATTCTAATGCTGTAGCCTAGTGGAAGATTTGCAATAATATTTACCAATCTATTTTGATGTTCCATTACCGTATGCATTTCATTTAGCAAAGTATCGACACGTTGACTTTGCAGTCTGGACAATTCATCCTCCATTTCCGTGTCCATAGGAATTCCAAAAACTGTCGCATTTTCATTGTCTAAGTCGCGTACAACTTCTTCTGTACTGGCTGGATTCGTTACGACGAAAATCTCCTCATCTTCCAAACGATCGCCGATTGGCTGAAAATTTTCATCACTAGGAAAAATGCCAACCTCCCCATCTGCAAGAACATATAATTCGTCATCTATTGGTGGCTCGACTATTTCAGGACTGTCATCACCGATAAATAAAGGTGGTGTGCAGACAACAGGATCACTACAGCCTGCACGATTTCTTCGACGAGCTCTGGCTATTCGATTTGGGCGCCTAGAAATTACGAGAGGTGGAGTGCTTTGCTCGCCGATGTCGACAACATCATGATGTCCACTTCTTGCTCGACGCCTTCTTCTTCTTGTGTCGAGAACAAGAGGTGGAGTGCCACTAGTAGTCGCAAAGGGCGTTTTCTTCTTCTTTTTGTCCTTCTTTGATCGAGTCCAATTATTGCCTCGTCGCTTCTTTCCCATGTCGCGTCGTCGATGGAGAAAAATAAAAATAAAATAAACGCCCTAATTTGGATTTTCAGACTGATACCCCATAAACCGGATGTCAAAAAACATCCGAAAAAATTTCGAATTTTTTTCATTTTCTGTTTTTTTCTTTCACATTGAATTATTGCGTGTTTTTTAATGAATTCTCCTCAAGAGGTTTTTTCGAGTTATGCACAGGATGTTGAAATGGATTTTCTCGATGATCTTTATGAAGGAGAAAGAGAATTAGATGCTCACAATGTTTATATTGAAGAATTATATGGGCAGACGATTGAAGAAATTCAGAAATGTGAGCAAAAATGCAGTCTTATGACTGCAGAAGAATTAGAAAAAGTCAGAGATGTGCCAGCAAGTCCAATAAGAGTAGAATGGCCTAGCGATTCACTTTTGAAAGAAGACCATTTTACCATAGATAAACAGAGATGTCTTGTATGTCACACTGATTTAGGCTATGCCATGCCAATGAATAGAGTTCCAAAAGTTAAATATCTTTTTTGCGAAAAAGATAATTGTCAAAAAACACAATTTATTGAATGCTTTAGCTGTGGTCAATATCATGGAGAAAGTACTGGCAGACTTGTTTTTCGACCAGGAAATAGTGCTTACACTGGTCCTACTCAAATATACAGCTTTATGTGCACTCGCTGCTATACAGAACAAATTGAAAATGAACCAGGTGTGGCAGAAACTCAAGAAATGATGGCTAAAGTTAGAGAAGAAAGAAAAAAATATGAAGAGATGGAAGCATTTCATCGAGATGAAATATATCAAAGACATCAGCAAAATCCTAATTCTGTGGGAGTCGCCAAAACTGTTCATTATCGAGAGAGACGAAGCACTCCATCAAAAAAACGTAAAGCGGTAGAGCCAACTGAAGTAGTCAGACCAAAGTCTGAAGGAGAGTATGCTTTCACTGGTTATGATTAATAAAAAAATCATATTTACATTTTTATTTTTCTTTCCTTCTCATTCTATCGGTCTTTCTACAACACTTAAATGATCTTCGCCAACATCGGCGTTAAAATCGCTTTCTTTTCTTTCTTGAACGCCATCTACGGCATTAACTGTCGATTTTCCAAGCGACGTCTTTTTAGATTTTTTCTTTGGAGGAGCTTTAACATCTGATTTTACAATTTCTGTTTGGTTCGCTTCAGGCGTTAATTTTAGATACAATATTTGAAATTTCCCAAAAACTGGATTTAAATCGCCTTGCTGAAGTGCTTTGCCATACACAAAATCATACACCGATACACAGAAAAAACATTTACTGCTAGCATTGCCGCTGGAAGGTTTTGAAGCTAAATGTTCTGACAAAAACATTTTGTGTTCGTCATTTGCTGTAGGAAATGGAACCCAACAAATTTGATCAATCACCTCAGGCGTCATCTGACTTTTAAGCGCTTTTAATGATGTTGCCATCTCCATGCAATGTAGTTCAAACTTGCCATACTTGTTAATTCTAATGCCGTCAATACTTATAACGCTTCTGTAAAGCACAGCAAATAGATTTAAAAATTTTGTCAATACATACATTGATGGATTGATTGAAGAGAGTCGTTTCAATAGATCTGTATTCTGTCCAATTTTTGCGAGAGTGTACTTTTCGATTGTGTCAAAAGTGATGACAGGAAGTGGTTGATTTTGAACCGCTTTAATTAGTGCTTGTAATCTAGAATCTTTCGATGCCATTATTTCTCAAAATTTGTTTTTTAGAAATACAACAAAATAGTCACAAAATTTTTAAAGCGTCACGTTTCTAAAATTAGGGTCTATTTTTATTAAATTTACGCTTTTTCTTATGAGTTGGAGATGTGCTGTTCAAAGCCGTTTGGTGTTGATTTGTTGGTTCATTACGCTTGCGTTTATTGTCTATGGGGTTTGCGGTCTGTATGGGGTTTTTATCGTCGACATGAATGGCTTTCTGAAGTTCATAGAAGCCATTATTCATTTCATGAGTTGTACTCAATTCTGGCAATTCAGTGCAGACTCCACTGTGTGTATCGATGTGGAAACACTTGCGGAGACGATGATTCATTAAAATAAACTTTTTGTCAGCTGTTAATTTGCTGTATAAATCCATTTTTTCCCATATGTCATAGCCAGGTATATATGGACTAAGATACTCCTCACATATTTGACGTCTTCTTGCCGGAAAATTCATATGGCCAAAAAACACAATCGGCGCACTATTACGGACTGCGCAATCTAAATTAGTAATGTCCTGAACAAGCTGTATCCAACTAATGCCTTTATTGCGCCACGTAAGACAGACCTTTCTAATAAGATTTCCTCCAATGTCTATTTCGTCGTCAAGAGCTAACACAAATCTAAATTCACGAACTTTTTCAGCTTCGCCATAATTTTTATACAATTTCAATCTCATATTGTAAATTTTATGGCAATATTGAGAGTCAAATCCTCGTCTAGTGAAAAGCCATTCTTTTGTTTTATAAAGATCTTTTAGTGTAAATCCAGTCGGATTGTCAGGATCTTTAGAAATTTTTTTCGATTTTCGTTTTTCACTGAGATTGTTCATGACAAGCTCTTGAATTGGAAGAGAGTCGTATGATGGACTCATAAAAGTTGTTATAAAACCATTGCTTAATTTAAACACTTGCAATAAAACTTTTGCAAGTATGCTACTTTTACCGCATTCAGAACTGCCGACTATCAAAATAATGTTTCCGCTGTGACGATTCACCATCGGCTCAAATACTGCTCGAATTGCGTCACCAACACTGTCCTCCATTTTCAAAAATTTCTGTTGGAGAAATTTAGTTTATGTCAGGACCAGGCAACGCATGGAGAGGGATAATAGGAGGACTGAGAGGAAAAGAGCATTTATTCGAACGTATGCCGCCACCGGGGGGGTTCACAGCAACAAATCCTGCAGCAGTATTCGGTTCGAGCGGGCGAGCGGTAGAAGTATATTATGGAAAAAAAGGCAAAAGAAAAATAAGAAAAGTGGGAAATGAAAAAGATGAAGAAAGGAAAGTAACCATTGAAGAAGCTATGGAAAATCAGAAAAAAATGTTTAAATATTTAAAACAATTTAATAAGAAACAAGACGAAATTTGGGAAGCAAAAGAGCTTAATGCATACAAAGATGAAGACGATTTTTAAATAAAAGTTTGAGCATCGTGTTATTTATTGTTTGATATTTTATGGATGATGAAGATGCTCGATTGGATCCAGTCATTGTAGATGTCAATGATGAAGCAAGAATTAAAGAAAATATGATGAAATACATGACATATGACGATTCGAATGAGTATTTATGGAATTTAGATGCAAATCTTCCGCGCAGAAATTATTTGGGAGCCGAAAATCCTCCAGAATTATGGCAAAAACCAAGTAAATTTATGGAAAGTGCCTTGCCGACGCCACAGACTACCTATTACCAAAATTTGACGGTAACCAATATACAATCCAATCGTCGTATGAAACTTACAGCCAAAAAACTGATGTTGTTCAGGAAAAAAAATATTTTTTATCGCATATTTCAAGTGATTTCACAATCGTCTTTTCCTGATAGTTCTTCGTCTTCTTCCACTGAGACAATGGATAGTATTTGGTATAGAGTTGCTGCAAATCCACAAAAATATTATAGATACAATGTAGAGTATGGAATTCCATTTGTAGATTTAGAAGAATTTACTATTTTGTTGGAGCATTCTGTAAAACTCCCTAGTAGAGGGTTAATTCTATGGTTTATCAATTTTTGTCAACTTTTGACAAATTCAACTCCTGCTCAATTTTATGATAGTGAAGAATATTGGAATTTTTGGGATAAAATTGATTCGGTGCTACTTCATGTTGCCACAGGCAATGCCGATAAAGATTCAACAGAAGAAGAAGAAGCAAGAAGAAAAATGGCTGTGGATGAAATACAAATTCCGACAATTAAAAAACTTGACTTAGCATATGAATCTTCTTATTTTGGAGCTATAAGAAATGGTAGAGAAGAGTTAAAACTTGCCGATAAAGTGAATGAGAGATATCACCGTTTTTTGACAACTGAAATTGGCAAAGAAGAATTGAACAAAAATTTTAGTCAATGGAAAGAGTTAATTCCTCAATCTACAAACAAAGAAAAATATCAAAATGCAGTAAATTCGATGAATGCTCAAATAATTCAACCATTAGAAATGTTTGTGACAATGATGAACATGGCACTAGCACATTATGCTTTCCAATATAATATGCTTTTCGGTCTCCCAAAAGCCACTACTGATCCTATGAAAAACCCAAGATTGAAAAAAAATCGTTCAGAATGGAAAAAAAATTATTCGAATGCAGTTCCTGAATGGTGGAACAAATTTTTAGGAGATCGATATGGATATAGAAATGAAGGGCCTCAGAAAGGCGAAAAAGTCAAGCCGTTGGGTGAAAAAATGTCTAAAACAGCAAATCGTAAAGATGATCCGAATTTATTTTACAAGACTTATAAGAAAAACAAAAATCCTACAAAATCGAAATTAAAGTCTGTTAAATCAGATATGCCAAAATATTCGGAAACTACAAAAAAACGAAAAAAGCCTATCGATGTAGAGCCTGCATCTGTTCCCGCAATACCTCTAGACACTGTTTTATTTTTTGATAGAAGCCTTCATCGAGTAGAAGACAGTATTTTTCCAGAAGAAGTATTAGGCACTACACATGATGATGCTGTTAGTGCAATGCTAGGCAGTGAAGACTTTTTTGATGCTATACTTGACATACCGCCTAGATCTGAAGAAGCTTTGGCAAAACACATTGACGATCATGCGACAGATAAAGCGGCGCATGCTACTGGCGTCCTTTCAGGTAGCGTTACCGATCCTCCTCACATAATCAGTAAAGTTGAAAGTGCTGCAGAAAAATCAGATTATGTAGAAAAAGATAGTACAAAGAAAATAGGTCGATTGTATGTGACTGAAGGCGATTTTGAAGAAATTGTTGAGACGGCAGTAAAAGATTCAGCTGAGCCGTCTGAGTCGGTTACAGAAAAAATCAGAGCAACTGAAGTAAAACTTACTGAGCCTGAAATTGTCGTGAAAACAATCGATTCTCTAGTTATTGATGATATGACAGCTGAAGAATATGCTGATATAATGTCTCTTTTGTCATTGCCTGTTTTGGATGGCACAAAAGAAGATGGTGAAACTGTCCCGGAAGAAAGTGGGGATTATCCAGACACGCCAACTATTGACACTGGCGAATTAGAAGAAAAAAGTTCTAAATTGTCTGGTAAAGAGCCTGAAACGCCAGAAACAGAGCTAGAAGATTCCCCGCCAAGAGGAGAGTCGTCTGAGAGTATTGATGATGAGCCAGCATCGATTATTCCGGTGCCGCCAAGAGGGAGTCATTCAGACAAAAAACAGTGTGATGAATGGGCTAAAGATTATGTAAAAAATTGGCGTAAAACAAAAAAATTTTTAAAAAAAAAGAAAGATTTACGTCAATTACAGATAAATCAAGCTGCTTTTGCTCGAGAAGGTTTATGCACCGATTGTTATGAACTTGTCAAATCTCATTGGCAAAAATATTATGAAAAAAATGAAAATGGTGATATCGTTCCAGTATGGAAGGAAGTGTTGCATTATCCACGAAATTGGCGCAAAGGGCACAATCCTGATAAAGCAGATTTGCCGGCTGGTCAACGTGGACGTCGATCTACGACCAACCCTGCGAAACTTGCAGAATTGCGAGATGTCACTAAGAAAGAAGTCGACATTTTTAAGGATGCTCGACATGCACGAGATCGTGAAGAGGGTGTTGACCTTTTACATGGATATAACAAAGTAGTTAAAGAAGGTGTGAATCGCGGTCCTAAAATGAAAAAATTAAGAAAGAGAGAAAACCAGATGACTCAAGATGAGTTAGCTAAAAAACACAATGAAATTCAAGAACATAGACGGATGCAAAAAGAAGAGCGCACTCGGCGTAGAGCAAGAGAACGTGAGATGAAAGCGAAATATTTTTTTTAAATAAAAAAATAGCAACAATATCAGTCATTCTTTTTTTATTAGTGTAACTATTTTACATGAAAAATATTTTTACCTTATTTTTCATGTAAAATAGTTACTAACAAAAAAGAATGTGATAAAGTGCCTTACTTTATTAGAAATTTTCTTCTACTTCTCCTGCTTCGTCAGGATCAGTATTAGTGGATTCGCCATCCGATGGTGGGAATGGATCGGCATTCTCGTCGTAATCCTCCGAGTCCGATGTAGGGAAAAGGAAATAATTCTGAGGAACGACCGATGCGAAATATCTATTCTCGTCGACAATGAATGGATTGCGACAAAATGGACAATTGTAGACTCCGTCGTCGTCGGGGCGAATTCGTTTGATGCAATGAAGACATAAAACTTGGGGGCAGTCTGGATTGATGCACCTAAACATGTTGAGACCTGTTAAATCTTTGGGGGTGTCGCCGTTTAGTAGACAGAGGGAGCATTTTCCGCCGATGTCTGCTAAAAAGGCTTCTTCAAGATATCCTTGTTTGCGGATGGCGGCTTCATGTTTTATGTATGCCGCACGTCTGTTATGGTGGAGGCCTCGCTTGAAGTCGCCCTTGAAGGAGTGAAGTTGTGGTTTGAGTACTTCTTCGAGATAATATCTTCGATGGGCTGGCATTTTTCTCCAAAATCTTGGTGGGGCTGCATCAAGGCTTGCTACGAAATTGTTGGCTGCGAAATGAATTTCTTTGAAGAAGTGAGCAACTCGTTCGAGGTATTCTGCGAGGTTGTTATTCGATTTTTCGAATTCTCGAACGGTGCAAACGAGTCCATTTTCGGTCGGGTCGAATATTTTGATGGGGCAGCAAATCAAATCTTCGGAGGTTTTCATTAGATGATTGTCCGATTCGATTGGAGGAGGAAGAGGAGATGGAGGAGAATAGGTGGGTTGTTCTTCAAAGCATTGATAGAAAATTTTTGGAAGTGGGGGAAGTGGGGAGTCGAGGATGATGAGTGGAGGAGTGGATGGGGGTGAGGGAGTAAGATAGGGGGGAGGAGTCATGGGGGGAGTGGATGGGGGAGTGGATGGGGGAGTATTGAAAAAAGAAGGGGAGATAGTTAGTAGGGGGGAAGAAAATGAAGTTGGAGAAGATGTTGGGGTGTTGTCTTCGTTGAATTCCATGACTAAACAAATTTCAATTAGAAAAAAGAAAAATAGACGACAATTAATACCCTAAAGAGGAAGGTAGTGAGGGTCTAGAGGGAGTCACATATATCAGCTCCAGAGTACCAGCTCCAGAGCACCAGCTCCAGAGCACCAGCTCCAGAGGTGACGTTTCCGC
>Ga0181352_1000311_pt1 | contig 21209 bp, 20 predicted proteins | sample Fa13VDMLBSN_FD_130103 | JGI IMG/M metagenome (GOLD analysis project Ga0181352, IMG submission 130103) | Freshwater viral communities from Lake Michigan, USA - Fa13.VD.MLB.S.N | ecosystem: Environmental > Aquatic > Freshwater > Lake | place: USA: Michigan | collected 2013-09-23 | reverse complement strand
TCTCCACCAGCCCAATGGTGTGGAAGTTTTTGCAGTCTAAGTCATTTGTGCGTGGAGTCATGGGGCCAGTAGGATCAGGGAAGTCCTATGCCTGCTGCGCTGAAATCATGATGAAGGCCGTACAGCAAAAGCCTTCACCCGTGGATGGCATTAAATATAGCCGCTTTGCCATCGTGCGAAACAGCTATCCTATGTTGAAAACTACCACCATCAAAACATGGATAGACCTGTTCCCAGAATCGACATTCGGACCACTGCTGTGGACACCACCGATTACCCATCATATCCGACTGCCTGCCAGAGACGGTGCTGCTGGCATCGACTGCGAAGTCATCTTTCTTGCGCTGGATCAGCCAAAGGATGTGAGAAAGCTGCTCTCTCTGGAGTTGACAGGCGCATGGGTCAACGAAGCACGGGAATTACCTAAAGCAGTTATCGATGGCCTGACCCACCGAGTCGGTCGATACCCAACAAAGCGTGATGGTGGTGCAAGTTGGCATGGCATCATCATGGATACCAACCCAATGGATGATGACCATTGGTGGTTCAAAATGGCAGAAAAGGAGAAGATGAGTGGGGCGTACAAGTGGGAGTTCTTCCGTCAGCCGGGAGGCGTGGTCGAAGCAGACTTGGGTGAACTACCAGAGAATCCTGAAGCAAACGATCATATATTTAGTGCAGGCCGATGGTGGAAGCCTAACCCTAAGTCAGAAAACATCTCTAACCTCCCTGCTGGATACTACCAACAGATGCTCTTGGGGAAAAACCTCGACTGGATCAGATGCTACGCCGAAGGAAAATACACCTACGTCCAAGAAGGCAGACCCGTCTGGCCTGAATACGACGATAATTTGATGTCAGCCGACTTGGATTACGATCCAAATCTGCCCATCCAAGTAGGACTCGACTTTGGTTTGACCCCAGCAGCTGTCATTGGACAGAAAACCACCGCTGGTGGATGGAAAGTTCTGCACGAGATCGTCACTTTTGACATGGGACTGGAGCGTTTTGGTCAGCAATTGCTCACTGAATTGAACGCCCGGTTCCCCAAAGCACAGATTATGATCTGGGGTGACCCCGCCGGTATGCAGCGTGACGCTATTTACGAGGTCACTGCCTTCGACCACCTGCGAACACTGGGGTTACGCGCACAACCCACCCCAAGTAACGACTTTAAGGTACGCCGGGAGTCAGCCGCCATGCCCATGCAGCGTCTAATCCAAGGAAAACCGGGGCTGCTAGTGGATAAATCCTGCAAGCTTCTGCGTAAATCCCTAGCAGGCGGCTACCATTTCAAGCGAGTCTCCGTCGGTTCCGGCCAAGAACGCTTCCGAGACGCACCCAATAAGAACGAACATTCACACGTCGGTGACGCATTCGGCTACCTGCTGCTAGGAGGGGGTGAGCATCGCAGAATGACCAAATCTCCACTGGGTTTAGGCGGTCAATTCATCCAACAAGGCACTGCCTCCACAGACTTCGACGTATTTGCTTAAATAATGATATCTGCGTGATATCATTGTATTGCTGTTTACGGCAAAAGGAATACAATTTCTTCCAAATATTTGTTGGGAGGTACTATGGCATTCTGGATTTCAGCCGCTATTCTGGCAGGCTCCACTTATCAAGCGGATCAAGCAAGACGATCAGCGACAAAAGCACGGCAAATGGCGACGCAAGAGGCGGCTACTGCACAAAAAGCGGCTGATGCACAGCTACTTGAGCAGCAAAAACAAACCTCTATTGCAAAAGAACGGCTTTCTGCTGAGACCGCCAGATACGCCGAACAAAAATCCACAATGGAGGCCGAAGCCCAGCGAATTGCAGAACAGCTTGAGTCTGAACGTAGAGCGATGGGGCAAGAAGAATCTTCAAAAATGAGAGCAAGATTGCGTGGTGGTCGTCGCGCATTACTCTCAGAAGAACGACTCGCCCCAGAAATGGGAGTCCTCGGCGCAGGAGTATCTTATGGCTAAGAAAGTAACAGCGCGAGGCCGTGATATTCAACGGCTTACCTCACAATATCAGCAGCAAATCGGCGAAGTTGGTAGCCAGATTTCTAAAACCTTGGAAACACCAAGTGGATTAGATATGTTCCAGCAGCAATCAGCCGATTATCAAAAGCGCTTACAAGATTATCGAAAGATGATAGAGGAATATCAGAAAGACCCATATGAGCGCATGACTGTTCCAACAGCAAAATATAATTTTAGAGCAGGTAGCTACGATTTAAATATGCCACAAGGCGTGGTCAACTATAACCAGCTTCAGGATTGGACTATTGAGCGCATTGGTAGAGAAGTAAAGACCAATAAAGGAAGAACGCCAGATATGGCGTATGACATTGTGCTTAGAAAAGATAAGCCATTCCCCGGCAAGTTTGCTGAAGAAGCGCCAACAATGCCAGAAACAGGCGCAAGAACAGAAACACTCCAAGCATTAGAGCAAAAAAAATCAACATTGGGAGAAGAATTCCAGCGCGAAATTTCTGAACGCAAGTCAGCTAGATTGGCAGCAACCAGCCGTAGAGAACGGTCGCGCCCTATGTTATCAAAAGGAGCCTCGTTAAATGGATAAGTTTCAGAAGAAAGTTCAGAAGGTTATGCGCGAATACAAGGCTGGCTCACTGCATTCTGGCAAAGGCGGTCCAGTAGTCAAAGACCCAAAGCAGGCACAAGCAATTGCATTGTCCGAAGCGCGTAAAGCGACTAAACAAAAGGCTTAATCATGTCACTCAAGATCACTATTGAAGAGCAAGAAGACGAAGAAGAGAAGATGCCGTCTGCTAAAGACTTGGCACTGAAACGCAAAGCAATGCGGATGATGGCAAAGATGCACGGTAAGAAGAAGACCGGCAAGATGGAAATGCCTGAGTACGATGAAGAAGAGGATGATTGATGGCCCTCACCACGGTCAATATTGAGTCATTAAATACCAAGTCCCGACTGGTATCACTGGCTCAAAAGAACAAAGATGGTGACATGATCCTAGCTGGATCGGATTCGCCATTAATTGTTGCCGACGTTAATCATGTTCGATTGCATGAAGGTCGAGCCTATTATGTGTATTACCTAAATGGTGATGCAAATCAATTGGCAAACGATGCAAGCATTGATATTGCCATTGCTTGGGCAAGTGGCGTAACGCCACACTTAGTGTTTGATGTTAATTGTGGTGGCGACGCTGAGTTTCAAATATATGAAGGCGCTGTTGTTAGCGGTGGCACACCATTTACTGCAATTAACCGACACAGGTCAGTTGGTAGTACAAGTCAAAGTGCGTCACTAATTAACCCAACGATAACTTCTACTGGCACGGCATTAACGGGTGAGTTTCTCGCTGGTGGCTCCGGGGGTGGTGCTGGTGGAGCTGCTGCATTTTCGTTTCAGTATGTCCTTGCTCCATTAACGACGTATCTATTTCGTTTAACAAACAGAAGTGGTCAAGCACACATGGCTCACATAATGATTGAATGGTACGAATAATGAATAAGCCTAAGAAAGAAGTTTGGGATAAGCCAAGACCAAAGGACTTAGGTGAGTCCAAAAAGTTGAGCGAAGGACAGAAGCGCAATGCTATGCGTCGTGCACAGCAAGCAGGCCGTCCATACCCGAACCTGATCGACAACATGGCGGCAGCACGGGGTAAGAAGTGAGCAAGTACAAAGACCCTGAAGGTGGGCTGACTGAGGCTGGCCGACGTAAGTTTGAGGCATCAGGCGAGAGCAAGAATTTGCAGCCGGGAGTCAAAGAATCGAGTCCCAGTGGTGAGAAAGCCAGACGCAAAGGGTCTTTTCTGACACGTTTTTACACCAATTTGAGTGGCCCACTGGTCAATGACAAGGGTGAGCCAACGCGATTGGCGTTAGCTGCCAACGCATGGGGTGAACCTGTGCCTAGAACTGCGGGTGCTGCAAGAAGGTTAGCTGCCAAGGGTAGGAATATGCTGGATAAATACAAGCTGGAGAAAGAAAATGGCTGAGATGTCTTACATGAAGGGTACGCGCCGTAAGGTCTACCAAGGCAAGAAGATGCCTACGGATGAGATTCTGCGTCGTGCCGAGAAAGCACAGCGGGACAAGGACTTGTTTGAGTCTTTGTACACTGATGCTTATGAGTTCGCTCTGCCGCAGCGTCAACTATACGGATATTACGACGGTAATTCCAAGGGCGCTAAGAAGATGTCTCGCGTATTTGACGCAACAGCCATCAACAGCACACAGCGATTTGCTAACCGTTTGCAGTCAGGCATCTTCCCGCCACAGCGTAAGTGGTGCAGGTTGGAACCCGGCTCTGATGTGCCACCAGAACAGAAAGACCAAGCACAGGCCATCATGGATGTGTACATGGAAAAGATGTTTACGGTCATCAAGCAGTCTAACTTTGACATTGCTATCGGTGAGTTCTTGCTGGACATGGCTGTTGGCACGGCTTGCATGATGATTCAGCCGGGCGACGATGTTATGCCCATCAACTTCATTCCTGTGCCGATGTTCTTGGTCAGCTACGAGGAAGGTGCAAACGGTCAGGTAGACAAGATTTACCGTCGTATGCGTATGAAGGCCGAAGCCATCCAGCAGCAGTGGAAGGATGCAGTCTTCTCCGACTATCTGACGCAGATGGTTGATAGCAAGCCCACAGATGAGATTGATCTGATGGAGGCAACGGTCTATGACGCAGAGCGTGGTGACTGGTGTTATCACGTCATTGAGGTCAAGACTAAAGAAGAGATTGTTTATCGCCGGATGCTGTCTTCTCCGTGGGTCATTAGCCGTTACTCCAAGGTAGCAGGCGAGGTCTATGGTCGCGGTCCACTGTTGACAGCCATGCCTGACATCAAAACGCTGAACAAAACCCTTGAGTTGCTGCTAAAGAACGCATCGTTGGCTGTGGCTGGTGTGTACACAGCGGCTGATGATGGTGTGCTGAATCCTCAGACAGTCAAGATTGTGCCGGGTGCTGTCATTCCTGTAGCTCGTAATGGTGGCCCACAGGGCGAATCACTCCGTGCCTTGCCTCGTGCTGGTGACTTTAACGTCAGCCAGATTGTCATCAATGACCTTCGTGCCAACATCAAGCGTACTCTGCTGGACGAATCTCTGCCGCCAGACAATATGTCGGCTCGTTCGGCGACTGAGGTTGTCGAGCGTATGAAGGAATTGGCACAAAACCTTGGCTCTGCCTTTGGTCGCCTGATTAATGAGACGATGATACCGATGGTGTCTCGTATCTTGCAGGTAATGGACGAGCGCGGTCTGATTAATATGCCGCTGAAGGTCAATGGTCTGGAGATCAAAGTCAGTCCTGTTGCTCCGCTGGCGATGGCGCAGAACATGGAGGAGATCAACAACATTATGCAGTTTATGCAGATTACAGCGGCAATGGGTAATGAGGGTCAGCTTGCAGTTAAGACAGGCGAGTTGATTGACTACATTGGCGACAAGCTTGGTATCCCATCATCCGTCAGAAACACCGCAGCAGAACGTGGATTCATGATGGAGCAGCAGCAGCAAATGATGTTGCAACAGCAGGCGGCTCTTGCTATGGCAGGTCAGCAGCAAGCTCTGATGGAAGGTCAGGCACAAGGAGCGCCGGGTGCAGTCTGATCTTCAGCATCATTTTTCAGATGGACTTTACGCCAAAGAATACTTTTTGCCAAAGGGGTGGGCGGTTCCGCAGCACGTCCACTCTTATTCTCACCTGTCTATCTTGGCAAAAGGGGAGGTGGTTGTAGATATAGACGGGGAGCATACGTTTTACAAGGCTCCTGCCTGCATAGAAATAGAAGCAGACAAGTCGCACGTCATCATTACCCAGACAGATACCGTCTGGTACTGCATACACGCGACAGAGCAGGCAGAGGAGGAAGAAGGAGTAATCGTGCCAAACAGGGAGGCTTATGGCAGGGTGGGATGATTTAGAGGCAATGCAGGAGTCGCTGACTCCACGGGAATCAAGTGATACGGATAAGCTGTGCTTGCGAGTTTTTGGCACAGAAGAAGGGCAGAAGTTGCTCAAGTGGTTAAGAGATACGACCGTTGAGCAGCCATGCTGGGGGCCGGGGAGTGATCCATCCTACGGTTATTTTTTAGAGGGGCGATGCTCTTTAGTCAAAGAGATTGAAGCCCGAATCAATAGAGCGAGGAACTTTTGAGCGATAACGAAACGGCAGTCGAGCCTAGTGAGTCAGCAGCAGCAGAACCCACTGGCCTACTTGACAACGTAGAGGCCAGTGAAGACAAAGCTCCTGTAGACGCAACTGAAGCGGCGGTAGAACACCGATCCGCAGAATCCATCCCCGATGACGAGCCAGTTGACCGGCCTGATTGGTGGCCTGAAAACTTTTGGAATAAGGATAAGAACGAGCCTGACATGGAGGGCATGGCTAAGTCTTGGAAAGACCTTCGCAAGATGGTATCCAAGGGTACGCATAAAGCTCCACCAGAAGGCAAGTACGACATTTCCGCATTTGGTGAGAATGCCGAGCAGCTAGAGTTTGTCCCGATGTTTAAGGATTGGGCTGCTGAGAATGGCGTATCCCAAGCAGCGTTTGATGATATTGCCGGAAAGCTAAGAGGGATGGCTGAGAATGCTATTGGCGTTCCTGAGATCGACATCCAAGCAGAGCGTAAGGCGCTTGGCCCAAATGCCGATGCTGTCATCAATGGCATGGTCAATTGGGCAAGAGGTCTGGTCAACAAGGGTGTTTGGTCATCTGAAGACTTTGAGGAGTTCAAGATCATGGGTGGGACAGCCCGTGGGATCAAAGCCTTGTCCAAAATCCGTGAGGCTTATGAGGGCAGAATCCCTGTTGAGTCCCAGCCAATGGAAGGCCAGATGTCTGACCTAGAATTGCAGGCGATGGTGGGCGATCCGAAGTATGAGACCGATCCAGCCTACCGTCAAAAGGTTGAAAGACTGTTCCAAAAGCGGTACGGTTAGAATGTCTCCACTCCTCCACGGAGTTAGCCCCCGACTGGTTCGGGGGTTTTTTTTGCAAAAAACTATCAAAAACACTTGCGCGATAGACAAACCTGATTACAATATGTAACCGAGGCATATCAGATCACCGACCCTCAGATGGTTGTACCCAACTGGCTGGCATCCTACTGCAAGCAAACGGCCCGGTTTCCGGCTTACCGACAGCGAGAAACCTCTTTATAACTTTGTCAAAAGGTAAACAAAATGGCTATTAATCTGTCCACAGCCTTTGTAACCCTGTTTGATGCGGAAGTTAAGCAAGCCTATCAGGCTTCGGCGGTTCTCCGTCCGGCTGTCCGTATTCGTTCGGGTGTTGAAGGTTCAACTTACAAATTCCCCAAGATCGGCAAGGGCGTTGCTCAAGTCCGTATTCCACAGACTGACGTTACCCCGCTGAACGTAACTTACTCGCAGGTGACTGCAACTCTGAGCGACTATATCGCTGCTGAGTATTCGGACATCTTTATGCAAGCCAAGGTCAACTTCGACGAGCGTCGTGAGTTGGTTAAGGTTGTGTCGAACGCAATCGGTCGCCGTCAGGATCAACTGATTTTGGACGCTCTGACTGCTTCTAGCGCGACTTCAGTCAGCAATGACATCGGTGGTTCTGACACCAACATGAACGTCGCCAAGCTGCGTTCTGCTGCTCAGACCTTGAATGCCAACAACGTCCCAATGGATGGCCGTCATATCATCATCCATGCAAGTTCTTTGGCTTCGCTGCTGTCTGAGACTGCTGTTACCTCGTCTGACTTTAACACTGTCAAGGCGCTGGTTCAGGGCGAAATCAACACATTCTTGGGCTTTACCTTCCATGTTCTGGGTGACCGCACTGAGGGTGGTCTGATTAAAGATGGTTCCAACGACCGTACTTGCTTTGCATTCCACAAGGACGCTGTTGGTCTGGCAGAAGGCATCGCTCCAAAAACTGAGATCAACTATGTGCCAGAGAAGACTTCCTTCCTGATTGCATCGATGTTCTCGGCTGGCGCAGTGGCGATTGACGATGAAGGTATCGTCAAGATCGTCTGCCGCGAATCTTAATCTAGGGGGCTAATATGGCTTATTCTTCTACTGGTTTTGCGACCATTGGTGCATCAAAGGCTGGCAATGCCCCGTCTCTGTATGCGTATTCGACGGCTGACGCAATCGCTGATATCAACACTAGCGGCTACTTTAATGCCATCGCAAGCATTCTGAATGTCGGCGATGTTATTCTGGTTCGTTCGTCTACTGGTGGCACACAAGCTCTGACGCTTGTGTATGTTGCTAGCAACGCTTCTGGTGTTGTGGATGTCACTGATGGTCTGACTATCACTGCTACCGACACTGATTAATTAGAGTTGGTTACATCGGGGGCCGCTGCTGGGGAAACTTGGTAGTGGCCCTTTATTACATGAGAGGTTTATATGGCAGCAGGCGATACATCAGTTGCTATTTGTTCTGACGCATTGATCCTATTGGGCGCAAAGCCTATTTCGTCATTTAACGACGGAACGGATGAGGCAAACTCTTGTGACCGGTTGTATCCCGATGTTCGGGACATGACGCTCTCAATGTATCCTTGGTCATTTGCATACAAGAAAGTTCGTTTGGCTCGGCTGATTACTACGCCAGTCAGTGAGTGGAAATATGAATACCAGTTGCCGGGCGACCGTCTCGGCAATCCTCGTGCTGTATTTGAGACAAGCACAGCGTATGCTCGTCCGGTAAAGCTTTGGGAAATCCAAGGCGACAAACTGCTGACGAACTACGAGGATGTCTACATCGACTACCCGTACCAGACTCCAGAATACTCAATGCCGCAATACTTCGTGCAATTGCTGAAGTATATGATGGCTTGGCACTTGGCATATCCGATTACAGAACAGGAAGCAAAGACTGGCTACTGGCAAGGCGTTGCCGTTGGCGCTCCATCTGAAAATGGCCGTGGTGGGTACTTTAGGCAGGCTATGAATATTGACGCGCAAGGTCAGCCACCTCAAGTTATTGAGGATTACGAACTTGTCGCAGTGAGATACTGATGGCACGATTTATTGATTTCCAGACGAACTTCAGTACAGGGGAACTTGATCCCTTGCTACGCGCTCGTGTGGACATCCCGCAGTACGAGAATGCGCTGGCAAAGGCAACTAACGTCATCATCCAGCCGCAGGGTGGCGCTCGTCGCCGTCCCGGTACAAAGCACGTCTTTGAGCTACCAAACTCCAGCACACCGTCAGCCGCTAATGGTGTTCGCCTGATCTCTTTTGAGTTCTCTGTTGATGACAGCTATATGCTGTGTTTTGTGGCTGGCAGGATGTACGTTGTCAAAGACGGAGCATTGGTGACAAACATCAATGCCTCTGGAAATAACTACCTGACGGTTTCTGCCATTACTGGCGCAATGCTGTCATCGCTTTGCTGGACGCAATCGGCTGATACGTTGATCGTTGTTCACCCAGATTTACAGCCAATCAAGATTGTCCGTGGCGGTACAGATGCTACTTGGACGGCTACGACGATTACTTTTGACTCCATCCCAAAGTATGCGTTTACTCAGACGTTTAGCAATCCTGCGGCAACACTGACTCCATCAGCCGTGTCTGGCAACATTACGCTAACAGCAGGCTCTTCGGTATTCTCGTCTACCCATGTCAACCAGTACATCAATGCAAGCCCACAAGGTCGGGTAAGGATTACCAAGTACATCAGCGGCACATCGGTAGAAGCGATTACTGAGTTTCCGTTTTTTAACACAACAGCCATTGCTTCTGGTGACTGGGAACTGGAGACGGGTTATGAAGATGTCTGGTCATCGACCAAAGGCTGGCCTCGCAGTGTATCGTTCCATGAGGGTCGCCTCTATTTCGGCGGCTCTAAGTCACGCCCGTCTACGATCTGGGGCAGCAAGGTGGCCTTGTTCTTTGACTTTAAGCCGTCTGAGTTTTTGGATGATGATGCTGTTGAAGCTACCCTTGATACTAATCAGCTTAACATTATTGTTGATATTATCTCTGGCCGCGACTTGCAGGTCTTCACGACCGGTGGCGAATTTTACGTTCCACAGCAAGGCACAGACCCGATTACTCCGCTGACATTTACATTCAAGCAGGTTAGCCGTAACGGAACAAAGGTAGGCACACGAGTCGAATCACTAGAATCTGGCTCTCTGTTTATTCAAAAGCAGGGCAAGGCACTAAATGAGTTCTTGTTTTCGGATACCCAACTGACCTATATATCACAAAGGATATCGCTGTTATCTGGGCATCTGCTCAAGAACCCTAGCCGTATATCTTTACGCAGAGCAACATCCACCGATGAGGGTGACTTGCTTTTGTTGGTAAATGCGACCGATGGATCGATGGCTGCTTACTCGGTATTGCGTTCCCAGCAGATTGTGGCTCCATCAGAATTTACGACGGACGGAGAGTTTCTTGATGTTGGCGTTGATGTCACGGATATTTATACGGTGGTCAAACGGGTCTTTAATGGCACAACTAGGTACTTTGTTGAGTTATTTAGCAATGATCGCTTTACTGATTGCGCCTTTACTGGTGGTGTCTCAAGTACTGCTACTGGTTTACCACACGTTGGCAAATCGCTGAATGTCATCTGTGATGGTGTCCCACAAGGCAATGAGACGGTAAGTGGTGGTGGCTCTGTAACATTTGACCGGGCATCGACCAGCAGCTATGAGGTTGGCCTGCCAATTACTGTGTACCTCAAGACAATGCCGGTTGAGGTTAAGTTGCAGTCTGGAACAAGGGTTGGATTTAAAAAGCGTATTGTTGAGGTCAATGTGATCGTCAATCAGTCGCAGCACTTGAATATCAACAACCAGCCTGTTCCGTTCCAGAACTTAGACAACCCATTGCTGGATATTGCTATTACGCCCTTTACAGGCATTAAACGGCTAAACGGTATTCGTGGTTATAGCCGCGATGCCGTCATTGAAGTTACACAGACCTTGCCACTCAAGATGACTTTGCTTGGTCTTGAGTACAAAGTTGCTGTGAATCAGGGGACATAAATGGCAGAACCAACTTCATTAGGAGAGAACTCAGCAGCGCAGTCAATGGCGCTAGGCTCTGCCGCTGGCTTTATTTCTGGCATCGGCGCTGCTTATGCACAGCAGGCAGCAGGGTTTTATCAGCAGGCTGGACTTGCTATACAAGCGCAAGAAAACCTGCGGATGGCGGGTCTTCGTGCTGACAAGGCGGTTGAGTACGGTGAGGCAGCATTCCAGCGCAATCTGAAAAAGATTGAGTATGAGACCATAAACTACAAGATTCAGGCAAATACCCTGATGAAAGGATTAAGGGAGGCTAATGCCTCTGCCTTGGCTCGTGGGTATGCTTCTGGTGTTGTGGCGACTCAAGGCTCTATTGCTGGCATCCGTGGCGTTAATGTGCGTGAGGTGTATCAGGATGTTGGCATTAGTGATCTGAACGCCTTGACCGCCCGTATATTGGGTTTGGAAGATGCGACGACTATGTTGAAGTCATCTTACGATATGGCGTTCTATGAGCGTGAAGCCGCCATTGTTAATGCGTCTACACTGCAACGTGCTGGCAAGATTGCAACTAAAACTGGTGGATTGTTGGCTGGTGCTGAGTTGTCTAAAGCAGCGACTGGTTTTGCAACAACCTTCCCGTATGGTGCTGACATATTTGGTTCAAGTAAACCATCAAATGCCCCAGTAGAAAACCGTTCTCGCCCAGAAACGTTTTAGTTTTACGGATAAATAATTATGGCTGATTTAAGACTTCAATCTGGTAGGGTTCAAGCGCAAGGGATTTCCAGCTTGCCACAGCCCAACATGAACTTTGGGCAGCAGCGCCGTGATGTTGAGTTTCAGACGGCTGCTGAGTCATCCTCTGTTCTAGGCCGCACATTGTCTAACCTGTCAACGCAAATGTTTGGCATGGCACAAAGCATGGCTGAGAGTGCCGGAGAGGAGTTTGTTGCCAACAATCCAATTACTGAAAAAGAATTGGAGGCAATGAAGAATGGTAATACCGAGGCTTTTAAGCGCAAGTTTTCTGTAAATGCTTTTACTGCCTCTGTGAACAAATATAAGTCGCACGAACTATCTTCTTATTTTGAACTAGAAGTAGTTAATGACGCAGCAAAAATTCAGCAGCAAATAGAAACTGGCTTTGAAAGTGACGGAAAAACTCCCTATGTTGTTGACGTAAAAAAAATATCAGAACAATTGCAGGCAAAGGCAGACGGATTTGGCAATGTATTAGCTGGATATAGTCGTGATGCAGCTTACAAGTTTAGGGCTACTGCTGCTGTTCATGGCAATAGAGTTTTGCTGGCGGCAACGAAAGCAGCAAGTGAGAAAAGATTTTTACAGAACCAAGTAAGGATTGAAGCGGAAATATCCCTTCATGCAGCTTCGTTAAGCTCAATCATCAACGGTTATCAAGGCAACAACCCAGCAGAACTGTTTAGTCTTATTACGGCAGAACGCGCAAGGGTTGTTAATAGCGCAACCGTTCTTGGCGGACTGCCAGCGCAGAAGCTTGCGCTTGAAAAGACTGCTGGCATAGAAACAGATGTAATGAAAGCAACGTTTGAGAATTATGTCTTTTCTGAAAGAACGGGAGAGATTGGCGATACGACCGCTTTTTTACAACGTGTCCGTGACAAAAAGCTACCACCAAAATTACAAAATATGTGGGACATTATGTCGGAAACGCAGAGAAAAGATGTCCGTGCTGCGATGGAAACTCAATTTGCATCTTTAGCAAAAACAAAGGAAGACCAGAAAAAAGTGCAAAAGGATGCAGCAAAAGTTCTTGCTAATGAAAAAATAATGATTTATTTGGAAGGCTCTAGCACATTAGAGCAAAGAGCTATTGCGTTAAATGAGTTATCTGAAATCTCCTTAAATCATCCGGACGTTGTTAGCGCACAAACGTTAAAGATTGATTTGCCTAAATTGCTGGAAGAAAAGGTAGAAGATGACCCTGTTGGTTTGGCCGTTCTTTTGGAAGGGCTACGGGCAAATAAATATCCAACAGCCAATGACGTTCTTGTCGCAGCTAGGACAAATAAAGTTTCGGGTAAAACAGCATTCCAGTTATCAAAAGAATACCTGCCTAAAGACTCAACAGAAAGATCGCGCGTTGAAGCGTTAGCTGATATTGAGCATAGGCTTCGTAATAGGTCGGCTCCAAACGGAATAAAGAAGGGCGATCTAAATGGCTTAAAAAATGCACTTGGTTTGAAAGACCTTTCAATAGCAGATGCGCCATCTACTTTTCTTGCTTTGCTAAATGAGGACGATGCAAAAATAGAAAAAGAAGACAACTCACTTGCGCTTGCAAAATTGAATGATCTTATTGAGTCAGGAGAGCTTAGTTCGTCTGAGGCTGTTTATAACAAAGCTCAACAATCTGGTTTTGGGTACATATCTCCAGCGTCATTAAAGGGCTTGTATTCAAAAGTTACTGATCGCAAAGCTAGACTTGAGGCACAAGCGTCAGCTATTGGAAGGCAAGTAACAGAAGATTCTGGCGCTAAAAGCCCATCATCAAAAGCAGTTATAGAGCTAGACGCTACTCAAAACGCAAAAGACAAATATGACAATTTGTTAAAAGAATTTAACGATAACAAGAAAAATGGAAAACCTTATTTTACTGACTCAAATGGAGAAAAGATTTATCGTCCCCCATCAATGAATGATGCTGGAAACTTTGTCAGAAAGAAGGGATTGGATGATACTGTCAAAAGAAGGGTTGAAGCTACTCGCCAAAGTCTCGCTACAAACTGGGGCGCAAACGGTTCTTTGTTGAGCAAGGTTCCAGAACAGTTAAGAAGCACATCAAAGCTTTCGTCTATTGAGGCAAAGTTTAAAGAAGATATGTCTGTTGACCCTATGTACCGTGAAGCTCTCAGCCGTGAATTAAAAAGACTTGGAATTGAACCAACATCAAAAGAAGGACAGTTGGCTATTGAAGATATTATTGCCCAGCAGCGGTCTATTGAAAAAGCGCTTCGTAAATCTGGGAGACCATAATGGAAGATGACTTCAAAGATTACGACGAGTATTACTTTCTCAGGCAGTACCCTGATGCGCCTGACCATGCCGAGCTTGCGGAAAGCATGGACGGTATGCAGTTGGCTATGGGTAGCCGTGGTGTAAGCCCAGAGCAGAGTCGGAAGTTTGAAAGCCAGACCGTAATGGAGAATGTTGCTGAAGCTGGCAAAGACTTGCTGACTGTTGGCAAGGGCATGGCTGACATTGGTGCAGCTACGGTTAAGGGTCGCACTCAAGGTTTTGTTGGATTGCCCGGTGATATTGAAATGATTGGTCGTGGTGTGACTGAGATATTTAACCGTGGTGGCGAGGAGTCCAAAATACAAGCGTTCTTGCGCGGTATGCAAGAGAACACTATCTTGCCGACGACAGAGGACATAAAGAAGTGGCTGGACAAAAATGTCGGCATGGTTGGTACTGGCGACAATCCTTACGAAACCATTGGTGAAATTACTGCCCCCGGTGGATATGTAAAAAATGTGAAGGCAGTAGCCAAAGGTGTCAAAACAGCAGCAAAAGAAGCAGCGCCTATCGTTGGCGAAGCTTTTGAAAAGTACGCAGCTACAACAGGGCTGACAAGCTACATCGTACAACCCAAGCGTAGTCTTGGAACTTTGGTAAAGAAGCTTGAGTCTGGTGCTATGGATGAGCAGTCATACATAGAAGGCACAAAGCTGCTAAATGATGCTTTGCAGAAACGACCTGAGAAGGTACTTCCAGAAGATAGGGTTCGCGGGGCAGATCATATTACTAGCCGCTTATTAGCATCGTTAAGCCCGACAGCAAAGATTCAGCTTCAGGAACCAACAGTAAGGTTTGCCAAATGGTTATTGGACAATAACCCACAGCTTGCAAATGAACTTGCTATTTCCATAAAGACTGGAAGCAAACAAAGTTCCACGGCTGGTAAATACACTACTGATACAGGTGATAATTTATTCGATAGGGTTGCTACTATATTTGCAAGTGGCGCAAGAGAGACAACGGCTGTCCATGAAATATTGCACCATACTGAGCAGATGATGCCTATTGAAGTTCAAAATGGTGTTACTGATGCATGGACTAAAGGTTATTTGAAAGCATATAGAGAGTCATCCCCAGAAGTACAAGCGTATTTAAAATTTATTCCCAAAGCAATAAGCGGCGATAGTAATGCTCAGGAAGAAATATTAAATGGATTTAAAGATGGTGTTTTGGACTACAACAAACATTATCAGTTTGTAAATCCATCTGAGTATTGGGCAGTCAATGCAACAAGGTTGATGCAATCAAGGTATGAGGCTGGTTCGTGGATTGGAAAGGCGAAGGTTTGGCTTGGCGAGTTTACTGAGAAAGCTAAAGGTGCATTTGGTTTGCAGTCTGATGCCCAAGTTTTAAAAGGATTGCAGTCGGTTATTAAAGGAACTGGCGAATTGCAGACTGGTATGTTGGTTCGTAAATCAAATGTTTCTGCATCTGCCAATCGCGTAAGGGAACAAAAGATTAAACGAGAGAAGACGATTTCTAACATTAAAAAAGGCGCAGCAGTAACTGCAACTGGAGCAGCACTCACTGGTGACGAAGGACAGAAATAATGGCTATCAACAAAGACATAGGTGGCAAGATCACTGAGATGGCAAAGTCCACTAACCTTGGGCCTGCCCCTATCTTTGACACAGAGGTCGCTGCTGAACAAGAAGCTGCACCTATGCAGATGGGACTTGAGTTCCCTGAGTATGAGCAACAGGCTGGTCTTGGTAAATTGTTTAAAGGTGGTGTTGAGGCCGCAACAACACTGACCCCGAAAAAAGCGCTAAAGCCACTAACAGAAAAAGGTGTTCGGATTAAGCAGGAACCGAAGATTCTTCCTGACCCGCCGCCTGTTGCTCCGGCTCCGTCTTTAATTGAGGGTGCGACAGCTAGAGCCAAGGATGCTGCCAAGAAGCCTAGTATTGCTCCTGTGCCACTTAGCGATGCCCAGCGGCTTGTGCAAGAACGTAAGGCAATGCAAGAGGCTGGCCCTGCTGCGACAACGCCTGAGACACCTATCAGCAATCTGGCTTTTGACAATGATGGCTTGCAGGCGACTGTGCGTGTTATGGCAGAGAACGCCGTCAAGAATGAGCCAACCATGTCGCTGCGCTCTATCAAGATGCGTATGCTCAATGCTGGTGTTCCTGAGAACATTGCCAACCGGATGTTGGAAGGCTTACCAATTGAGTCAACAGTCGGCTCATCTGAATTGGCTAAAACAGTCTCTGGCGTAGTTGAGTTGCACGACAGTAGCGCCAAGAAGCTTGATGACCTAATGCAAAAGATGGCAAATGGTCAGCTTGACCAAGCAGGTCAGCTTGATTTGCGCCAACAGATGGCATTCCACAATGTCATTACTGCCCAGCTTAAAGGTGTGCAGGTTGACGTTGCTAGGTCTATGAACGTGTTTAAGCGTGTCAAGGATGCTGGCCCCGGCTTCCGTCCTATCGACATGAGAGCTATCCTTGATGAGGTTGGTGGCGAGAAAGCATTGAGCCAGATTGCAAATGATTACATCTCCTTGTCTACTCGCAAAGGTAAGAATCAGCTTCTTGAGGTTGGCCTTCTTGCAAGGTTTCGTGATGTTTGGATCAATACATGGCAGTCCAATCTGCTGACTGATATTGCCCCTCATGCGTATAGCCTTGTGTCCGGCATCATCAACACAGCCCGTGCGCCTGTTGAGCGTATGGTGGCTATCCCTATTGGAATGATGCGTCGTGGAGTAATGGAGGCTGCTGGTGCTACGCCTACCGAACGCTATTACATGGCTGACATCCAAGCCAGAATGTCCGGTATCCGCAATGGCTTGTACGACGCATGGGTTACTTTGGCCCGTGGTGGCCCCAAGGTAAAAATACCCGGCATGGATATTGACGTTACCTTGCCAACCCCATTTAACAAGGATTACGGTTTTCGTGCTTCTGCTAAAGGTGACGCTCCTATTGCGCCATTGTCCGGTGCTGCATTCAGCGATGTGCCTGTCCGGATGCCATTTAGTTCTAAGGAGTTGTTTAGAACGCCTGACTTCACCAATGGATTTACAGGCAAAGTATTAGACGGTATGGGGTATATGTATAGCGTACCGTTCCGTGCATTACGGGCCTCTGATGACTTTATTGGCATGACTGTTTCTCGTATGCAATTACACGAGGAAGCGTGGCACATTGCACAGAAAGAGTATGACAAGTTAGTTGCTTCTGGTGTTCCACCTAAAGATGCTTTGTCTGAGACGCAGCGCATTGTCGCTTCGTTTATGGACGAGCGCCCTATGTCATTGCAGGCAAAGATGGAAGCGGCACACAAAGCAGCTACCTTTGCTGAAGACTTTACCCGCGAAACCAAGCTCAATGAGTTTTATTGGAAGACTGACAAGATATTCCAAAGCACAGCATTAAAACCTTTCTTGCCATTCTCTCGGTCGCTGACGCACGAGTTTTTGCATACTGCTGCTGCTACACCGGGCTGGAATCTTGTTAGCCCTAAGTTCTGGGATGCGTGGAATGCTGGTGGCAAAGAGCGTGATTTAGCAATTGCCCGTCTTGCCCTTGGTGGATCGGCTGCATATGTCATGGTGGATCAGGCAACGGAAGGTCGCATCACTGGTTCTGGCCCATCCAGCATTAATGACAAGAAAGCACTGGAGGCATTGGGATGGCAGAAGTATTCCATCGTCTTCAAACCCGGTGAACTTAGCCCAGACGTTAAGAAGCGACTGTCAACATTAACTACGCTGACTGACGGTCAGGGCGACTTTAGTGGCTACACCTTTGTCAGCTATGCACGTTTCAGTGTCTTGTCTCCTGTCGTCGCTTTGGGCGCGGACTATGCAGATGCCCAGCGGTTCCATGTCGGTAAGCCTGATGAGACTGAATGGACAAAGACAGCCTTGGCAATTGCTGGCTCTAACCTTGAGTACCTAAAGAATCAACCTAGCGCACAAGCTATTGGCGATCTTGTGGGTATCTTGCGTACTCGGTCGGAAGATGGTGGGGAGCAGGTAGCCCAGTTCTTTACCCGCATGGCGAAGCAATATGCTGACGTGCTGTTTACTGGCACTCCGGTAGTCGGTTCTTTCAACGCTTCGGCTGTGGCTCATATTGAGCGCCTAAATGACCCGCTAGTACGCTCCCCCCGTATAGACCAGATGAATGCGCCAGAGCATATCCGTCTGGCTGTCGAACAATTAAACCGTGTCAAGTCCCGTAACCCTGTGTTCTCTGATGGCCTGCCTGCTGACCTTGATGACCTTGGTCGCCGCCGGTACGTTGAAGACAATATGTGGGAAACCTATGCCAACGTCATCCCAGTAGTACAGGCACGGAAGGGTAAGCGTGATCTGTTCATGGAAACGATGGTATCCATTGACCACGGGGTATCTAGGCCACGGGATGTCTGGAATGGCGTAAGCCTGTCCATAACGCAATACAACCGCTACAAGCAGCTTTATGGGCAAGAGGTGACGATTGATCCATCCTTGTTCGTTGAGACGGCAGAGGGGCTTCCTATGAACCTAGAGAAGGCTGTACCTTACCTGCTGGAGAAGAAGCGGCAATACGAGCAAGACGAGGGTAGGTCGTTCGGTATTGGCGATGCACAGACTTTTGTCGATGGGGTTATCAAGAAGTATCGCCGTGTTGCCAAACTTAGAATGGTTGGCTTTGACCCTAGCCCAGAACTTGCCCAAGGCGAGGAGCCAGATGTAACTGAGCTTGACTATGAGGCTTATGGCTTTTCTGACAACAGAGTTGAGTTCCCAGACTTGGCTGCGACCATTGACAGAAACAAGAAATTCTATAGATTTTACGGCAAGTAAATATATAATTTTGCAAGGAGCAATGAATCATGGCTGATTACGCAATCTCAAATGTGGCGCGGAGAGTGGTCTATGCCCCCAGTGGCGTAGGCCCGTATGCCTTCACGTTTGAAATCCTGACTTCCAGCGATATTGCGGTATACCGTGGCAGCACCTTGCTGACGCTGACAACCGACTATACCGTTACGATCAATGCCAATGGTACTGGCTCCGTTACGCTGGTCGCCACCGCAGGCACAAGCAACATTACCATTGTTGGCGCAAAGACAATTCAGCGCACCACTGACTTCACGACGGGTGGTGACTTCTTTGCTAACACCATCAATGATGAGCTTGACGCTCAGACCATCTTTATTCAGCAGGTAGCAGAAACAGCCGAGCGAGGTCTGAAGGCTCCGGTCATTGACCCGACTGACATCAACATGACGCTGCCGTCCAAAGCCTCTCGTGCTGGCAAGACGCTGGCCTTTGATGCTAACGGCAACCCAGCAGTTGGCGAGGACATCGGTAACTGGCGTGGTAACTGGGCAGCAGGCATATCCTATACCGTCCGTGACTTGGTTCGTGATGCGAGTAACCAGAACGTTTATCGTTGCAATACGGCTCATACATCAACAGGCACAACACCACTAAGCAGCAACGTCGATATCGGCAAGTGGGACATCGTTATTGCTGTGGCTGATCTAAGTGCATTGGTTGACGATGCAGAGGCAGCAGCGGCAGCGGCAGCAGTAAGTGAAACAAATGCAGCGGCATCGGAATTAAGCGCAAACGACTGGGCAACCAAGACATCTGGCCCTGTTGCTGGTGGCGAATACTCTGCGAAGTATCATGCTCAAGCAGCATCGACAAGCGCAGGCAATGCAGCATCAGCACAGACAGCGGCAGAGGCAGCACGAGATCAGACGCTGGCATCCTTCGATTCGTTCGATGATCGTTATCTTGGTGCTAAGACAAGCGCACCATCTGTTGACAATGACGGCAACGCACTGGTAGCTGGCGCTCTGTACTTCAACAGCGTCACTGGTGTAATGAATGTCTACACCGGCAGCATCTGGGTAGCAGCTTATGTCTCAGGTACAGACTTTCTTGCCAAGGCAAACAACCTATCTGACCTGACGAATGCAGGCACAGCCAGAACAAACCTTGGCGGCACGACAGTCGGTATAGGCGTGTTCACTGCGGCGACAGTAGCAGCAGCACAGCAGGCAATGGACGTTGAGGTGGGTGTTGATGTACAGGCATACGACGTTGACACCGCCAAGACCGATGTGACGCAGACGTTCACCAAGGCACAGCGCGGTGGCGTGGTAGCCCTGACAGACGCAGCCACGATCACACCCGACTTCAGCGCAGGCAACAACTTCAGCTTGGCACTGGGTGGCAACCGGACATTAGCGAACCCGAGCAACCAGACAGCCGGTCAGTCTGGTGCAATCACCATTACGCAGGATGGCACAGGCAGCAGGACACTGGCTTATGGCAGCAACTGGAAGTTTAGCAATGGCACAGCGCCGACACTAACCACGACTGCTAATGCAGTTGATGTGTTGGTTTACTTTGTCGAGAGCAGCAGCCGCATCACTGCTCGCCTTGTGAGCGATGTCAAATGATTGACGCACTGCCATTACTGCTTGGCCCCGAGGGCTACCAGATCAGCCGCAGTGTTCGCCTGCGCGAAAGTGCGTCCGGTTATTTACAACGAACCAACGGAACTACTGGCACTGATCCATTAAAGTTTACGGTATCAGGATGGATGAAACGTGGCACAAGCACGACATATTTTCCGCTACTTGGGTCTGCCACTGGCAGTGCTGCATTCGATTTTGTTGGATTTAGTGCCGATAACATTGGATTTAGAATCCGCAATTCCTCAGGCACTGATGTAGTTCAAGTAATTTCATCTGCGGTATATCGTGATTTCTCTGCGTGGTATCACATCGTTGCCGTCTATGACTCAGCAAACGCAACATCGACTGAGCGCGTCAAACTGTATGTCAACGGTGTTCAAATTACGGCCTTTGGTACAGCTACGTATCCGTCTTTAAATCAAGGTTTTACAGGAGATTTCCTGACCGATATGCAGATCGGTCGAACAAATACCAATAGCAGCAACCAAAACTATGGTGACGGGTACATAACCGAAGTCAACTTCATCGACGGTCAAGCTTTGACTCCATCGTCATTCGGTGAAATTGATACGGTGACCGGGGTATGGAAGCCAAAGAAGTACGCAGGCACCTACGGCACGAACGGCTTTTACCTGAACTTCTCCGACAACAGCGCGGCGACTGCTGCGGCTATTGGCAAAGACTACTCAGGCAACGGCAACAACTGGACACCGAACAACATCAGCGTAACCGCTGGC
>Ga0181352_1000310_pt1 | contig 21290 bp, 11 predicted proteins | sample Fa13VDMLBSN_FD_130103 | JGI IMG/M metagenome (GOLD analysis project Ga0181352, IMG submission 130103) | Freshwater viral communities from Lake Michigan, USA - Fa13.VD.MLB.S.N | ecosystem: Environmental > Aquatic > Freshwater > Lake | place: USA: Michigan | collected 2013-09-23 | reverse complement strand
CACACCGAGCAGCGCGATGACGGCGAGGATGACCACCAAGACGGGGTCGTCGACCTTCTGCGCCAGATCCCCAAGATTATCTGCGGTGGGCACGGGCGTTTCGGCCACGACCGTGTTACCGGAGGGCTGTGGAGAGGGTGCGCTTGTAGGAGCAACCGGCTCGGCAGGCGGCGCGGCCGGCGCACCGGTGAACGCAGTCTCGGGGATCGGTGCGATGGTGGGGTCCATGCCGGAGTCCTCCTCGTAGCTGAAGTAGAAGGTCGTGCCGACGGGGATGTCGCACCCCTCGAGCTGCTCGGCGGTCTTGCCGCTCAGCAACAGACGGACACCGGCCCACAGGCCGCAGCCCGCCAGGCCGGTGTCTCCGGTGTCCACGTCAGTCGATCAGGTCGCGAGTGAGCTTCGCGACGAGAGGGACGAGGTGCGCGCGGAGCAGCACCTTCATCTCCTCCTTGTCGAGCCGCTTCTTCCCGTCGGGGTCGACCTTCAGCGACTTCTGGAGGAAGAGCGCGAGCTCGTAGGCGTCGGTGCCGATGTCGATCATCTCGTCTTGGGTGATGGGCATGTCAGACTCCCTGTACCGTGGTGAGGAGAAGGTTCGACCCGTCCGCGGCCCAGCATCCGATGACCGCATCGGGCACCGTCGTCCACGGCACCGGGAGCGGGCCGGGGTCGTTGACGCACGGCTCGTTGAGGTAGTGTGCGTAGTCGGCGTAGACGGTCATGCTCGCCGTACCCGGCGCAGCGTTGTACGCGTCCCAGCACTGGATTTTGAACGGAGTCATGGTCACACCTTGAGGGCGAGGGCGTCTGCCGCCGTGGTCTGCCAGTTGGCGCCGAGGATGTAGGCGTAGTCCACGCCTCCAACCTGAATGCGCTGAGAGGCGAGAAGGTCGCGCACGATGAAGATCTCACGCAGCCGCGAGACGGTGAAAGTCGAGATGGACGCCGCGTAGCACGGCAGCAACGGAATCTCTCCGTTCGTCAGCAGCGTACCCGCGCCTGGAGTGAAGCTGCCAAACCGACGCAGCCCGTTGATGGTCGCAGTGCCTGGGGCGCAGAACCCACAACGGGAGTTGGTGCTGACGCTTGCCTCGTAGAACAGAGCGTCAGACGTGGCCGAGAGGAACGTAGCGGAGTTGTAGTTGTTCGACCCGCTGGACGCTAGCCCGTAGAGCCGACCATCGGTCTCGCTTACGGATGAAGACGCTGAGCCTGGATCGATGAACGCCCCAGCGATGGACGACGAGGTCTGCACGTTTGCCGCGCCGCGCCAGAACAGCACGACGACGGCTTCCTGCGACTCGTACATCTGCATCTGACCCCACACAGCCGCTGACGGAAGCGCTGCCGCCGTCGCGAAGCCCGTGAACTGGCCCGTCGTGAAGGGCGTTGCGCTGTTCCAGTTAGAGTACGCGCCGGGGTTCTTGCACTGACCTACGTAGATCAGGTTCGCCGTACGAGCGTCCGACGTGGTCGAGGTGTATTGCAGGGTGGCAGTGGGCGCCGCCGTGCTGCCCGCCCAGATGAGCGTCTGGGGAATCACCGTACCGGGGTTCGTCACACCAGGGAACGACGTAGGTGGAGTACCCCACGCAGCTGTCGTCGCCCCCGGCTGAAGCGCGTTCGCCGTGTCGCGGCTCCACGTCCATGCGCAGTCTACACCCGGCGTGCGCGTGCTTCCGTTCGCGTAGGTAACCGCCGTCCCCGCCGTGTAGATGGCGTCCAGCATGTCGTTCACGGTGCTCGCCGCGAGACTCACGGGAGCGAGGCGCCGCCAGTTGAGGGTGGGGAGCGGCATGGTTCAGTACGCCAGGAACAACGTGTCGCTAACGCTGTTCGTCGATGCTGAGTAGGTGTATCCCTTGACCCCCGCAGTAGATGCGAGAGCTTGCCCCGCAGCGGCGAACTCTCGACAGATGGAGATCTGACGAAGCTGCCCGAGATAGGCGCCTGCGGTTGTCGTCACCTGAAACGGGATGCTGGGGTTGTCGCCGTTGCGTGACTGCGTGTTGAACGTCGGACTGAACGTTCCGAACCGCTGCGATAGCATCAGCGTTCCAGCTCCCGGCGTAAACAGGGTGAAGTGCTGCGCATTGGCCGTGGTGCTGTTGTAGAACGGCACCGCGTCGGTCGACACGGTTGTAAGCGACAACCACGCAGCCGCCGTGCTTGCTGCCGTTCCGCTGCTGGACCCAGTATTTGCCGTACCGTAGAGTCGACCGTCTGTTTCGGCGTTCGTCGTAGACGCCGAGAGAGGATCGACAAACGCGCCCATGCAGCCCATGTGCGTTCCACCACCCGACCGCGCCAGGATGATCAGCACTGCCTCTTCGCTCTCCAGCATAAAGACCTGCGAGAAGACGAGACCTGACGCACCAACCGTAGAGAAGCCGGTGAAGTTGCCCGACGTGAACGGTGTGCCCGCGGTGTTCCACGTCGTGTAGACGCCCGTTCCCTTCGCACATCCGACGAGAACCTGGTTCACGGCGCGAGTGTCCAGTTGATTCTGGAGCCACGTTGCGCCCGTGACGGACGACGTGCATCCTACGATGACGGTCTGGTTGATGGCCGTTGTCGTCGGCGGGTACGCGTAGCAGCACGTCTTCGCGCCCGTTCCGAACGTGGTTGCGTCGTAGTTCCACGTCCACGCGCTACCTGTGCCGACGCTCGCCGGAAGGCTGGCGGTGCCAGGAGACGAGAACGTGCCGGGGCTACGTGCCGAGCCGTCTGCGTAGACCGTGGACGTGCCCATCGTGTAGATGGCGTCCATTAACTCGGCTGCGGTTCCGAGCGACAGGAAGACGGGGGGAAGCATGCGCCAGTGGAGCGTAGGTAGAGGCATTTAAACCACCGTTCCCGCGACGGCTACCGCCGTTGCTGGTGAGACAACGTCTGCGCCGAGCGGAAGATACTCGACGCTGATGCTTCGCGAGCTGACGAGCGCCACCGCCGCGGTCATCGCGACGAACTGGAGGACGCCGCCCGTGTAGGAAAGCACGGTGCCGTCCACCGTCGCCTGCGCCGTGAGCGCGGCTCCGGTGTTGCTGAAGCACGCCACGCTGTTCGTCGTCCCCGTGTGGCCCGAGGCGCTCCAGCCCAGCGTCGTAAGCGCTGGGTGCGACGTGACCGGCGCCGTGCCGTTCGCCGCCGCCGTCACGCGGCCCTTCGCGTCCACCGTCACGTTCGCGTTGGTGTAGGCGCCGGGGGTGACAGTGCCGACCGTGGCGAGGCCCAGCGTGACGTTGCCGCCGGCACCGCCGTCCGTCTGCGTGAGGTCGCCGCTGGTCACCGCCAGCACGCGCTCGTTGGTCAGCGTCGCGTCGGTCGCCAGCGTGACGTACTGCGCACCCACAGGGGCACCCGCAGCGGGCGTTCCGTGCGTGTGGTCCGCACGCGCGTAGTCGGTCGAAGTCCCGACGGCCGGGCTTTGTCCCGGACTCGTTTCGCTGACGACGGACGTTGCGGGAGTGCCGCCACCGCCGCCCCCACCGCCCGCAGGGGGAGTCGGAAGGACCTGAGTGCCTGCCATCACACCACCTCGTAGGAGATCTCGTAGGTGAAGCTGTTGTCAGCGCCAGCGTTCGGGCCGGGCTCGAGGAAGAACTGGCCCGAGGTGTCCGTCTGGAACACACAGCCGCTGGCTGCCACATCGAAGAGCGACGCGACCGCGGTCGAGCTCCCCTCGAACTGCATGTTGATGCTGCCGGACGCCGCAGCCGCGAGGTTGTAGAGCCGCGGCGTGAACGTCGTCGCGGTGCCCGCGGTCCACTTCACCTTCACGCGCAGGACGTTCACGGTCGCGAGACCGCCGCCCGTGTCGATGATGACGTCCGTCGTGGCGGCGAAGTTGGTGACCGACGCCGTCACGGTGAAGACGTTGCCGATGGAGGTACAGGAAGCGGCGCCGCCGCCAGAGCCGGAGCAGGACATGGTCTACCTCTTCCCGTTGATGAGGGCTTCTTCGATGCGCGCGAGCCGCGCGTCCATCTGCTGGACCTGGACCTTCAACCCGGAGACCTCGGCCTTCATGGTCGCCATGTCCGCCCGGAGATCCTCAGCGCAGTTGTGGTGAACCGGGGCCGCCGCGGCGGGCGGCTCCTGGGCCTTGTACTCGTGGTAGGTGAGCCACCCACCGCCGCCGCCCAGCATGGCGAACAGAACCCACGCGGGGAGCTGCACCGGCTTGTTCACGTTGATGCCAGACTCGATGGTCTGCGACTGCGCCGTGGACATCCTGGGGCCTCCTTACGGCGTGCCGGAGTCGAGCTCGATGATGAGCTCGTCACCAGACGTGGCAGGGTTGGTCTTGATCGTCACGGTCAGCGCCGCGGCCGCGACAGTCGCGATGATCTCGAAGCCGACGACCACGACGATGCTCTCGCCGGGGGTGAAGGTCTGCGCCGGCACGTTCACGACGATCTGGTTCTCGACGTAGTTGGACACGCCGGCCACGGAGCGCGTGCTGCCGTAGCCGCGGGAGAGACCGGGGATGGCCGAGACGTTTCCGCTCGTGTCCTTACGACGGACCTCGACGAAGATGCGGCCCGTGCCGCCAGCGCCGGCTCCGGGGTTCGAGCCCCACGACACGCGCGCACGGAGCTGGCCGGCGAACGAGACGTTGTAGGCGCAGCGCAGGTTGTAGAGGAGCGCGAACTTGTCGCCAGACGCGTTCGTGTCGATGGACGCGATGGACGTCGTGGTCTGCGAGACGCTCTTGTTGATCGTCTTGCTGGGGATCAGCACCCCGTCCGTGTAGGCGACTGTTCCAGACGCCGTAGACGAGGGCGCCGCGTACCATCCGCCGCTGAACTGAGTGACCGAGTCAGCCATGTCTGGACCCTCTCCCGGCTACGCTATCACAGCGCAGGAGAGGGTGCTAGAGCATCGACGTAGACGACGAAACGATCAGCCGCGCCAGTGCTGGCGGACGTTGCCGTTCGCGGTCCCCGCGTTAAGTTTCACGACGAGAAACAGAGTCCCGAGGACTTCCGCCGCCAGACCCTGGTAGTGGTAGTCGAGGTCGACACACGCGAGTGCAGTACCCTTCGTAGCCGTCGTGAGGCCGAAGACGACAGCGGCCGTCTGCGCGCCCGTCACGGGGATGTCGCCCGCGAGGTCGCGCGCGAGGTAGAACGTCACCTGGGACGCGCCACCGGCGATGGTGTCGAGCTCGAAGTTGATGTTCTTCAGCTCGGCGAACGGCGGTACGTTCGCGGTGCGCGCGCAGTTGGTGGTGTCGGCCGTCAGGGTGAACACCTGGTAGGCCGTCGTGAGCGCGGCCTGATGCTTGTAGCTGATGCCGGCGTGGTTGAAGCCGCCGTAGCGGGGGTCAGATGCCATGTTGTCCTCCTAGATGGGCTCGCGGGTCTTGGTATAACGCACCGGCTCCTCCTGCTGAGCCGTGCGCGAGGGGGCGACTTGAACGACGTCGGTGCCGAGAAGCACGCGCGTGAAGTACGCGGCCTGCCCCGCAGGGTCCGCCCCTTCCTTCGACGTCTGGTCCCAGCGCAGGGCTTCGCGGTTGAACTCGCCGAGCGGGCTGTTCTCGAAGCTCAGCGACATGAAGCCGGGCGGAAGGTAGAACCGCTCCTCCTTCGCGACCGCCATGACGTCAGCCGGCAGGTCCTTGCTGTTGAGCTCCTGCACCATGCGCACGTAGTCCTCGCCGAGGATCTGAACGAGGTCCGTCGGGTTGCCGGCCTCGTCCGTTCCGCCGACGATACCATCCTGCACGGCGTTTGCCGCCTCGAGGCGCGCCCGGAACGCCTCGTCCGTGTCCGGCAGCGTGCCGCCCATGAACGGGTCCATCTTCGCGGGAACGCGCAGGATGGGGATGTTCGTCATGCGCTGAAGCGCCGCCGCCACCTTGGGGTGGAGACGCTGCGGGTAGCCACGCTCCGAGTACATGCCGAGCGCGAGGCCCATCACCGGAGAGCGCTCGAGGTCAACAACCGGCTGGAGCGCGCGGCCGATGTCGCCGAGGCCGATGGCGTCCGCGCCGCCGGCGAGGATGTCCACCCCGGGGATGCCCACCCACTCGGGGCTGAGCGCGCCGGCGGTGAGGAACGCGCCGCCGAGCAGCGTGGCGGTGTGCTTGTACGCGGTCTCGACGCTGGACTCCGGCAGCATGAAGTAGAAGTAGTCCTCGTTCGCACCGCCCATGAGCGCGGTGTAGTGGCGCACCAGCGCGTTGCGGCGCTGCGGCGCGACCATTCCGAACCGGTCGCGAACGTAGGACGGCAGCCCGGACTTGTTCGGCGCGGCGAGCATGTAGTCGGCCATGCCGGCGCCGCCGAACTTGCCGCCAGGGGCGAGACCACCCGAACGCATCATCTCGATGAGGCGCGTGTCGAGCTCGTAGTACTTGCCGTCGACCACCTCACCGACGCGACCCGTCAGCGCGATGCGCAGACCGATGCGCACGTTGTCGGGCAGGTCGTCGCCGTAGATCTCGTGCGCCCTCGTCATGATGGCGTAGTAGAGGTCCTGCATGTCCTGCGGCATGTTGTCGACGTCGAGGCCAAGCTCGCCGCCGATGTAGCCGTAGTACAGCTCGGACGCGAGCGTCACCGACCCCTCGCGCAGGCGCTGGAGCGCCATCATGCGGTAGGCGCCGTAGGGGCTGAACATCACGTTGATGAACTGCTGGTTCGCGTTCTTCTGGAAGGCCCAGAACGGGAGCACCGTGCCGACGAGGAAGGAGCGATCCCTCTTCGTCATGGACTGGCTGTAGTCGTACAGCGCGTCGACGGTGACGCGGCACGCAGCGCGTGCGTCCACTCCAGTCTCCATCAGCGTGATGACCGCGCCGACACGCTCGCGCTCCGCCCACGCGTCGGAAAGGTCGTCGACGACGTCGACCGTGACGTCCTGCACGCCATCCATCAGGCGCGAGGCCGCGTCAACGAACGTACCGCTGCTCTTGGGGCTGCCCGAGATCTGCGCCAGCTCACGTGCGAAGATGTTGCCGTCCATGCGGACGCCATCAGCCAGACGCCGAGTGTCGAAGCTCGAGAAGATCCCCTCAGCCACGAACGTATCGCGGAGCTGGCGCGCCGTGTAGACGTTGCCGCCGACCAGCAAGAGCTTGTCGCGACCCTCGAGGATGTCGTTCACGTCGATGCGGTACTTGGAGACCGAGAGCGCGCTGCCGATACGTGCCGCCAGCTCATCACCGCCGCGGCTGAGCAGGTCGCGAAACTTCTCCATGGCCGCGCGGTCGCCCATCCCCGCACGGTTGATGAGACGGATGACGGTCTCGTACCCCTGGCCAATGACGTTGACCGGGAGGCCCTGAAGCAGCAGGCGGGCCGACGACGCTGCGGCCGGTGCGAAGCCCACCAGCAGGTACATCTGGTTGAAGTGGTCGATGGTGTTCACGAAGAAGTAGCGCTGACGGAGCGCGAACGCACCGCGGGTCATGCGCTTCTTCATGTACGTCCAGACCTTCTGGTACAGGTCGCCCGTCGGGGTGAGCTTCGCGTTGTTGAACTGCGCCTTGGCGAGCGCGTCGGCCATGCGTGCACGGGCCTGCGCAGGCACGTACACGTTGTCGCCGAGGATCGTCTCGTTGATGAACTTCGTGTTGAGGCCGAACTTGTTCTTCACCAGCTCGAGCTGCGCCGACATCTCCGGCGAGGTGTTGTACGCGAGCGTCCAGTTCTTGAAGGCGTTCGCTTCTTCTGCGGTCAGCACGGCGCCCAGCGCCGCGAGCTCGGCCTTGGCTCGCCGGCTGGAGCCGTAAGCCGCAACGAGAATAGACAGACGGCGCGAGAAGAGCGGGTCGTCTTCGCCGCCGTAGATACGCTGAGCGTCAGTGAGGAGAACCCTCGCCTGCTCGACGAGCTGGTCCTTCGTGAACGTCTTGTCGACCGGAAGGAACCGAACGCCACGGCGAGACGTCGACCCCGACAGGAAGAGCAGCACTTCAGCGAAACGGTACTCGTTGAAGGCGATCTGGGAACCTTCACCCGCCGCGTCCTTGATGGCCTTGCGAAGCTGGCCGCCGATGTTGCCCTCGCCGCTGCCGCCCAGGTCGATGAACTTCTCGAGCGCTGCAACCATCGCGTTGGCCTTGGCCTTGCGTTGGGCCTCGAGATCGGCGAAGTTGCGCACGTTCATCAGGTTCTGCGGGAACGCCCCGCTCGCGAGCGCTTCGGAGATCGTCTGCGGGTTGCGCAGGTTCTCTGGGTTCGGCGTCGTGTTCAGGAGCTGCGCCCACTCCTGGAGCAGCGCCTGCTCCTCACGCGTCATGGACGCGTACTGGTTGCGGTACAGGTCGAAGAAGCCTGTGATGTGCTCATGGCCCGACGACAGGACACGGCGACCCGACTTGAACCGAAGGTTCTCGCCCGCCAAGAAGCGGAACATGAACGACGGGTCGTTGTCGCGCGTCGACTGCGTCAGGACCGACACGGAGTCACCGATGGTGGTCTCGATGATGCGTGCAGGAGTGTCGAGATCGCGGCGCAACACCTCGGGCAGCGCACGGGTCCCGCGCTCGTCGACAATGTCGCCACCCAGGACGAGCTTCGCCATTCCGCGAGCGATGCCGCGTGCTCCCGCGGCGAGCCCACCCTCTTCGCGCTCCGCCAGCGCCGCGTAGATGTTCTCGGTGACCTTCGTCTCTTCGGGCTGGCCGAAGAGCGCCTGCCGCATCGGGTTGACCGCCATCTGGGTGCGACGGCGCACGACTTCTGCCTGGAGCCCGATGATGTCTCCCTTCGTCCACTCCGTCTTGCCGAGCACAGGAGCCGGGAACTCAAGCAGCACCGTTTCATTCGGGACATCGTCGGAGAGCTTGAGGGCCGCGATCTTCTTCACGAGGTCTTCGCGAGCGGTCTTCGGCATGCCCTTCCGCGTCGCTTCGCGGGCCAGCACGTCGAGCGCGCCCTCGGCGTCAGAGGTCTTTGCGCCGCGCGTCTCGCGGACGATGATGTCGAACGTCGACTCGATGGGCTTCTGCGGCACCGCCGTGAAGTACCGGTTGAACACTGCCGTGACCTGCGGAGACAGCGCGTCCTCTCCGTAGAGCTCCTTCGCGGCGTCCGACTTCATCCAGCGGTACGCACCGGCGAACGCGTTCTTGACGAGCTCGAACGCGCGCTCGAGCGCAGGCGTCGGCGCCTTGCCCGTGACGACGTACTTCTCGAACGCCGTCGCGAACATCTCCTCGGCCAGCTCGATGTCATCCGCCGAGCCGACGAACTCGCCGAACTCGTGGTTGACCTTCACGCCCATGCTGTTGAGCCACGCCGTGACGTTGTCCATGTCCTCGGTGTCGAGGATCGACTTGCGGATAAAGTGTGCGCCCTCGTGCAGCAGCGTGGTCGGGTCAGCCGTCTTCGCAGCCAGCTCGATGATCGACTGCGTGCCAGCCAGACCGCTGCCACCGCCGGGCTTGAACGCGCCCGTGACGACCTCGGGGCCACCCGCCTGGGCGGGACGGACTTGGCGCAGCTCCGTCGGAGCCTCGATGCTCTTGAACGTCCCACTGTCGCTCAGCATGCGCGACACGAACGTGCCGTCGCCCTTGAGCACCTCGTCGAGGCCGCGGATGAGCGCTGCGTCGGAAGAGAGGCCGAACACCCCCTTCGCCTTCTGCACGAACTCCGTGAGCCACTGCTTCGCCTTGGCGACGAGGCCGGCGTTGAACGCCGCGTAGCGTCCGCTGACGATGCGGCTGGCGTTGACCGCCCAGAACTCCGACGGGTTGGCGTACTGGTAGAACTCGTAGGGGACGGTTTGCGCCACGAACGCGTCGCGAATGGCCTGACGGTCGGTGCCGGCCAGCATCTTCTCCAGAATGGGGCGCTGCTCCGGGGTGGCGTTCTCCATCGCCTTCGTGAGCTGCTTGGCCCACTCCTTACGCACAGCGGCCTGCACGTCCGCCGGAAGCATGCGCTCCGTGTGATGCAGAATCTCGTGCACCGCAGTCAGGTCGTCGCCCTTCTCCTTGAAGAGGCGCACGATGCGGCCAACCGGCTCGTAGTCTCCCGCAGTGATGCTTCCCTCGACCGCCTGCCGGATCGACACGCCCAGATCGTCGGCGACCCTGGGGTTCTGCTGGATGAACCAGTCAGCGAGGTTGACACCGGCCTCGTCCAGAACGCCGGCGTTCTGCGCGGCGAGCAGACGGGAGCGCACCCACGCCGCGCCGCGCTGACGCGGAGCCCCGCGCTTGGCCGCCTGAATCGCCTTCTGCGCGGCGAGGTCATCCGTCACGGCCGCAACGAGACGGTTGTACTCGGCCTGTGTGATCTTGCCCGAGTCGAGGCCATCAGCGGCGCGGCGCAGTCGGCTCTCCGCGTTGACCGCGAACCTCTGAGGCACGGTCTCCCACTCCGCGGCGATGTCATCACCGAGGGTGCGCGCGATGATGAGCTCGGCGTCCCGCGCCTTCTTCGCACGGTCGGCAGCGACGTCACGAGCCTCACGGCGCACGTCGATGCTGGCGTAGCTGCCCCGGCTGCCGAACTTCAGGTCGGCGTCGTTGGCGTACTTATTCGCGGGGAACTCGCGGACGACGGGCGTCTGGCCTTCCAGCAGCGCTTCGGCCTCGCGACGCGCGGCGACCATAGTGTCGGGCGACACGCGCATCTGGTCGTACACGACCTCGAGGATCTCGGAGGGCTTGACGCCCTCGAACGCGCGGAACGCGAACGCCGGGGTGAACACGCCGTTCTGCGCCGTGCCGAACATGAGGAACGTGCCGTCAGGCCGCTCAACCTGAGCGCGATGGGTCAGAGAGCGCATGTTCGTGACAGCCTGCGCGTGACGCTGCGCCTCGGTGAGCGCGTCCTGCGCGGCGGCCACCGCCGACGGCGCGGTCTCCGCCGCGGGTCGGATCGCGGTCACCTCGTCGCGCGCACGGATGGAAAGAGTCTCGAGCTCCCCAGCCGCACGCTCGCTCTTGGCCTGACCGGCCATGATCTCGAGCTTCTGCGCGAGGCTTTCGTAGATCTGGGCCTTCTCGTTCGCGTCGAGGGCGAGCTGCTCGGCGACGTCGAAGAAACGCAGCGCGTCCTTCTGGGTCTTGATCTTCTTCACCCCGGAGAGCGCGTCCTCGAGAGACGACACGGTTGCTGCGGTCGACTGGACCTGCCCGAGCTTGCGCAGCGCGTCCTGGGCCTGCGTGTAGGGCTTGAGCACGAACTCCGTGCGCAGAGACTCCGTCGCCTCGGTGACGTTGTCCCCGAGGTTGCGTCCCGTCGCGGCGTTGACCCAGTTGTCGCCGCGCTTCTCGACGCGGACCTGCTGTCCCGCTACCTCGGCCGTGAAGCCGTTCTTCGAGACCTCAGTCCGCTTGATCTTTGCGTCACGCAACGGCTCGAGCCGCGCAACCGTAGCCTGGAGCTCGTCGACCGTGGGCTCGGCCTTCACCGGCGGCGCGGGCGGCGTGACGATTTCTTCGCGAACAACGGGCGCTTCAGCCACCGGCGTGATACCAGATGGCTGAGTGGGGGCTGCGCTTACTGCTTCCTCAGCCTTGGCTGCGGGTGCTGCTTCGGTGATGCGCCCCAGGCGCGCGGCCTCGATCTCCTCGGGCGTGAGGTCCATGATGCGGCCCGTGCGCTCGATAAGCGCCGCAAGGGCTGACTCGTCTCCGGGCGCGATACCGAGCAGCTTTGCCACCGACTCGACGAACTTCGTCCACAGACTCTTGTTCTGCTCGACCTTGATGGTCTTCAGCAGATCTTGGAAGTCAGGGCGCGTCATGCCGTAGGCGATCAGCTCCGTAGGCGTGCCGACCATCACATCAAGTTGGCCTCGGCTGATGCCACCGAGCTCGGTGGCGGCCCCCAGTCGTGCGCGCACTTCGGCCGCAACGCGGACTTGCAACTCTGCGAGAGCGTCCGCGGCAGCCGCCGTCGCGGTGCCTCGCGCCGCGGGAAGTCGTCCGACGCGGAACTGGTCGACGGTCGTGGCGTGCAGCGCCTCATGGATGATGGTTTCGTCCAGCGGCAGGTCCACTCCGCCAAGCGATGTGCCGCGCACCCTGACTTCGAGCAGCTTCGCGGGGTCCGCGTAGTTGGTCGTTGTCAGCCCACTCAGTCGAGCGAACCCGGCAAACCCCTCCCCGGTGTCGCCCGACTGGGGCACGCTGAAGGTTGCGGTGTCCATCCGGCCACCCTGCTCGAGTAGCCGGTCGATGACGCGCTTGTAGGACTCGTTAGTTGTCCAGCCCCGAACCTCGCGCAGGACTTCCTTGAGGTTGCCGGGGCGTGCCTCGGGGAAACGATCCTCAAGGTCTGCCAACCGGGGGCTTTCGGCACGCGCGAAGTCGCGCGTCTCCGCCGCGGTTCTTCCGGCCTTCTCGGCTTCGCGCTCAGTCTCTGCAACACGTCGAGCCCGCGCCTCGGCGGCTCGGGCCTCTAGCTCGCGGACACGCGCGTTCGCCCTTTGAGCTTCCGCGAGAGACTCGTCCATACGAAGCTGCGCTTCTTCGGCGGCGCGGGCGGCTGCCGGCGCTTCCTCCGCGCCGTGCATGCGCTGAAGCGCCTTGACCGCGTCTTCGATGGTATCGCCGAGGAACGGCATCACCGGCACGTCGGCGCTCGTCGGCACGTCCTCGACGAAGCTGCCGGGGTAGAACCCCTCCTTGCTGTCGCGGAAGAACCGGCGCGTCTTGCCGCCGATGTCGACCTCGTACACGCCGGCGTTGACGCTGTTCTTGTCGCGGAAGCCCTCTGCCTTGCGGACGGCGGGCAGCGGCTCTTCAGCGGCAGCGGGGGCGCGCTGGATCACCGGCTCCGCGACGACCTCTTCGGCGGCGGGAGGCGCGGCTTCACGGGCACGGGCAGCGCGGCGGTCTTCCGCGATACGCTCGGCCAGTGCGCGCTCACGCTCTGCCTGTGCCGCGGCGAACTCCTCTTCTGCGCGGATCTCTGCCGCGCGCAGGTCCTCGGTTGCCTGAGCCCCGCGAGCCATCAGCTCCTCGAACGTCTCCTCGGGTGGCGGAGCGACTTCCTCTGCGACGCGCTGGAAGACCGGAGCCTCGGCTTCGGCCGCCGTCGCAACAGGCGCAGGCGCCACGGGCGAAACCGCGGGGGCGGCCTCGGCGACCGGAGCTACGGTAGGCGCCGCGGCGGCGCGCTGGGTCACAGGTGCTGCGTCGACAATAGAGCGATCTTTCCCGAAGAACACGAACTCGTCGGCGCTGTTGTGCCCCTGCACGAAGTTCTTTCCGACGACCTCGGTCGGCAGCGTGACGCTGCGAACGGTGCCGTAGCGCGCGGCCTTCGCGGGGTCACTTGTCCACCAGTTTCCGTTCTGCGTGTTGTCGGGGCCTTCGCCGCGATACAGCGTGACGGTTTCGCCGGGCTTGAGATCCTGGAACCGCGTCGGGGCGGCCGTCGGTGCCACCTTCACGTCTTCCGGCAGCGTGCCGGCCTTCACGACCGAGCCGTCGTCGAGCTTCACGAGCACGCCGCTCTTGAGCAGCTCCTCGCGCACGGCGCCCATGAGCACCTTGTTCGCGCCCTTCGGCGGCGGGGGAAGCTTCGACCCGGCCTTCAGCTTGTCGACCGCCGCAAGGATGCGCGACACCACATCGGGGTCCGCCTTCAGCGCGGGGTCGAGACCACCGACCACCGTTTCGGTCTTGGGGTGGAGCGGGGCAGCCGGGGGCGTCGCCGCCACACTGTCGACCGCCGCGGCCTCTTCCGCCGCATCCGCTGGGCTGGTCTGCGCCGCTGCCTGGGCCGCGGTCTTCGGGGGCTTCGGAACCACGACCTCGCGCATGGCCGGCTCGCCGGCTGCGACGCGACCTGTCATCGCGTTCTGCGCCTCGTCGATACCCTCGTTGATGGCATCCTCGAGCTTGCCCGTGCTCGTGAACGCAGCCTTCTGCTGCGCCCCGACGAACACCTCGACACGGTAGGGAGCGCCCGGCTGCGGGCTTCGGATGGCGCGCACGACCACATCGCCGACGGCGACCTCGCCGCCAGCCTGGCTGCCGTCAGCGCGGGTCAGCGCCTTGAGCCGGTACGACGGGTCAGTGCCGGCCAGGGCGCCCCGCAGACGGGCGACAGCCGTCTGGACGTCCGCCACGTCGACGAAGCCGTCCAACGGCCCCGGACCCTTGGGGGCCGACACAACGTCTTCACCCTTCACGAACACGGGCTTGCCGTCGACCACGCGGATGTCGATGGATCGCCAGTACGTGTCGACCGGCACGCCACGGAGCTCCGCCGCACCACGGAGCATCTTGTCCATGGTCTGGAACGCCGCGAGCCACGCCTTGCGGTCGGCGGCCTTCGGAAGCTGCTGCATGGTCTGAATGAACTTCGCCGTGGCGAAGGCCGACAGGCGCTCCGTCCCTGGCTCCATCAGATCATCGAGGATCTCGGTGGGCACGACGTTGATCTTGGCGCGCGTCCCGAGCTCACGCTTGAGGAGCTCCGCCGCCATCATGCGGCTCTTGATGTTGGCCTCGACGGCCTCGCGCGCACGGTCGAACACCTTGAGGTCGTTCTGGTACAGGGTGTTGAAGTCGACCGTCTTCAGCGCCTCGATGCGGCCCGACAGACGCGCGGCCTGCGGGTAGAACGCAGCGCGGAACTCACGGGCGTCGTCTGCGCCCACAACAGGGTCGGCCTTGATCGCTTGGCGGAGCACACCGTCCTTCCCGAAAGCGGCCTTCGGGTCAGCGATGATGGCCGCCTTGTTGTCTTCGAGCAGCTTCGCCAGTCGGTCGTATCGCGGAGCGTCCGCCGCCGGCGCTCCACCAAGGCGCAGCACGTCGGCGCTCTTGGCACGAAGGTTGGCCGCGAGACCGCTGACTGCCTGGTCGATGGCCTCGGCCGAGTTCTTCGGCGCAGCCTTGAGGAACGCCGCCTTGGCGCGCTCGATGCGCTGGAAGTGGCGGCCGAAGTCGCCGGAGTTGACGTAAGCCTCGAGCGTCGGCCCGATGCCTTCCTTCTCTGACCGGGCCGCCAGCTCCGGGGCCTTCTTGGAGAAGTGCAGGAACGGGTAGCCCTTGACCGCCTCGCCGTAGATGGCCTCGGCCAGCTCAGGGCTCTGGTTCACGCCGACCGTGATGAGCTCGTCCCCGAGCGTCGGGGTCAGACTGGCGAGCTCGGGGTTCATCGCCTTGAGCTTCTCGGCAAGCTGCGCGTCCATGCTCATCTGCGCTTGCATGACCCCGTGGTTGCCCTTGCTCAGCTCGGGGTGCGACCGAATGGCCGACTCAACCTTGGTGGCCTTCTCGTAGTCGCCGGCCTTCAGCGCGGCGACCAGCTCGTCAAGCAGCGGTGCCGCAGCCTTCGCGATCTTGCGATCCTGAAGAACTCGACGGTACGCCTTCGCCGCCGTGTATGCGCCTTCCGCGGCTCCAGTGACGTCGGGGTAGAGGACCGTCGGCACGAGCGCCGCGAGGCCCGCGGCCGCACGCACAGGCGTGGACCGACCCTTCGTCTCGTCCAGCGCCGCGTCGATGAACGTCGCGCCGGTCTGCACGCCGCGCAGCGCGGCCTCGAGGTAACCTTCGTCCTTGTCCTTGGTGATGAGGCCCGAGATCGCAGACTGGCCGGGGATCACGACCGGCACACCCTTGACCTTGCCGACGGGCGACACGCCGAGGACGTCGAGCAGGCGGAGCGCCGTACCGGCCGGGCTCTCCTGACGGACGACGGCCTGGCCCTTGTTGTTGAAGCCGACGATCTCGACGTTCGGGGCCATAGCGGCAAAGGTGTCGCGCACGCCCGCGCCGAACCCCTCTCCGGTGCCGAGCGGCTTCGCCCGCTCAGCGTCCGTGATCTGCACGTCCTTGACGAAGACGCCGGGCGTCCACTGCCCGATGGTCTTCTTGGAGAGGATGTAGTAGACCGCGTCGCGACGCAGTTTGCCCATCTGCTCGTCGATGTCCTCCGACGCCGCCGTCAGACCGCGGTTTCGGACCTGCATCTTGACGTACTTCTCGATCCACTTCTGCGTGTTGCCGGGGCCGGCGTTCTGACCGTACATATCGGTCAGGCTGACGACCTCGGGGTTCGCCTTCTCGAACGAGTCGATGAACTGCGCGGCGATGCTGTACTGGTGCTCGCCGGGCTTCGTCGTCTCGATGATCTCATCAGGGGTGGTGCCGCCGACCTCGTAGCCCTCGCCGAACACGGGAAGGCTGGTGGTCGTCTCCTGGGCCTTCTGGATCCCGATGGTGCGCTGGGGCGCCTCGCCACGCTCGGCAGCCTGGTAGTCCGACGCGACACGATCCAGCTCGGTGAAGCGCTCGGTCGCCGGCTTGAACCCGATGACACCGTCACGCGTGCGGCGGTACTCGGCGAACGGAACGCCCTCGCGCGCCTTCTGCGCCATGTCCTCGACGTCGATGCCCTGAGCGCCTGCCACCTGGAAGAAGCGCTGCTTGTCGGGCACGCGTTCTCCCAGCGCGCTGATCGCCATTCCAGAAACCGGGAACCGCGCCGCCTTCTGGTAGAAGTCCTCGAGCGGCAGCTCCTCGAGAAGATCTGCGCGCATCTTCTCGGCCTTCTTGACGTCCTCGGCCGAGGGGGTTACAGGTTCAGCACTGGGGGCGCTACGCTCTTCTGCTTCCTTGGCTACCTTGACCGGGGCAGCGGGTGAAGCGGAAAGCGCCGGGGGCTTGGGCGCCGCTGCGACGGGCTTGGCGGCCTTCGCCGCGCGAGCCGCGGCGGCTTCCTTGAAGAACTTGTCGAGCTGCGGATCCGCCATCTTGCCCTCGGGTCAGGCGAGTATAACGCAACGCGACGCGCTTGGTAAGGGCAACACGAACCCCCGGCAGCGATGCTGTCGAAGGCTCAACGGTGGCGACTATCGTTACTTGGCGCGGCTCTCGGCTTCCTGGGGAGTGATGTTGAACTCCTGAAGATCTGCGAGCGTCTGAACCATGTCTCGGTTGGTGGCGCGGATCTGATCCATGAACTTCGGCAAGTCAGCCTCTGCGCGCGCGTCCCCCTTCGCCTTCGCCTCTTCCAGCGCCGTGCGCGCCTGCTCAAGCTGCAACAGTGACCTGCGCAGCCCCGAGAACTTGTCCTCGAGGGCAGCGGCGCGCGCGGCGAAGCTCTGTGGCTCCAACGGAGCATCAAACGCCTTCCGCCCCGCGCGCGCCCCGAACGGCTCTCCCTCCACCGTGGTCTCCATGTACGCCGTGGCGCGCGGCTCGAGCGCGCCGAGAGCCTTGGCGACAAGCGCTCCGGGCGCAAACCCGGTCGTGCGCATCTTTGGCGTCGCGGCACCGCGGCTCCCCTCGGAGCGCAGCTGCGCCACCTCTTGGAGCTTCTGCGCGTAGAACGGGTCGATCCCGGCTGTCGGTGCCACCGGTGCGACCGCTGGGGTGACGGGCACCCTCGGCGGAGCGGATGTGGTGCTTGTGGGACGGGAAGACGGCGTGACCGTCGGCTTGACGGGCGGCAGCCCGTAGGACGCGGCGACGTCGGAAAGCATCTGCCCGCGCCTTTGCTCAGCGCGGTTGCGCATCATCGTTTCGCGCACTGCCTGCCGCGCCGACTCGTCGACCACCGACATCGGGCCGCCGGGGGCCAGCCTGCGCGTCACCCCAGGGGCCAGCCGGCGCGCAGCGTCCAGCACTGCTGTCCCCACGACCGCGCCTGCGGCCGTTGGCGCCAGCCGGAGCGCGGAAGCCGCCTGACCGAGCATCTCTCCGGGCGGTGACGGACGCGGTTCGGGCTCGCGGCGTCCCAAGCTCACCTTCACCGGCGCCACGTCCAGCGAGGGCCTCGGCGCCGGGGCCACAGGCTCGACCGCCGGTGCTGGGGCGGGTGCTGGGGCGGGTGCGGGTGCGGGCGCGGGCGCCGCCTTCTTCGGCGGCTTCGGCGCAGGCGCCGCGGTCTTGGCCTCTGGGGCTGGTGCGGGCTTCGGTGCGGCAGCTGCTTGGGGGGCCGGCGTGGCGGTGGGCTTGTTGCTGGCGTTGACGCGACCCATCACATACCTCCCATGCGTTCCTTGCGGGCCTCTTCCTGAAGCTGCTGGAACGTCGCGAGCTTCTTCTTCGACCCGGCCGCACGCTCTTCTCGCGTCTTCATGGTGGCGATGTCGCCTGCGGTCTTCTTCGTCAGGGCGTCGAGCGACGCGCGGTCGACCTGCTGAGGCGCGGCTTGGCGGGGCTCCGGCCTTTCCGCGGTCGTGATGGGGGCGGCGCCGACCGCTTCCCTCGCCTGGCGACCTTCGACGATCCGGGCCAGGAACGGCGACGTCGCGAGCTCGGTCTCAGAGCTGGGCAGCCGCACGACCGGGGTCTCGCCCTCGATCACGGCGCCCTTGCCGAAGACGCGCCCGCCCACCGGCAGTGCACCCTTGCCCTCGATGCTGCGTGGAGTGCGGAGCCGCTCTCGCGCCTCGTCGGCGAGCTTGCGGGTCTCCTGCGCATACAGCGACGGGTTGAACTGCTTCAGCCCCTGGAGATCCTTGTACTGCCGCGCGAGGTCGCCGAACTGCGGCACGTAGCCCCCCTGTCCGCGGCCAGCCTCGCTGGTGCGCCGACCAATGAGGCCCATGAGCGCCTCGTCGCGGCCACGCATGATCGCCTCACTCTCGGGCGTACCCTCAGCGCCGAAGCGAGCCGCCGATGGGCGAGCGCCCTCTCGCGTCGACGTCGTCTTGGCTCCGGTCACGTCGGGAGCCTCGGTGAGTACATCCGTGCGCGCCACCGGCATCTCGCCGATGGCTCCGAGGCGCTCACGCTCCTTGGTGCGCTCCGCCGCCTTCTTCTCGTCCTCGGCGAACTTCTTGTCCGCAGCGCGCATCCCCTCATCGGGCCCACGGCCGCGCAGGCGCTCGATGAGGTCGCGGATCGGACGGCGGCGCGCGGCTCCAGCCTCACCACGCTGCGGCGCGGCCGGGCCGGTCGGAGGCGCGGTGCCGCCCGGGGCCGCTGCGCCACCACCACCCGCGGCAGCCGCCTCGTCGCTCTCGCCGCGGCGGCCTGGGATGAACAGCTCCGCTGCCGCGGCGCCGATGCGTCCGCCGATGGACTGGCGCTCCGCGGTGCGGTCTACGATGGCCTGCGCCGCTGGCGGCACGAGCGTCACGCGGGGAGAGGGCGCCTCGGGACGACGCGCCGCCTCTGGGAACACCGGCGGAGCCGGCGGTGCGGCAGGAGCCGCAGGGGCTGGAGGCGTCGCTGGGGCGGCTGCGGTCGGCGCCGCTTCGGGCGTCGCCGCTTCGGGGGACACGTCACCGGTCGGACCCTCGAAGTCGACGATCTTGCCCGCTGAGAGGGTGGTCTGTAGCTCTGGCGTGAACTCGTCCATCGTCCAAGAGCTCTTCTCGCCGCCCTTCGGGTTGAGTAGCGTGATGTTGCTGTTGACGAAGTCGACCTTGTACTTCTTGCCGTCGGCCGTCTGGATGGTTTTGGCGCTGAACTCGGACGGCACGGTCTTGCCCATAGCCCGAGCTGCCGCAGCAGCCGGAGACGCGATGGGCACCGTAACGCCTGTCTCGACGCCGCCCGCGGTCGTCGTTGGGATCTTGACCGTGGTCGGAGGCGCAACCGCCTCGGGCGGGCGCTCCAGGAACTCTGCGCGAGCTTCCTGCGCGAGCCCGGTGAGGTACGCCGTGTCTGCTTGCGGGACGCCCTGCGCCGCGAGCTTCTCGGCGTGCGCCTCGCTCATGCGACGGCGCCAACCCTTCGCAACGTCGCCGAGAGAGAAGCGGTCCTTCGTCTCGAGGATCTCGATGGTCGCGGGTACGCCACCGGGGATGCGGATCGCGCCGCCATCCAGTGAGATGGTGTCGCCCCCGAAGTTGGGGTCGGAGTAGTCCGCGGCGTGCTTGGCGTCGAGGTAGCCAGAGACCGTGTTCGTCCAGGTGCTGCGCATCTGGTCTTCGGTGCGCTCGGCGAGGGGTGCCATGCGCGCGTGCTTCTGGAGCGCCTCAGCGTCGCTCGGCTCCAACACGCCGAAGCCTGCGGCCCCTTCGGATGCGGAGAACAGCGCGGCCACCTTGTCGGGCGTGCTGATGTCGTCGTTCGTCAGGTAGCGCGTCGACCCGTCAGCTCCGTAATAGAGCGCCGGGACGAACTTCGCACCCTCCGGTGCCGTCGCAGGCTGACCCGTGGACGCGTCGAGCACGGTCCCGTCCGCCTTGCGAAGGTACGCCTTCCCGCCCACAGTCGCCATCTCCACGGAAGGCGCGTAGCCGCCCTTCTCGAGCGCCTCGGCCGCGGCCTGGGGCGGCACGAGGTTGCCGTTGGTGTCCATGTAGAACTTGCCGCTCGCGGCGCGATACTTCGCGATGACCCGCTCCCTGACGGCCGGGTCCTCGACGGTCACGCGCACGAACGCTCCGGTCGACTTGTTGCGCCGGATCGGGCTGTAGCGCCCCGGGTGCTCGGACTGCCACTTGTACAGCGCAATGGCCTTCGCGTCTTGGGCACCTGGGGTGTAGGTGGTCTCGCCAGTCGTCGGGTCGACGGACGCCTGACCGAGCTGCATCCCGTTGGCCTCGGCCCACTCACGGAACTGCGGGCTCGCGACCAGACGCGCGATGGGGTCAGCCTTCTGGCCGCCGTAGATGATCTCGCCGAGGCGGTCCGCCTCGCCCTTGATCTTCTCGAGCTGGGCGTTCTGCGTGACGACGAGCTCCTGCTCGGCTGCGATGTCCGCGGCGTCGCGCCCGAGCGCCTTCATCAGTCGAGGGCCGAGGTCGCTGGTGAACTTGTCGAGCTGCGCCTCGATGGACACTGCGCCTGGAGACCCCGCCTGGATGCGCGCGTACTTGCCCGCCGCGTCCTTGATGCTGTCGAGCTCTGCGCGGTTCTGGGCCTGAAGCGCCATCGTTTCGTCGCGGCGCAGGGCGCCTGCGTTGACGAGCTCGGTCCAGCGGTCCCGGACCTGCTCAGACCCGCCCTGCCCGAGCGCGGCGATGAGCCTCGGAGCCGATTCGGCGGTGAGCGGTTCGCCGATCAGCTTCTCCGCCGTGCGGTTCATGATGACGTCGATGTTCGGATGGCTCGGCCCCAACGGCTGGTTGGTGAAGTCGTCGAACCATGAAGTGAGCGTCTGGGCTGCCGCGACGGCTCCGGCTTCGCCACCGTTGGCCCGCGTGAAGGAACGCGCCGCCGCCTCGTACTGCGGCGTGGTGACGTTCGCCTTCAGCGTCAGCGCGGCGTCGACCTTCTCCGCTGCCTCGATGGCGTCCTGGAAGTTCTGCGCCGTGACACGACTGCTCTTGGCGCGCGTTTCAGCCACAGACGCGCGAGCCTTCGTGACGGTGGCGAACGCCTTCTGCTGCTCGGAGAGCTGCGCGAGGGCGCGCTTCGCCTGCGTTGCGTCGAGACCCTTCGCGAGGCT
>Ga0181352_1000308_pt1 | contig 21291 bp, 17 predicted proteins | sample Fa13VDMLBSN_FD_130103 | JGI IMG/M metagenome (GOLD analysis project Ga0181352, IMG submission 130103) | Freshwater viral communities from Lake Michigan, USA - Fa13.VD.MLB.S.N | ecosystem: Environmental > Aquatic > Freshwater > Lake | place: USA: Michigan | collected 2013-09-23 | reverse complement strand
GCTCCAGAATACCCCGATATACCTGAATACCCTGATGTACCTTGTGGACCAGAATAACCTGATATACCAGAGTAACCAGAAATACCGGAATAACCTGATGTACCTTGCGGTCCAGAGTAACCAGATGTGCCAGGTGTACCAGTTGGGCCTGAATAACCACTTGTACCATTAAGTCCACTGTAGCCAGATATACCAGAGTAGCCAGAAATACCAGAGTAACCGGACGATGCGGTTTGACCTGCTAGACCACTATAACCACTAAATCCACTATAGCCAGAAATACCTGAATAACCTGAAGTACCTATAGGTCCACTGTAGCCACTATAACCGCTAATGCCGCTATAGCCAGAAATACCACTATAACCACTAAAACCTGATATACCTGAGTAACCACTATAACCGCTTATACCACTGTAACCGGATTGACCTGTTATACCTGAGTAACCACTAAAACCAGAAATACCACTATAACCAGATACCCCGGAGCCGCTGTAACCAGATATACCAGAGTAACCACTAACGCCGCTATAGCCACTAATACCGCTGTAGCCACTATAGCCACTAATACCGCTATAACCACTTAAACCACTATAACCACTAGTACCACTAAAACCAGAAATACCAGAGTAGCCTGATATACCACTATAGCCTGATATACCTGAATAACCTGATGAAGAAGCAGCGCCCCCCGCGCCAGAATAACCGCTTATACCGGAATAACCAGATACTCCAGAACCGCTATATCCGCTTAAACCACTATAACCACTTAAACCGCTGTAGCCACTAGTACCACTATAGCCAGAAATACCTGAATAACCTGACGAAGAAGCAGCGCCTCCTGCGCCAGAATAACCGCTTATACCGGAATAACCGCTTATACCGGAATAACCAGATACTCCAGAACCGCTATATCCGCTTAAACCGCTATAACCAGAAATACCTGAGTAACCACTTATGCCGCTATAACCAGATATACCAGAATAACCACTATAACCACTTACACCACTATAACCAGATGTACCAGAATAACCAGATGTACCAGAATAACCAGATGTACCAGAATAGCCGGAACCGCCCCCAGAGCCTGCTTGACCAGAATAACCACTAATACCAGAATAACCAGAATACCCTGATACTCCGGAGCCACTATAACCAGACGTACCGCTAAATCCGCTTATACCACTATAACCAGAAATACCTGAGTAACCTGATATACCGCTATAGCCTGATGTACCTGAATAGCCTGATGTACCTGAGCTTCCTCCAGTACCTGCTTGACCACTGTACCCGCTAATACCGCTGAAGCCACTAAAACCGGATATACCACTATAACCACTTATACCGGAATACCCTGAAGGGCCGGAGTATCCCGAAATGCCACTATAACCTGAATATCCAGAAATACCAGAGTAACCAGACGTACCAGTACCACCTCCAGCACCAGAATAACCAGATATACCTGAATAACCACTTATACCACTATAACCAGACGTACCAGAAGCGCCGGACGCTCCGGGACTGCCACCAGTACCGGCGGCCCCAGAATAGCCCGAATAGCCTGAGAGACCTATATCAGTAATAATATTATTATTACCGTTATCAACGTAAGTAGGGTAGTATACAGTAGTACCAGTATTAGATTCGTTATCAGCATTACCGGTAACACGAATATTAGCACTGCCACTATCAATAATAACTGATGTAGATGGTCCTCTAAAAATATTATTTGCTACTATATTAGCTACACAACCTTCCCCGCCTACTCCAGATTGTGTACCGAAGTGTATACCATAAGTGGCCGGGCCATAAATTTCGTTACCAATAATAGAAGACTCAAAAACACGTAATAAACGTATTATTTCGTCTTCTGCTATTACAAACGAGCTGTTCATGTAGAACGATGAAACATTCTCTAACCAAATTGCTCTACTACCTGCTCCTCTAGCATCAATGTGAGTGTTAGTTACATATAGACCAGCGCTTCTTAAATTGCCTGGCGCTCTGTACATGTAAATACCGTACTTGACATAGACAAATACGCACCCGGTAAATGCTACTCCTTCTTGGTATACCGGACAGTTAAAGCCGTATTCCCAAAAGTTAAAATTAACGTTATTAAATAACGCATTAACGCTAATATTAGTAAACTCTACAGCTGAATTGGAATCTGCATTGTCGCCGCCACCACCCTCTAAAATGCTATCGCTAATTAAAAGATTAGAAGCATAAGAAGCAACAACACCACGAGACCAGTATGTACTACCACCAGTAATTGTGGTATTAGTAATTCTTAATTGATTACGTACGTGGGTCGAAGCTAAAGGTAACCCAGCATATTTGATACACGGAGCAACTGCATAAGCTTCAAAGCAGACATTATCTACCTCTAAAACTGTATAAGAAGCGGTAGAATGAAAATCTATACATCCATCAGTATCGTAGCACCGAACAACACTAGATGTACCGTCGCCGACTATACCAATATCAACTGCTGAAGAAATTACTATAGAATTAGTGTAGTAGGTTCCAGAAGGAAAATAAACCGTGCCGCCGGCTGCAGACGCTTTAGCGGCATTGAATGCAGCACTAATTGCTGCGGTATCATTTGCAATACCGTCACCTACTGCGCCATATTCTTTTACACTATATGTTAAACCTGCCCCTGAGTAACCGCTTTTACCAGAATAACCTGAGTAACCTGAAATACCAGAATAACCAGATGTACCGGAGCCGCTATAACCACTAATACCTGAGTAACCGCTAATACCGCTATAACCAGAAACTGAAACTATTGTACCGTTTTTTCTAAAATCTCCGGTAACATTAATATCTCCTTGTACGTCAAGTTTGTAGTCGGGTACTTTACCTACACCAACATTATTACCTGAAAGTACAATACTATCATTAGAAGTAAACCCTCTGTTACCGTAAACGTCGGATATTGGAACATAATTATACCCTGAAGTTCCTGACGGGGTACCTAAATTAGGTTCAGCGTTAGATAGCCCTAAAAATTGATAGCGGGCCGGGTCCGCACTTAATGGCGGTACAACCGGCACTCTATCACTAATAAGTTGAGGTTGATTGTATGTAGCCATTATTGGGTATTAACAGCTTCGAGCACGCTTATAGTAAAGTTTACAGAGCTATTTGCTCCAGCTGATATAATAAGTTGATCGGCAGTACCTAATACTAGTTTTCCAACTGCAATATTGACTGCATCATTAGCAGGTATAGTAAAATTTTTTACTAATTCGTATAAAGAACCTGGTGTACCGTTTGCAGAAACTGATACTGTAACCGATTGATTAGATGCAGATAAATTAGTGGCTACTGCAGATAAAATAATACCAGCTCGGCTAGAAGGAGCTGTATAAATTACTGTAGGAGTTGTAGTTACTGCAGTACTAACTCTTCTGAAATAGTTTAACGGTATAGAGGCCATATTATTATTTAGTTTATTCTAATGCTAGTGTTAACGGGGTTACTAAGGATAATATTGAGCGATTAAACGTTTCTCCTTCAATGGTACCGGTTGACTGTACTACTTTAAATCCAGCACCTACTTTAAAATCCCCCTCTTGATTGGTGCTTGTCCAATAAACTGCTCCACCACCGGATGCAACTGCTTCTAAATCTGGATTACCTACACCGCCTAAAGCGGGTACTGCCGAGGCTAATTGTATACCAGAGCCAACGTACTCCATAGTGTGAGAACTTGAAGTAATAGTACTTCTAATATAGAAATTTACAGTTGAACCAGCGGATAATGCAGCAGTTAAAGTGCTAGTTGCTACAATAGTGTATTTGTAGTTAATTGCATCAGTTTGAGTTACACTATCAATAGTATAAAGAGTGTCATCTCCAACTACTTTAAATACTAATCCTAGATAAGGACGGTCAACAGGTAAACTATAAGTTGGATAAGTTCTCGGTGTAATAGCACTTACTGAAATAGTATCGGTTCCGTCGCTTACTACTGCAAGAGTACCAGTTAGTACCGGTGTTGAAGAATAACCTACTGCAACTAGACCTGAAAGACCGAAAGAACAGTTAGATGTATTAATTGAACAACTACCACCGTTATCAGCTCTTACACCTTCAGTGCAGCAAATTGTAAATGTAGAGACTAATTGGGCATAACCATTGTTTGTTATGTATATACCTTTACCACCTTGGTTAAATTGAGTAAAGGAGTCAGTAACAAAGCTTCTTAAATAGCCTGCTGCAAGACTACCATCAACTGTTATACCACAACCAGCACTTAGACCGCTTGCTCCGGTAGTAATAGAACTACAACCTTGTATGTAAGGGCTTGTAACAATAAATGGTTTAGAAGCTGGAGCAGTTATCTCGTAACCAGCAGTATTAAATGCAATTGCAGTTAAAGCTGCATTAGTTAAGTTTGGAAACGCTGCCGCAGCTGCTGGCTCGAGATGGTTTCTAAATGTAAAGCCCCAAACATAAACACTATTAACACACCATAGTATGTCATATTGTTGGTTAGCTGGGTATATATTTGTTCTTCTCAGGTTATCACCAATAAGAGAAACATTAGATGCTAGATAAATTGGATTTTGTTCAGTATAGTCTCCTGACGAAACAAATATTGTAATTTTAGTACTAGGGGTTGCTGCAGCTACAGCAGCTGCTTTCTTTATAGTTAGGAATGGTCTACTTTGAGTGCCAGGGTTACTGTCATTACCATCTTTTGAAACGTACAGTCTGTTTGTTTCTGCTAATGAAGCACCGCTATAACCAGATATACCAGAATAACCTGATACACCTGAGTAACCACTATAACCAGAACCAGCAGCCGCGCCGGCTATACCAGAATAACCGCTAATACCAGAATAACCAGATACTCCAGAACCACTGTAACCGCTTATACCGCTATAACCACTTATACCGCTAAAGCCGCTATAACCAGATATACCACTATAACCAGATATACCACTATAACCAGAACCAGCAGCCGCGCCGGCTATACCAGAATAACCGCTAATACCAGAATAGCCAGATACACCAGAACCGCTATAACCACTCGTACCACTGTAACCTGAAATACCACTGTAACCACTATATCCAGAATAACCTGAGATGCCTTCAAGGCCACTATAGCCAGAAATACCGCTAAAGCCTGATATACCGCTATAGCCACTTTCTCCTGTTGGGCCGGAATAACCGCTTATACCAGAATAACCAGATACTCCAGAACCACTATACCCGCTAATACCGCTGTACCCACTTATGCCGCTATAACCACTGAACCCGCTATAACCAGAAATACCACTATAACCAGATGTGCCACCTGTACCTGCAGTCCCTGAATAACCACTGACACCACTAGACCCGCTATAACCAGATATACCTGAATAACCACTTAAACCGCTATAGCCAGATGCGCCACCTGTACCTGCAGTCCCTGAATAACCTGACACACCACTATAACCACTAATGCCAGAAGTACCTGAATAACCACTAGGGCCTGAATAACCTGATATACCTGAATAGCCTGAAGTGCCTGAGCTTCCTCCAGTACCTGCTTGACCTGAATAACCAGATTGCCCTGAAAAACCTGAAAAACCTGATATACCGGAATACCCGCTAATACCAGAATAACCACTAGGGCCTGAAAACCCCGATATACCCGAATACCCTGAATAACCACTAATACCACTATATCCCGATATACCCGAATACCCTGAATAACCACTAATACCTGAATAACCAGAAACCCCTAAGGAACCTGAAATACCACTATAACCGGAAAAACCGCTATAGCCTGAAATACCAGAATAACCGCTAATACCTGAATAACCACTAATGCCTGAAAACCCTGATGAAGAGGCAGCGCCCGGCTGACCACTATACCCGCTTATACCAGAATAACCAGAAATACCTAAAGCTCCTGAGTAGCCTGAAATACCTGAATACCCCGACGTGCCTTGCGGACCACTATAACCCGAACCACCGGCTGTACCGCTAAAACCAGAATTACCAGAATAACCACTTGTGCCTGAGTAACCGGAATAACCAGAAGTACCAGAATAACCAGACGTGCCTTGCGGACCACTGTAACCGCTTATACCACTATACCCGCTAATGCCGCTGTACCCACTTATGCCGCTATAACCACTACCCCCACTATAGCCGCTACCACCACCAGTGCCAGAATAACCACTCGGACCAGAATAACCGGAGACACCACTAAAACCAGAAATACCTGAGTACCCGGATGTTCCGGATCCACTATACCCTGAAATACCACTATAACCACTATAACCGCTTATACCACTATACCCGCTAATACCACTATAACCGCTTATACCGCTATAACCTGATATACCAGAGTATCCTGAAATACCAGAGTACCCTGAAGTACCGCTTATACCACTATATCCTGAAATGCCTGATCCGGAATATCCCGAAAAACCACTATATCCAGAACCGGCGGCGGAACCCTCTAAACCAGAATAACCTGAATAGCCGCTAATACCGTTTAAGCCGCTAAAACCAGATCTGCCTGAGTAGCCGCTAAAACCACTATCTCCGCTAAATCCGGAATAACCGCTAAAGCCGCTTACACCACTAAAACCTGAATAGCCTGAATAACCGGAAGCCGAAGCAGAGCCTGCTTGTCCAGAATAACCTGAATAACCTGAAGTATTATCCAGGCCGGTTATCATCGATGTATGAACTTTATTTAAAGTAGGCATAGGTTAACGTGGTACTACAAGTACATTGGTATTTATTGGAGGGGGTTCTACAAATGTTATGGTTTTATTAGGCAAACTTACACTATAATTTGTATTGGGTATTTGAGTAATACCATCGACAGTAACAATATAGCTATTAGCATCAGATGATGTTATATCTGGTGTAGAAAAAGTTGTGGTTGTACTGTCGCCAACAAATGTATAATATGTAGCTGCCATAGATTTATTAAGATGTTGCTGCTGCGCTTATAACTTCTGCTATTAAATAATCTACTGGAATATCATAATCCCCAGAAGTGTAAAGATCTATAGAAACATCAGGTTCCTGTTGAATATATTTACTAGGTAAAACATTTGGGTCTCGGTCCAAATAATTACTAGTATCATATAATTCTTGTATTTCTATAGTAAACGTTTTTGATATGTCTGGTAATAAGGGTAAAACATTTAAAATATTAGGGTCAGTAATAGTAAGACTTGTAACAATAGACGCATTAGCTGTGGTTTTACGAGTGAAAGCATTAAGAAGATATGTATAAAATAAACGCTCTAAAGATACATTAGTACCTACTAGATTATATTTTAATTTAGTATAACCAATTTGATTACGTTTATTAGCTAAATACACTGCAATATCCTTCATACGTCGAGCATATGCTACGATTACTGCCTGTAAACTAGTATCGTTATCTATTATAACATTTTCAAAAAATAATTTTTCAGCAGGAGTGCGAGGGGCTATGCCGATCTCTAATAAAAAGTTTTTATAATACTTTTTTACAGCATCTATTGCTTTAACTTGCTGCTCATTATTATTAATATACCAATTTCTTACGTAACTAGTATAAAGTTTAAAAGCATCATTAGTTGCAACGTTTTCATTACGAGTTTTCCAATCTTGAAATGAATACGGTTTAATTTTATCTCCTGCTGTTGCAGTAGTTATAGTGTTAGAAGCAGCAGTAATTAAAGTTGAAGAGGCCATGTTATTCGATTAAACCTAAACCTTTATGAATGTTAAAATTAAATATTTGTTCAAGTCTACCACCATCTTTTACCCAGTCTACATTAGAAGAAACATGCTCAGATAGAGTTGTGTATTCATCATCCCAGTTAATAACACCCTCGGCTTGAGTTAAATTAGGGGTAGAATCGTAAACGTAGAATTTATAGTATAGTTTTATTGGGGTCTGTAATCCCGAACCAAAAAAGGCGCTTAGTGGATAAGATGAAAGCGGATATGTATTAATTGGATATGCAGTAGTAGGAAATAAGTATTGTAAATTAAGTGCTGTTACTACTGAATATGAAGTAATAAAAGGTACTTCTATAAGTTCAAAATATTGAGAATTGACAATACTGTTTACAACTATTTTTTGACCGGCTGAAACTATAGCAGTGTCTATATTGTAAGCAGTTAATATTCTACCTAAGTTTGAATGAGCTGAAAGAGTAAAATCTCTATTAAATAATGAACGAGCACCCCAAAGTTTGCTTTGTGGTATAGAAAACGTATCAAAGACCTGTCTTAAAGCAGGCGGAGATTTAAAATTATAGTTATCGTATTCTACTTGTAAAGATTTGGCTATAGAATAAAATTCATTTATATTACAAGTTACGGGGTCAGCAACATTAGCTGTAAAATTAGCTATTTTTTCGTATATTTTTGTACCAAAATTTTCATCAACTTCTGCGCTAGTACCTGCAACAGTAGTTAAATAACTATCAAAGAATACTGAGTTTTCATTAATAGTTGACTGTAAAGCATATTGTTTTAAAGTCGGTCCGTAATCAAACCCTTCATTAAATTTACGAGAGTAAAGAGTGTTATAAAAATCAATTACTTGTATTTGCGTGCTAGACCCAGATACGGGCGCGGTAACTATACTACCCGGTATAATTAAAGTGTTTGGATTAAAACCACTTAAAGGGCTTGCAGATGGATCTAAAACGTAAGTAATACCGCCTTCAGAAGTCGAAAGATTAATAGGCGCTATACCTGAAAGTTGCATAGTGCCTACTGAGTATGGAATAACAGTAGTTTCAAACCAGCCGCCTGTATAATTAGCATCATCATTATAACGAACAAAAGAACCAGATGCAAAATTACTTAATACTGCTATTGTGCCTATAGAATTTGCGCTTAAAGATAAAGGTCTATCATTAAAAGTAGCTATAGCTGAATTGGTAGGAGAGCTGTTAGCAGAAAGAGAAATATTAACTATATTACCTGTATTAAACTGATTAATTAACCCGACATAAGGTAACTGTAACAAAGGTTTGTCAGACAAATACGCTCTAGTATCAGTATAGATAGGGCTATTAACTGTAGTAATGAATTTACTTTCAACACGAGGCCAATACGTAGGGTATAAAGGTAAATAGCCATCAAGAGTAAAAGAAATGTGATCTGGTACTAATGCTTGTATGTAGTATTGACTAGAAAGAGCGACTAAAGAGTTAGAATATGAAAAAGAATTACCATATTCAAATTTTTGCGGGTTATATATTTTTTCAGTATTATATCTAATCCATAAAGTGGGTGTATTTATACCTGCTGATAAAGTATATACGTAACCCAAACCACTATCATATGTAGTTATAACAGTTGTATACTGAGATGGAAGATCATCAATATAATAAAAATATATTGTACCGGTATGCCCTACTAAGACCCCGTTATCTGAGCGTACACCAGATGATAAAATACGAACTTCAGTACTAGTTAGTGGGGTATAAGAAGTAAAAATGTCTCCGTCTTCTGTATCTGTGCTAGGTATAGTGGTAAACCGCCATTGGGGTCTTAATCTACTATATTGAGACGGTAAAACTTCAGAAGCAGGTTGAGAAAAAGAATTTTCTGAGTAAAAATCAAAAACAATACTACTTAATACGGTACTATTAGCTGTAAAATTAAACGCAAGCGGTATAGCACCGCTAACAGTACCTGATTTGCATGACTGATAACCGTGCCAAATTGCTCCATACGTGCCGGGCTGTCCAGAACTTAAGTCTGGCCATGCGGTATAATTCCAAGTAAGATTATCTGTTAAATAATTACCTGCAGTTATAAGAGTTGAAAATGTTAGCTGCTGAATGCCAGGCCCGATTAAATTAAAATCAGTACTACCTATACGTAAAAGTAAAGATGAGAGTGTATCAGTACCTGAACTACCAGAAACCGAAATAATACTGTTATTAAAATTAAAAGCTCCAAGTTTTACTTCGTATATACCGGGCCAGTCATACGTGTGTTGTACGTTATATCCCAGTTCGTATGTTCCGTCACCAAACCACCATATTAAATAGTATGTTTGAGTTACAGATGCTTCATTGAATCCTTCGTTAGGTACTACAGAGCAAGTAAAGGGTGTTGCTTTAGTAAAACCGCTTAACGGTAAACTAGAAAGTCCTATTACCGAAATGCCTGATATACTATTGCTCTGTAATAAAGCCATCTTTAGAAGTTAATAATAGACGTTGTTTGGCTTAAACCTGGTAATATTACCACTCTAGCCATTATTTCCTCTATTCTATCTAAATAGATGGTTTGAAAATCAGATAAAGTAAACGTTTTGGTAGTTACAGTAATGTCTTGTTCAGGGTAAGACGGATTCCATACTATTAAAGATACTCCGTTTGTAACGACTCCATTATTTTCAGTTGTAACAGTCTTAACGCCATCTATAGAAAGAATTTGATTAGTTAATTCATTAGGGTTAACGGTTGATCCTAAAACCGCGCTTACCGGGTCAAAATATGTAGTAAGAATAGTTCTAACTTTGTCTTTAATTACAGAGGGTACAACTTTAGCATTATCATTTAATGCTACAACCAAAGTAGAGCTTGCAACATCAGTCAATGTAAGTTGTTGATACTGGGTACCTATAGAAACAGCTTTATAAACCGGGTCCATTATAACGACCTGAGAGGTAAGCATCTTTTTATCTTCTACGTTAGAAATAATAAGCTGTTTTTGAGCAGGGGTTAAATAACTAACGTAGTTAACGTTTAAAAGTTTTGTTGCTTTAGGTAAAGCGTAAACATAAACATTATTAAAATTACAGCTATCAGCAAAATTAACTTGGTTATATAATACTCTATAATCACTGCCCGGGTTTGTAAGACCTATATCGTAAAGATATTTTATATGATTAGTAATATAGCTGTTATTGTTATAAACTTTAACATCATTAATAATATTTGCAAAAGCAGATTTTATATAAGATACAAAATCATTTGGAGTTACTAGACGAAATTGAGATTTGAATGAAGCAGGCGCGTACTTACGTATACTATCTACCGACTCTATAGGGGTATAAGAAGTAGAAAGATTGTCGTTGGTATAGTTTAAATACGTTATATTAACATCGGTTAATAAAGTTAAGTCTGAACTTATTACATTAGCTGCAATTTGATTAAACTGTATAGTATTATAAAGAGCAGCTTGGCGACCGTTTATTGCTCCGGTACCTACTTCTCCTGCAGCACCGAGTGTTTCTAAATAATAAACTGCAATAATATCGTTAAGTTTTAACTGGCGACCGTTAATATCATCTCCAAATTTAATTTCGTAATTTTTATTTTCGTTTAATCTTATTTCAAACTTAGCCGCGGTTGCGTTCTCTAGATAAAGAGATTCAGTACGAGACCACTGGGACCAAAGACCGGTATCTATATCTTTTACATAAACGTCAATATTAAAATGATCTATAATATTATTGTTACCTGGTATTATAAAAACTATTTCATTAGACTCTCCTCTAGCAGTATAAAGAGGATATTCAATATACTTGCCTTGGTATAAGAGATATTGATTACCTACTTCAGTTAAAACCTGCAAACCTGTTACTGTTTTTGTAAAAGTAACGTCTGTGTTAAAGGAATAAGGGGCATTGCCTGCTCTAATAAAAGTGTAGCGAGGTATTGTGTATGTGCCTATACCTAACTGTGAAGTTGCTGAAACTGCAAAACTTAAAGTTGGAGCTTGAGCGCCTACTGGAGAGTAATTAAGCTGTTTAACAATACGGTTAATATTTTCATATAACTGCGCTTCATTAAACATACTTTCAGTAGCAGTTTGATTCATGTAATACATTAATGTATGAAATGAATATGAAATAATATTGTTTATTGCATTGAGGTTAGACCCTTCGTAAGCCTGATCGGTAAAAAGACCACTGTTAGACAGTTTAGTACGAATAAAATCTTTTAACGAAACAGCATCAAATGCAACGTATTCGTTTTTACCTATATTGAGATCTGTTGAATCTGATGCTGTGTTCATTTTATACTAATAAAGAAAAACCTTCTTTGTTGAGAGTTCCTACTACTTGTACGTTTTTGTTAAGAGATGGCACTGAAATACTTAATGTAACTATGTACATTTGCTCGTCGGGGTTTATGTCTATGTTAACGTTTTGTACTCTTACGCGGGGTTCGTAGATTGTAACGTCTTTAACTATTTTAGCACCTATAATACGGGCTATAGTCGATGATACCGGTTCAAACAAGTACTGTAATAAATTTAATCCATAATCAGGATTTAACAAATTTTGGCCAGGTAGGGTATTAAACAAAGTCTTAATAGAATTCCTTATGGCATTCATATCGTAATCTGCTTTAACATCTGTATCTACTGGATTAGTAAAATCTAAATGTAAATCTGAATATAAATACTTGTTGGTAGTTATTTCTGTTTTTTTGAAAACATTAAAAGTAATACTTGCCATTTTTAATACTTAGGAATAGATAATAAAAACCATAAGTAATATTACATATTTTATGAAGAACAGCAAATTTGTCCCTCTCTATGAGACTATATACAACCGTTTTAAACAAGGTCACGGATTCCTCGAGGGAGATGTTGTAAAACTTAAAGACGGCTACAAGTCAGCTGATAGCTATAAACAGCTGCCTGAAACTATCAAGCAGCGTTTGGAAGATATAGCTAAATCTGGTATGAATATGCGTCTTGGTAGATTGCATACACCAGATGCTCAATATGGTTCTTTTGGCTACTTAAACTTACCAGCTACTCACGCTGATTTATATCAAGAAGTATCTCCTGGTAACTTTGGTAATTTAGTTACCATACCTTTAGATATTGTTGAAACTATTGATACCGGTGTAAACCTACCTTCAGTATCCGATGCAGTAAAAGGAGATTCAAAAAATACTACATATCAACAACCTGCCAAAAAATCTACAAGAAAAAATCCAGCTACTGATGAACAGACTAAAGTAGGAGAGGATCAAACACATGCTAAAAAGGGAGATTATAAGCTGCCTGAAAAGAACGCTAATAAACTTCCAGGGGCAAATAGTTATAATGATGAAAAGCCATCTAAATTTAAAGCTTTACCAAAAAATCAAACTAAGCCAAAAACTCTAAAAGAAAACGTAGAAGCTCTAGAAAATATTTACGCCCAAATTCTTACTGAAGATACAGCTGTTGCAGCTGGAGATGTTTCTGAAGCAGAAGAAAAATTATTATTCGGCAAAAGACAGCAAGTAGAAGAAAATATGGTAAAGCCAGAATGCTGGAATAGAGAGACAAAGACAGCTATTGATGAATGTTGGAATGAAGACGGTTCTCTAAAAGATGAATGCTGGTCTAATAAGCCAATGGACGAAAATTCTGAAAAAGCAGCTTTAGCAAGTAAATTGTCTAGACAAGCTTTAGGGTTAGAAATAGACGAAACAGGAGAAGCTTTAACTAAAGAAGCCCCTGTAAAGCCAGGTAATTCTAACGATCCTTTTTACAACTGGCCGCCTTGGGCTACTGCAGAAGCTGAGCCAAAGCAATAAGGCAGCTGAAGAAGTTAATTTCTTGATCCATCACTAAAGAACTTTTATATAGACTCTCAGAGACTTGCAATAATGCAAGTCTCTTTTTATCTTCAGATAAAGAACTTTTATAAATAGCATTAAAAAGATCTTTAAGTAATTTAGGGTAATCATTGCCAAACGTTTGCTCGCTTTCAATAACAAGTCTACGCAAAGACATAAGATCTTCTCTATCTATAACTTTGCTTAAAATCTCTTGGGCAAACTCTTCGTTATTGATAGTGCCTTTAATGCCTAATTTACCATCAATAACGTTGCGTTGTACGTAATTAATAATTCTACGTAGGTCGGGATAGTTATAACGTATTACCTCTTTAAGGTGCTCAACTTGCTCCCCGTCAAAAGCTACTTGCTCATTTTGAAGAATAAAAACTATTCTCTTAGCATATTCTCTAATAGGGGGAGTAAAATCAGTAAAAACTTGACAGCGAGATTGAATGGGCTGAATAATACGATGTAGATAATTACCAGTAAGAATAAAGCGGGTATTGCCGGCGTACTCCTCCATAACATTGCGCAAAGCTCTTTGACCAGCGTCAGTGAAATTATCAAATTCATCCAAAAAGATAACTTTAATCTTTCCATCGATACTTTTAGTCTGCGCAAACGATAAGATAGAGGTACGGACTTCGTCAATACCATTCTTTTCGCTAGCGTTAATGTATAAGTACTGAGCATCTAAAATTTCATTAACAATTACCTTAGCAAGCGTGGTTTTTCCAGTCCCTGCATTGCCTACTAAAAGTATATTTGGTATTTCTCCTTTGCGTTTACACTCTTCTACAAAAGAGCGCATCGTATCAGACAAAACCATATCGGCCAATTTAGTTGGCCGATATTTTTCTACCCAAATATTTTTGAGTTGTTCGTTAATAGACATTATTTTTTATCAGAAGAACCAAAGCCTTTTTCGCCACGCGCTGACTCAACTACTTGATCAGTCCATTCTACATCTGCTTGAATAAGAAGATAAACAATAAGTTGAGCTACTTTATCTCCAGGCTTAAAGGTTTGATCTTCGGTACCGAAATTATAGAGCTTGATGCCCATATCTCCACGGTAAGGATTATCAATAATACCAAAATGCGGAAAAATATGCTTTTTGAATCCTACACCAGATCGACCTTCTACTCGAATCCAGTAACCAGGAGTAATATAACCAAGCTTGAGACCAACAGGTGCAATAGCCCAGCTCTTAGCGGGTACTACTACATCGCTAACCGCCGTAAGATCTAAGCCAGAATCCCCAACATAAGGGTCTGAATGATTAAACTTAGGTAGTACTGCCGCTTCATGTGTCTTGACGAATTTAATTGTTACAGGAAACATATAGACGTATAGTAGAGTATAAACTTGATAAATCAATCCTTGCCATAAGTATTCTTAATGAATCCTCCTCTACCTGACAACCAGCCTTCTGATAATCAGAATGTTATTAATCAGATAGATAATTTTATTGCTGGTTTAAGTAAACCACCGGATACTACTATTGCAACCGCTGTAGTCACTAGAACTAGTACTGTTACAGCTGCAGAAGAAATTAAAGTTGATGCTCCTAAAACCGATGCAGAATTACAAGATTTTATTTTAAAAAACTCTGCTAAACTAGCTGAATTAAGCATAAAAAGTGTACAAGAATTACAAAAAGTTACCGTTGCTACCGGAGATCCAGAACAGATGGCCGGACTTGCAAGTTTAATTACTGCAGGGGCTGGAGCTATAGAAACAATAAACAAAATACATATACAAAATAAAAGAGCTGAAGTTGCAAAAGACGTAAAAAAGCTTGAAATAGAAGGTAAAAAAGAAATACAAAAGCTTAAGAATGACGGGTACCTTAATTTGCCTCAAGCTGGTACTAACATATTAATTGCAACGCGAGAAGAAATAATAAAAGAATTAACAGGTAAAGTTAAAAATAAAACTAACGACGCTTCTTCAGGCGTCGAGGTAATTGACGTACAGGTGCAGGAGCAGCCTCAACTACAGCAGGAACCGGTAAAGGAGTAGCTTGTTTATTGTCTTTAGTTTTACTGTAAATAGTTACCCCTACCATTGAGAGTACCGTTAAACCTACAACTGTCCCTATTACCCAAACAGGGGCTGTAGCGATAGTATAAGCTAGGGCAAATGAAGATATAGAAATTATACCTAAATTAATACTTTTCATCAGACCTGCAATTATAAGAAATATTATACCGACACCAACTAAAGCTTTAACCATATAACCTATATATTCCTGACGTTGAGCTTCTTTAGCTAATTCTACTTTATCAGCTGCTTCTTTTTTTAAACGTTCAATTTCAGCGTTTTTATCAGCATTTAGTTTATCAATAGCAGCTTTGTTTTCAGCTCTTATTTTTGCCTTTTCTTCTTCTTTTTGTCTTATTAACTCTGTAGCTTTATTATATGCTTCAGCTGCAGCTTTTGCTTCTTCAAAAAGCTTATCGTATTTTTTTAATAGATCACCATAGGTTCTCTTGCGATCATTTTCTACCTCTTGTTTTATTTGATCCTGTATAGTTACCGGTAAAGGATCTAAACGAAACATATTTTCCTTAGCTCTAAAATGCGCTATTGCCACATCAATATCAGTTTCTTTTTTATTTTCAGTAGCGTATAATATGCCGTAATTAATTTTACTTATTTCATTAAAATTTTTGTTATCTATTTCTTCTCTCTTTTTATAAGCATCTGCTAATTCTTTACGAAACGTTTCATATTCTTGCTCCATTTTTTTACGAGCTTCTTCTACTTTTTTATCGGCTTCGCTTAATTGTTTAACGTTTTCACTATCTTTTTTAGCAGCTGCTACGGATGCAGAAGAACTACCACCAGTTAAATTCTTCCAAGAATCTGGCATTTTTAATCCAGGTACCATACTGCAACCCATTAGTATTAACGGTAAGATTAATGCAGTTATTTTCTTCACAAGAATATTTACATTAAAAAAGGGAGAGATTTCTCTCTCCCTTGTGTATCAATTGGCAATACGATTAGGTAATGTCAATAATCTTTTTGCCACCGTTTTCCACTTTGTTTTTAGGAAATACCAAAGTAAGAACCCCATCTTTCTGTTCAGCTTTTGCCTTATCCAGGTTATAGCTATTGCCAACGGTAAAGCTACGACTGAAGGTTTCCTCTTGGGATCCACCCTTGTGGATTACCTTGCGAGCACCTTCAATCGAAACAACTCTACCTTCGACCGAGACAGTGGTTTTATCTTTGGATACACCGGGAAGATCCACCTCTACAGTGAGTTCGTCCCCCTCTTTAAACCTTACAGTGTCTCCTGTACGGCTTACGTCACCCCAAAAGAAGGGATGATCGAATGGATCCCTATTGAAGATAGATTCAATAAGGGATGTTGTTTTATAGTTAGCTAGGTTACTATTGTAGTTAGTTAGTTTTGTCATAGTAATGCGCTTACGCGCAATATTAATTATAAAACAAAAACTAAAAAATCAATTAAGATTCACAACTCGAACACGTTAGGATTGAACGAGCTAGCTCTTGAGCGGGATTTGCCGAGCGCTGATAGTAAAGACTCTTAATACCATTTTCCCAAGCAAAGATAAGCAAATCATTGACATCCTTTGGCTTGGTGTTGGGTGGTACCATTAAGTTAAGAGACTGGCCTTGATCGATATATTTCTGGCGAGCTGCTGCTTGAATAACGATCTCTTTTTGACTGATTTCACCAAACGTCTTAAACACATCCTTTTCCTCTTGAGAAAGAAACTCAAGGTGTTGAACTGATCCACCTTTTACAAGTATAGACTTCCAAGTGCCTTCAGTATTCTTACCTTTCTTTTCAAGAAGATTCTCAAGATATGGGTTCTTGTATGTAAACTTACCCTTAGCTAGATCTTTAACGAAGTAATTTGAATTAAGAGGTTCGACCGATGGGGATGCTTGGCCAAGAATAAACGAACTCGAAGTAGTAGGTGCTACCGCAAGAGTTGTTACATTGCGGCGCTTGTAACCCTTTAGTAGTGGTGGTTCTCCGAGTAGAGCTGCTAGCTTTTCAGATGCTTCATCAGCGCGTGCACGTACAAATTTCCAAATGCGATTGTTAATGAGCTTAGCTTCCATCGACTCAAACGCAATCATATTAGACTGTAGATACGTATGCCAACCGAGAGCACCAATACCGAGTGCTCTTTGATTAATAGCAAAATTTCTCGGGTGAGCCATAAACTTCATCTTTTCAGTTTTATCAATAAACTCGGTCATTACCGAGTCAAGAAAATAAACAAGTGTCTCTACTGCATCGGTATCTTTCCATTCATCCCACTTTTCAAAATTTAATGAAGAAAGATCGCAAACAAACGACTCGTCAGGACCGTTTGAGAGCATAATCTCAGTACAAAGATTACTGTGATGTATTTTTAATTTTTTATCTTTATATACTTCCGGGGCTTGCTTATTGGCATTATCCGTAAAGAAAATATAAGGGTAACCAGACTCAAAGCGTTTTTGTATAATCTTTCCCCAGATGCGGCGTTTTTCTTTGTCTCCGTCAATCATTTCCTTAAACCACTTATCATCTACACAAACACCAATAGAAAGGTTTTGAATAGTGTCTCCCTCTTTACGGATATTAAGAAACTCTTCGATATCTTTATGATCTACCGGTAGATAGGCCGCGAACGAACCGCGGCGAACATTACCCTGAGAGATATAATCAGTCAACGACTCAAATACAGTTAATTGATGATGTACCCCGGTAGACTCTCCGCCGGAACTAATTTTTGCGCCACGGTGACGAATAGCTCCAAAGAAACCTGAAGTACCACCACCAGCTTTAGACATAGTACCTACTTCTGAAATTTTATAAAGAATAGCATCCATATCGTCGTCGACGTATGAACCAAAGCATGAAATAGGTAGACCACGCTTACGCCCAAAATTTGCCCATATAGGCGAAGCGAGAGAGTAGAACCCTTTATGCATATAGTTTTCAAACTTATCTGCAAACCCTTTAATGCCGAGATACTTTTCAGCAGTTTCAGCAATATCTCTAATACGTTGTTCTGCAGTTTCACTCTCTAAGAGATAACCACGGGCAAGAAACTTTCTTGAGTCGGCATTCAGCCAATAAATATCCTTGTTAGTCATAAGCGTAAATTCTACTTACGTGTAGGTTAATTAAAATAAATCGTCTTCAGAAAAACTCTGAGACTTTTTTGAATATTCTACAGGGCGGGAATGGAAGAAGTCGGTCATGTTGTTACCAAGTAGCTCTTCGTTGAACCATTTAGTATCTTTAAGAAGTTCGTTATTGGGTTCGAAGGCTGGAGGGAAGTTAATGCCTCTAAGGGACTCGTTAATACGGTCTTTGATAAACTCTTTCAAATGGGCAGCTGAAAGCCCGTCTTCCTTAATGCCATTAACCATCCAATCAACAATTTTAGCTTCACTCTCGTAAGCCTCTACAGCTTCTGACAAGATCTTATCTTCAAGATCTTGGTCAAAGAGCTCAGGATATTCTTCTCTAATGGTGTTGATAATTTTCATACCAACAAGAGCATGAATATTTTCTTCGTTGCGGGTGTATTTTACTTGTTGATCAGTATCTTTAAGAACGTTCTTGTTACGCGCAAACCAATTAATGACATAGAACTGACTCATTAATGAAACGTTTTCTACAAACAAAGTAAAAAGAATAAGAGCGTAGAGATACTGCTTTTTAGAATCTTTATAATAACGATGGGTATATTTCTTAAGATAGGTAACCCGTCCTTGAATCCATGCAAGTTTAAGATTTTCTTCAAAGACTTCTTCAAGTCCGAGTACGGTAAGCAATCTTTCGTAAGCGTTATTATGAATAACCTCGGTATTAGCCATAACATATCCAAGATCTTGAAGAGCTGGATGTGGTAAATTCTCTCCAAGCTTTGCCCAGAATGTTTTTACTGCTACTTCTATTTGTCCGATGGCTGATAGGGTACGAATGATAATCTCTCTTTCTTGTTCAGTAAGATTAACTTTAAACTGCTGTACGTCAGATTTAAAGCTAAATTCTTTATCGGTCCAGAAGCCATTATGCATTGACTCGATAAAATCCTCTGTCCAAGGATAGCGATTAGGTTTACGAGAGATTTGTTCGTCAAAAATCATAAGAATTATTTAGAAAAGTATATGCTCTTTTTTACAGTTTTCTCGTACTAAAAAAAATTTTCTAAATATTTCATTTTATATTACTATACAAATTCAGCTTTTTAACAATGAATTTTACAATCTCGCTACGAACGATATCCTCTTCGGTAAGATAAAAAACGTGAATGCCTTGTTTACGGCTTTCTTCGTCATTAAAAATATTGCACATCTTTTCAAATCCTGATTTGCCATTAATATCTGACTGCATTGGATCACCACAAACGAAGAGTTTGCTAAAATGCCCTACCCGGGTTAAAAGAGTGGTAAGTTCTTTAAATGTACTGTTTTGTGCTTCATCCATGATAATTCCCTTAGCGTTCCAGCTTAATCCGCGAAGATATCCTGTAGGTTTACCATCGATACGTTTTTCTCTTATTAAGGTATTAACATCAGCAGTAAATAGAAGCTCGTCTAGCTTTTCCATTAATGGCTCAAGATAGGGCGAAAGCTTTTCTTCAGCACTGCCTGGAAGATATCCTAGCTTATTATCGCTACTCTCTACTATACTACGAATATAAATTAAATCACTAACTTTTTTAAGATTCATTAATTCTAATACAGCTAAAGTAGCTAGAAAACTCTTACTACTACCAGAAGGGCCTGAAAGGAATATAACTTTAGTATTATTATCTAAAGCTAATTTGAGAAATTCTTTTTGTTTGTTTGTTAAATCCGGTCTTTGTCGTATAGTAACCGGTCTTTCTAATTTTTGGGCCTGATGGACTACTGGGCTTTTGTCTTTGGCATTTTCGTTATTGTGAGTTTGCTGTTTCTGTTTTTGTAAACGTTTTTTTTTACTCATCTATTTATATTTACTAATAAAGATAAATATTATATATGTTTAAAAAATTTGAAGCAAAAGTCGATAACCTTTTAAGAGAATTCACAGAATCTTTTCCAGTTGAAGTACAAGAAAAGAAAGGTGCTCGTTGTACCAAAGTAACCGGGCAGCAATCTTCAACTCGTTCAGATAAAAAATACATGCGTTGTACTCGGGTTGGTGGTAAACTAAAAAGAGTACATTACGGAGACCCTAACCTACGTATTAAAAAGTCAAACTCAAAAAGACGTAAATCTTTTAGAGCGCGTCATAAATGCTCTACTGCAAAGCCAGGAACTGCAAAGTACTTTAGTTGTAAAAATTGGTAAACTACTGCAGTAGTCTTAAATTTAAAGCCCCGTATATAATAGCGTTGTTCGCTCCAAATGGGTAAACGTTTACCGCGAGGGTATCAGCGGTACCATCTATTTTAAAACCAAATCTTAATACATCTGCCGGTATTTTTACTAAAGAAGCCCCAGTTTGATTTGTGTACCCTGCATAAATTACATACCCACCAGTACTCGTAATACTACCATCTCCTGAAGCGGTTAATATAGCCGCAGATGTCAGACTTGAAAAGGTAAGTGGGGATGAAAAAGTCGGGTTAATTGTTACTTCGTATCTAATATTGATATTACTGTCTGTTAGAATATTTAAAGAGTCTATAGAAAGATTAGATCCTTTTAAAGTTGGTTTAACAGCAAAAAGGACATTATTTTGATTTTTTGTAAATGTGGT